>Ga0209512_1004862_pt1 | contig 11464 bp, 10 predicted proteins | sample frozenSSSSmetaG_FD_184142 | JGI IMG/M metagenome (GOLD analysis project Ga0209512, IMG submission 184142) | Glacier valley bacterial and archeal communities from Borup Fiord, Nunavut, Canada, to study Microbial Dark Matter (Phase II) -... | ecosystem: Environmental > Aquatic > Freshwater > Ice >... | reverse complement strand
TGCACCGCTCTACCCGCGAGGTGTATTCCGGACAGGAACCCGACTGGTTCTATCTCGACGACTTCCACAGCCCGCTGCTCTGGCAGGTGCTGGCGGATGCGGAAGCGCAGGGAATCGCGCTGGTCACCGGCAAGAAGGACACGAGTGTCACGATCGGCGGCAACGCCTCGGTGAGCATCGACGCCCGGCTGGAGGGTGATCTGCGACTCTCGCCGATCCTGCGGGTGGACGGGGAGCCGTACGCCGCCGCCGCCGCCGGGGTGCTCGGAGACCACGGGGTCTACGCGTGGAAGTTCGACCCTCGGCCGCGGTTCACCCTGGCGCCGACATCCGCTCCGCTCGTCGAGGAACAGCGCGCACTGCTCGGTAACAATAAATCCGGTGCGGTCGTGCCCGTGGTCGTGCCGGCCGCAGATGTCGACGAATTTCTGCGTGACTACTACCCGCGGCTGAGTCGCACGATAAAGGTGACCAGTGCGGATGCCTCGATCGTGCTGCCAGAACTCGCTCCCCCGATACTCGTGCTCACGGTCACCTTCCAGCCCAAGCAGTCGGTGAAAATCGCGTGGGACTGGGACTATTCCGGCCTGCGCAAGTCGCTCCGCGGGGCTGACGACCGTGATTTCAACACCGAGCACCGGGTGCTGGAGCAGGTACAGGGCATCCTCGGACCGATCCTGGATGACACCCTCCGCGGTCTCGATGCGGCCGAGTTCGTCGATCGGGTACTGCCGACGCTGGACGGTGTGCACGGGGTGCGGGTCGATTCCGTCGGAACGCGACCGGACTACCGGGAGCTCACGGGCGTCCCGAAGCTGACCTTCACCACGGTCGAAACCGACACGAGCGACTGGTTCGACCTCGGCGTGTACATCCGCATCGACGGGCGGGATGTGCCGTTCACGAAGGTGTTCACCGCGCTGTCGAAGGGCATGTCGAAGGTGCTGCTCGTCGACAACTCGTACCTGTCGCTCGATCAGCCGGTGTTCGAGGAACTGAAGCGGCTCATCGACGAGGCGTCCACCCTGGCCGAATGGGAGACCGGAGTGCGCATCAGCCGCTACCAGGCCAGCCTCTGGTCGGAGTTCGAGGATCTCGCCGAAGAGACCGTCGAAGCGCAGGCCTGGCGGGATGCCGCCCAGGGACTTCTCGCGATCGATTCGGCCGAGCCGACCCCCCTGCCTGCCAGCGTCGATGCCACCCTCCGGCCGTACCAGAAAGAGGGCTTCGACTGGCTCGCCTTCCTCTGGAATCACCGACTCGGCGGCATTCTGGCCGACGACATGGGCCTCGGAAAGACCCTGCAGGCACTCGCCCTCATCGCGCATGCCAAGGCGGGCGGGGCGGATGGCCCGTTCCTGGTGGTCGCGCCCACCTCCGTCGTATCCAACTGGCTTGCCGAATCCGCGCGATTCGTGCCGTCTCTCACCGTGCGCGGCGTATCGACCACCAAGCAGTCGCTGGCGCAGCTGGCGGATGGCGCCGACATCGTGGTGACCTCTTATGCCCTCTTCCGCCTGGGCTTCGACCATTACCAGGGACTCGGATGGTCGGGGCTGGTGCTCGACGAGGCCCAGTTCGTGAAGAACCCGACCTCCAAGGCCCACGAGGCCGCCGTATCCCTTGATGCGCCCTTCAAGCTCGCCATCACGGGCACCCCGATGGAGAACAGTCTCACCGACCTGTGGTCCCTGTTCACGATCGTGGCGCCCGGTCTGTTCCCGTCGGGCCGGAGGTTCACCGAGCAGTATGTGCGGCCGATCGCGTCGGGCGACTCGGCGGAGTACGCCGCTGAGTTGATTACCAAGCTCCGCCGTCGCATCCGCCCGCTGATGATGAGGCGCACCAAGGAACTCGTCGCCTCCGAGTTGCCGGCCAAACAGGAACAGGTGCTGCAGGTCGACCTCGCCCCACGGCACCGCACCCTGTATGACACCGTGCTGCAGAAGGAGCGTCAGAAGCTCCTCGGGCTCATCGAGGATCTCGATCGCAACCGATTCATCGTGTTCCGCTCCCTCACACTCCTGCGGATGCTGAGTCTCGATGCCTCGCTGGTCGATGATGCCTACGCCGGCATCCCCTCCTCGAAGCTCGATGCCCTGTTCGAACAGCTCGACGACGTGATCGCCGAGGGCCACCGGGCACTCATCTTCAGCCAGTTCACGTCATTTCTTCGCAAGGCGGCGAGCCGGCTGGATACCGCGGGCATCGCCTACGAGTACCTCGACGGATCGACACTGCACCGTGCGGACGTGATCGACCGCTTCAAGTCCGGCGATGCTCCGGTGTTCCTGATCAGCCTCAAGGCGGGCGGATTCGGACTCAACCTCACCGAGGCCGACTACGTCTTCCTGCTGGACCCCTGGTGGAATCCGGCGACGGAGACACAGGCCGTCGACCGCACCCACCGCATCGGCCAGACCCGGCCGGTGAATGTCTACCGCCTGGTCGCGACCGGCACGATCGAAGAGAAGGTGATGGCACTCCGGGACCGCAAGGCGAAGCTCTTCGACGCGGTGATGGATGACGACGCGGTCTTCAGCACCGCGCTCACGGCCGACGACATCCGGGGCCTGCTCGAATAGTCCTCCCCCGGGCAGGCGGGGACGCGGCTGTCCCCAGATCGCACCGTGGGAACCGCTCGTCGCCACGGGGATTCGTAAGGTGGCTGCCATGAGTCCCTATCTCTCAACTCTTCGATCGATGATCGCGCTGTCCATGTTCGCGGCAATACTCGGAGCGCTGCTGTTAGTGCCCCTCAGCGCCGCAGCGGCCGGTATCGGACCGGGTTACCAGGAGCCCGGAAAACCGCTCAATCATCTCGGTGGTTATCTCACGGCCGGGGGTCGCGTCGCCTACTGCATCGACGCCGGTCTGCCGAGTGCGGTCGGTCGCGAGACCAGCGACTCGGGAGTCGTCGGTTCGGTGAATTCACTGGCGCCGGTCGAAGTATTCCGGCTGAACACTGTCCTGTCCCGCTACGGCGACACGTCGGATGCCAATACTGCGGCAGCGGTCGCCATGACGGTCTGGAGCATCGCAGGCGACGTGGCCTACCGCGCGCAGGGAGGGGATGGGCATGTGCTCCTGCGCGCTCCAGCCGACCAGCGGATGGCAATCCAGGCGCTCGCCGACCGGTTCCGAGCCGAAGCGGCGTCCGTCACGACGGCAGAGCAAACGGCGGTCCTCTCGATCAGCATCGACGCGGGCGATGACTATGGAGGAATCATCGCGCTCGATGCCTCGCCCGGGGTCTCCGGCACAGTGGAGCTGACCAATGCCGTGTTCGCCGATTCCGGCCGAAACTCTCGAGCATCGGTAGCCGCCGGCGCGAGACTGGTCGTCGTCGCCGTGCCGCCGAGCGGTTCCACCAGCTATCGGGTTCTCGCCTCCAGCTCTGACCTCTCCGCTCCCGCAGCACCGGTCGCCTCTGTTCACCTCTACTCCACATCCGGCGCGCAGACTCTTGTCGCCTCCGCTGGCTCGGCATCTGTCGTTCTGGCAGCATCGGCATCCGACTTTCGGGATCGACTCGTTCCATCACTCACCACCGCCGCCCAGTCGTCGGCGAAAGTCGGCGGAACTGTGATCGACACGGCCTCGCTCACTGATGTGCCGTCGAGCGGCCTGCAGCTGCGCTGGTCCGGATACCTCCAGCCGGTGGGGACGAGCATCCCGCTGTGCACCGACTCACGCCTCGCGTTCCGGTCGTCCGCGCCCGTGACGGCGGCGGCTGACGGAGTCTTCGCCTCTGAGCTGTTCTCCGTCACCGATCGCTCCGTCGGCACCGTGTTCTGGGTCGCGACAGTGAGCAGGAACGGCGCCGTGGTGGCGGAGGGGTCCTGTGGAGACAGTACCGAGACGACCGTGATCACCGCCCCGGCGATCCCTGTGCAGCTGACCCCTGTGCACCTGACCCCTGTGCACCTGCCGATGGTCAGCGGATGACTCGCACCAGGGCTGCGGCCGCCCTGGTGGTCCTCCTTGCGGCCGCGGCGGCCCTGCTACTGCTCCACCTGCTGGCCGATCGGCAGGCCCCGGTGACCCGGGCACATACGAGGTCGATCGAGCCACACCCCGAACTCCCGGCCGCGCGCATCGCGGCGCTCCCGGAAGCCCGCTATGACGCCGTGATCGCTGGACTTCTCCCGGCTCGGGGTACGGCGGGCGGCGACTCCGCGTATCGAGTCCGGGAGGACACCGCGTTGTACGCGGCGGACCTCGTCACCCCGGTCGCCCGGCTCGCGGCGCGGAACTTCCTCGGGGAGCCCACCGTCGTGGTGCCGGTCGAGTCATCCGGCGATTGGGTGCGGATACTCACTCCGGCCCGGCAGCGGCTGCCGTCAAAGGGTGCCGATACGTCCGGGGCGCCGGCCCCGGCGCAGACTTCGGCCTGGTTGCACGCTCACTCGCTGTCCTCGCCCACCAGAGTGGCAGCCCGAATTATCGTGTCTGTCTCGGCGCAGACGCTGCGCATCGACGGCACAGGCACAGGCACAGGCACAGGCACAGGCACAGGCACAGGCACAGGCACAGGCACAGGCGCTGGCACAGGTACAGGCACAGGCGTTGGCGAGAGCGATGGTGCTGGTGTCCACACCTGGCAGGTGGGCGTCGGTGCGCCGGGAACTCCCACCCCGACCGGAGTCACCGGCTATCTCGAGGCGCGCTACCGGGATGCGACCCAGGGGCAGGCCGAGCATCCGGTGCAGTTGACCTCGCTGCATTCGGCAGCCGCAGACGAGCCGTTTGGCGGCAATGACGGCGGGTTGATCGGAATCCACTTTGAGGCGTCGTCATCCGGTGCGATTTCCCACGGGTGCATTCGAGTGCCGGTGGAGGCGCTCACGGCCGTCGACGCGCTTCCGCTCGGTACTCTCATCACGATCGAGGAGTGAGCGACGAAGAGGGTGGCCTGCGCGCGAGAGGAGGCCGCCGACTCAGGCCGGCGCGAGAAACGCGCGCATGGCCGAGGCGAGGGCGGCGGGATCCTCGACCCCGCACAGTTCGCGGGCGGAATGCATGGAGAGGAGCGCTACACCCACGTCGAAGGTGCGGATGCCGAGGCGCGTCGCTGTGATTGGACCGATCGTCGAGCCGCACGGCACGGAGTTGTTCGACACGAACTCCTGGTAGTCCACGCCGGCCTGGCGACAGCTGCGAGCCCACTCGGCGGCACCGACCGCATCCGTGGCATATCGCTTGTTTGCGTTGATCTTGAGCAATGGGCCGCGATTCACGACGGGGCGATTGGCCGGGTCGTGACGGTCCGGGTAGTTCGGGTGCACCGCGTGGCCGGCGTCGGCGGAGAGGCACCACGAGTCGGCGAAGGCGCGAGCGCGCTGGGACGGGGATGCACCTTCGACAGAGCCGATCCGGGCGAGCAGACTTTCGAGAAATGGTCCGGCGGCGCCCGAGCGTGTCTCGCTGCCCACCTCCTCGTGGTCGAACGCGGCGAAGACCGCGATCGACGGGACAGCACCGCCATCGACAGCGCCACCAGCTGCACCGGCTCCAGCCACAGCCAGCAGAGCGACCAATCCGGCGTGCACCGACGACAGGTTGTCAAGGCGACCGGATGCGAAGAGCGTCCCATCGAGTCCGAAGACCTGCGGAGCCGCGGTGTCAGCGGTGACGATGTCGTAGCCGGCGACGTGTCCACCCGCACGGCCGGCCAGTTCCGCGAGGTGAGCGATGACATCCGTGTCCGCGAGATTGCCGACTCCGATCACGGGGTTCAGGTGTTGCTGAGGGTTGAGGGTGAGTCCTTCGCTGTTCACTCCGCGGTCGAGGTGAACGGCGAGCTGCGGGAAACGCAGGAACGGCCCGGTGCGCACCAGGGAGGTTGTGCCGTCGTCGAACACGAGTCTTCCAGCGAATTCGAGCTCTCGATCGAGCCACGAATTGAAGAGTGGGCCCCCGTAGACCTCGACCCCGGCCTGTAGCCAACCATGGGCTGCGGTGGTGGGCTTGGGCTTGAGTGCGAATCCGGGCGAATCGGTGTGCGCGCCGATGATACGGAACGGCGTGGTCGCTGTCGCGCCCTCGGGGGTGATCCAGGCGACGATTGCTCCATCCCGCACCACGAAATAACTTCCGGACGTGAGCGGCCACTCCTCAGACTCGTCGAGCACCTCGAACCCGGCGGAAGTCAATCGGTGAGCGGCTTCGGCCACGGCGTGAAATGACGACGGGGACGCCTGCACGAATGTGGCAAGGTCCCGGAGGTGGGATGCGGTCGATTCGGTGGATGAACCCACCGCCGGGGTCGGGCAAACAGGCGAGGCGGTCATCTGTTCATTCAAGCACGCTGGTTCAGCCACCACCCCCGCAGGCCGATAGACCCCGCGCTACCCTCGACTAGTGACTAACGATTACGCCATAGCCCCGATCGACTCCCTCTCTGCGGAAGGTCTCGCCGCCCAGGGCCTCGATTTTGCCCTGGTGGATACCTCAGACAGCGAAGCTCTGACCACCTGGCTTCAAGCGGAGAATCGCGGATTCCACGGTGAGCGAATGACGCAGGCGAAGCTCGATGCGCAGTTACCCCACATCGCGCACCGTCGCACCACCGGGGTTTGGGACCCTGACTCAGCAGATGCCGCCTCACCCGTGGCCACCGTGAGCGCCTGGGTGATGGACCTCACTGTACCGGGCAGGACGAGCATACCGGCCTGGGCCGTCACTGCCGTCTCGGTCTCGCCCACCCATCGTCGGCGGGGAATCGGCCGCGCCCTGCTGGAGGCCGAATTGCGCACGGCAGTGTCCCTCCGTGTGCCCGTTGCGATTCTCACCGTTACCGAGGCCACGATCTACGGCCGATACGGATTCGGACCTGCGGTGATGAGTGCCGACTGGACGATCGACACCACACGGGCGCGCTGGATCGGCCCCGAGACATCCGGCTCCGTGAGCTTCATCGAGCCGGAGACGATGCTGCAGGATGGGTATGAACTGGTGCAGCGCGTGCGGCTGCAGACTCCGGGCCAGGTCGAGTTCGCCGATATCCTCTGGGAACGGCTCCTCGGTGTCGGCAGCGATCCCGAGCCAGCCAAAAGTCTTCGAGTTGTGCGCTTCGACGATGACGAGGGCGAGCTCCAGGGATTCGCGGCCTACCGGGTGGTCGAGGTGGGCGACGACTTCACCCGGCACCGTCTCGACCTGGCCTTCCTCGTGACGGCCACCGATGAGGCCTATGCCGGGCTCTGGAGGTTTCTCGTGGAGATGGACCTCGTCTCCTCGATCTCCGCCCCGCTCCGCACGATCGACGAACCGCTGCTCTGGCAGCTCTCCGATCCGCGCGCCGTTCGGCGGGACCGTGTGCGTGACCACCTGTGGACACGTGTCCTCGATGTTCCCGTCGCGCTGGCGGCGCGCCGCTACGTTTTGCCCGGGGTTTTCGTACTCGACGTGAGCGATGACCTCGGGTTCGCGGACGGGCTATTCCTGCTCACGGTCGCAGCGGACGGAAGCGCGAGCGCTGTGCCCCTCGAGGGGGAGGCTCCGGATGACGCGGCCGCCATCTCACTTATGGTCGACGATCTCGGCTCGCTGTACCTGGGCGGTGTCTCTGCGGTCACCCTCGCCCGCGCCGGTCGCATCACCGAGCTCCGCCCCGGCTCGGCCGCATCCCTGGACGCGTCGTTCCGGTCGCCGGTCACACCCTGGCTGAGCATTTGGTTCTGAGTCCAGACTGTGTTCCGGTGAACCTAGATCGGGACGGACCACGGGGCGGGGCCCAGCTCGGCGAGGTCCACCGAGGGCAGCACGATCCAGCCCTCTCGGCCGGCCCGATCGATCGATTCTGCGGGTGGCCGATGCCAGAGCCCGAGGGAGTGTGCCCGGGCGGCGAGAGCGGCAATGACCGCATCGAACGCATCGTCGGATGCCGTCATGAGACCGGCGACCGGCGCCAGGTCGATCCAGGGCGCGCGTTCGACGATCGTGTCGAGCAGGATCGCCCTGGTCGCCGCATCCGCCTTGTAGCCGACGGTGGAGAAATCCCACAGGCGAAGTGTTGCAGAGGGATAGACCTCGGCGGCAACCCCTCCTCCCGCCCGGTCCACAGGACCGAGCACCCTGGCCAATGATTCGAGCAGCGCGGCGCAGTGCATGGCGGTGAGCCCGAGCCGATCGGTGGCGACGCTCAGCGGCCAGCGGCCGGTGCGCTCGCGCGTGACGCGATCGGTCTCACGGTAGGCGAGCCGCCGTCGCCAGTCCATCCCCGATCCGATGCGCTCTTCGGCCGAACGTTCAAGCGGCTCACCCGCCGCGTGGCGCCTGACGAATGACACGAAGTCATCCGGCCAGCCGAAGGCACAGTCGATGCCGAGGGAGGCGACGCTCGGAGCAATCGCCGCTATCCGCTCGTCGCTGACGCCGAGTTCCAGCTCGATCACTCGCGCCAACGGACCAGTCCAGTCGATGACCGCCACAGCGGTACCTCGCGGCTCGGCCGCCAGGTCCACTCCGGCGGTCAACACGGATCCACTATCGGCTGGAACCGTGACGAGCCGGCGTGCCTCAGACCTCGGGCTTTTGGAACCACGGCGGGTAGACCGAGACCTTGGGGCGGTGCTCCGACGACTTGAGGATCGTGCGCACTTCGTCCCGCACGCGGTCGTTGGCCACCCCGATCAGCGTCACCAGTTCGAACGGGAAGCTGTGCTTCACCAGGAGTTCGGCCTCCACGATGGTTTCGGCGTTGTCGTCGGCGCGGAGGCGGCGCAACATCCGCTCGCTCGACTCGGTGGAGGCGGCGAATCGGGTGAGTACGTGGGCGGCATCGCCATCCGTCACAACGATCGCACCGTCCTCGGTGTGCTCCTCCGCGTGCTTCACCGTGCTCACGAGCAACACGAAGTCTGCGGCGATCACCCCCCGCGCATCGGAAGACAGGCGAGGGTCGGGAGAATCGGAGCGGATGTCCTCCCACATCGTCGAGTTGGGCACGAGGAAGAAGGGCACGAATTCGGCCACGGCCGCGCTGCCGAGACCTGCCACGGCCGTTGCCCGCCGTGATTCCCTGGTCTCGGGGGACGAGAGGTCCACGGGCGGGTGGGTGGTCCAGGAATCGTTGCCGTCGGCGAGGATCGCGCCCGAGGCGAGGATCTCGGTGAGATTGCGAACATGGGTCAAGTGGTAGATCCGCTGGTCGCCGACGTTCTCCACGGTCTTCGACGCGGCCGACGCTGCACGACGGGTGACCGCAGCCTTAGCCCGCGCGTTGCGCTGGCCAGCTGCGGTGACGACCTCCAGCGCGGGGACGGCCTTGGGGAAGCACTGGTCGCACAGGCCCGCTTCCAGTCCGTGAATACATTCGGCCACAGCAGAACCTCTCATTTGCGCGAAGCCCGTGGTTGGCGCACTCCAGAGACAACGTTACGCAGGTTTGGTGCCCGTGGTGCACCACCGGCACCAAGTCGAGTCACAGGCTTTGTTTCGCAGCATTACGGGACGGGATGACATCGTCGTCCCTCGAACAAAACCTCAGGGGAGAAAACGCGTTCCGGCGCACGAATCCCACGAACAGGAGGTCAGCATGTCGAACACCACACCACCGGTGACCGCCCCCATGTTGTGCGATCACTGGCTCGGGGACTCGTGCGTCTCTCCGGCCGCCGGCCACGCGGTATCCGCCATCCGTGAACGGGTGACAGCCGCGACGCCGAGCAAGTGGCGCGACGGAATCGTCTCGCACGTGTCACTGTCGAGGCGAACCGGCGGAAGCTGGGTCGGGATCGACCTCCTCGATGCAACTGGAACCGTCTGGGCCTGGAATCACGCCGACCTGGGTGCGGCGGTATCGATCGGGGAGCCGGTCGCCCTGCACGAGCTGTACGACACGCTCGCGATCGGCGCGACGCGCGTCAGCGTCCTGCGTGCGCCGCGCTAGGACCGACGGTCGAGCTCGGCGCGTCACTTCTTAGCAGCGAGCATCGAATCCATCATCTTCTGGCAGGCCATCGCGCACTGTCGGCAGACCTCGGCGCACATCGCGCCGTCGGCGCTCATGCCTGCCATCGCCTCACACTCGTCGGCACAGCTCATGCACATCACGACCATCGCCTGAAGCATCGCCATCATCGCTGGCCCGTTCATGCCGTTCGGACGAAGCATCATGCGCATCAAAGTGTTGGCCATATCAGCCGAGTTCTGGCACATGCCGGCGCACATTGCCATTTCCGGTGACATGGGCATGGAGCCGGCGCACATGGTGCAGGCCTGCTCGCAGGCTGAGCACGCCTCGATGCACTCCTGCATCACACCCACATCCATGCCCTGCATCGAGTCGGAGTGCATTTCCATCATCTGCATTGCGGTGTTCGACATCATTTTCGTCCAGCCTGGGCCGACTCGCGTCGGAGGGTCCGGCGGTTCTGAGTATCGGCCCGGTCCACTACGACCTGCGCCTGGCCGAGTGTCGATGTCTGCCCCTCGGCCGACTGAACGCGAGAGAACCCTCAGGCTCCCGTCTTAAGCTTGGGACATGTCAACTCCTGCCCAATTCATCCCCCCCGCCGGTTCCGTGCTGATGTTCTCCACGACCTGGTGCGGGTACTGCCGCAACCTCAAAGGCCAGATGGATCGTGCGGGTGTGCCCTACACCGAGGTGAACATCGAGGAGGTCGAAGGTACGGCCGAGCTCGTCGCCGAAGTCAACGGGGGCAACCAGACTGTGCCGACCCTCATCTTTCCCGATGGATCGACTGCGACCAACCCCTCGCTCGCGACCGTGCAGGCGCGTCTGGCGGATGCGGCTTTCGCCGGTCGATGACGTTCCTCTCGGGTGAGTCGCGGCGTGCTCTGGAGGCGCTGGCGCATGCCACTGATCCACTCGACCGGCTCAGCGCGGTGAGGCAGGCTTCCGCCGCTCTCGATCAGGAGCCGGCGTTACTGCAGGGGGTGCGCGAGTCGCTCGACGCCGGTGCAAGCTGGGAGCGGATAGCGGATGCCGCGGGCCTCGGCGTCTCCGCCGCAAAATGGCGGTGGCAGGGCACGGACGATCAGATCGCTGCACGCTTGGCGGCCGGACGCAAACGTTCCGCGCGCCCGAGCAGTGTGCCCACCGAGCTTCCCGGGCAATCCGTGGCCGATGCCGCGCGCACGCTGGGGGTGACGGTGCAGGCGGTGTACCTGCGCATCAGCCGTGGAACGCTCCAGGCCACGACGGTGACCCTCGATGATGGTCGCTCCTACAAGCGTGTGCTGCGTGCAGGCCCCGCCGTAAATGCGGGGTGATCGGAGGCCGACACGGTGCGTAGATCGGCGCCAAACTCGAATGTCGCTCTCACGAAGCGACCGGCCAGGGCATCGTGCACCCAATAGCGGGCGTCATCCCACATCCGCGCGATCGGAATATCGGATACCGCATGCCATTCAGGGGCCAGTTCATCGGACTCCCGAGCCTCGCCCTGCCAGTCCCGGCAGAGAAACACCCACGACCTCTGGCTCCAGGCGGGCC
>Ga0209512_1004860_pt1 | contig 11465 bp, 11 predicted proteins | sample frozenSSSSmetaG_FD_184142 | JGI IMG/M metagenome (GOLD analysis project Ga0209512, IMG submission 184142) | Glacier valley bacterial and archeal communities from Borup Fiord, Nunavut, Canada, to study Microbial Dark Matter (Phase II) -... | ecosystem: Environmental > Aquatic > Freshwater > Ice >... | reverse complement strand
AGCGCGACCGGCTGCGTCGCGAGGCTGCCCTGCGGCCCGCGCGTGCCGGCTCGCTTTCGGCGCTGAAGCCGGCGGAGCCTGCCGCTTCGGCGAGCCTGAAGCCCAAGCGCAAGGCGAAGGCGAAGATCCGCGTCGTCGACGAGAAAGACTTCGTGGCGAAGGTGCCGAAGGCAAAGGCGAGGTAGGCAAGGCCGGGCAGGCTCGGGCGTGGCTCTTGCTTTCTGTGATCCGAAACGACAGGGAGACGAGCTTGGTCCACCACAACACACGCTCACGGGCTCTGCAGGTCGCGGTCGCGCATCTTCTTGTGCTGGCTGCAGGCACGCTCCGTGCCCAAGGCGTGGCGCCACCGGCCGATGCCGCCTCGGCCGCCCGGGGCACGACGCTCGAGACCATTGTGATCACGTCCCAAAAGCGCAAGGAAGATCCGAAGAAGGTGCCGCTCAGCGTCTCCGCCGTCACCGGCGAGGCCATTCAAGACGAGCACATCAACAACCTCGCCGACCTCACACGCGCTATCCCCAACCTCTCGTACTCCACGCAGGCCGGCGCCGGCCTCGGCACGCTCGAGATCCGCGGCATCAGTTCGCAGGCGGGTTCCGCCACGGTCTCGATCTACCTCGACGACGTGTCGCTCACCACGCGCAATCTCTACAGCCAGGGCACGGCCGAGCCGCGCTTCTTCGACATCGACCGCGTCGAGGTGCTGCGCGGCCCGCAAGGCACGCTCTACGGCTCAAGTTCCCTCGGCGGCACCATCAAGTTCATCAGCAACCAGCCCGACCCACGCGCCTTTTCGGGCAACGCCCACACCGAGCTCTCGCGCACCTCGCACGGCGGCACCAACTACCTCGCGCAGGCGGTACTCAACGTGCCCGTCGCGCGTGAAGGCACGGCCTTTCGCATCGGTGTGCAGACCGGCCGCGACAGCGGCTACATCGATCAGGTCTCGACCTCCACGCTCGCCGTCACAGCCAAAGGCATCAACGCCAACCGGTGGGACGTGCTGAAGCTTGCGCTGAAAGCACCGCTGGCCGCCGGCTGGGTGATCACGCCGAGCCTGTTCTACCAACGCTACAAGAGTGACGACATCGACGCCGCCTACCTCACCGTGGGCAGCTACCAAGTGCCGGCCGACACCACGCCGCCACCGCTCGGCCGCTACCAGACGAGCAAGGTCCTGCGCGAGCCTTCGACCGACTCGCTCACGATTCCGAGTGTCACGCTCACCGGCGACCTCGGCTTCGCCGACCTCACCGGCGTGCTGAGCGGCTACAAGCGCCGCTTCGACCGTGTGCAGGACGGCACGTTCGTCAACGTGCCCTACATCGCGTCGCAGGTGACCAACCCCGCGCTCGGCGCGACCGTCGGCAACCTGCCATCGGCCGTGCAGCTCGACAACAAGATCGACCAGACCTCGCTCGAGCTGCGCCTCGCGTCCAAAGACTACGCACCCGGCCGCAGCCCGCTCACGTGGATCGCCGGCGTGTACCTCGCCGACACCAAGACGCAGGTGTTCGACAACGAGCCGGTCTTCGGCATCAACGCCGCGTTCACGGCCGCACGTGCCGACATCAACGACCCGGCACAGCTCGCCGGCAGCTTCCCCGGCGCCTTTGCCGGCGACAGCTCCTACTACAGCGCGCGCCACTACAAAGACCGGCAGTACTCGGTGTTCGGCGAGCTGACCTACAACGTCGACGCCACGTTGCGCGCGACTGCCGGCCTGCGCGCACTTCGTGCCACGCAAGCGTTCACGCGCGAGGGCGATTTCTACTACGCCGGCGGCCCGTCCACGGCCGCCATCGACAGCAGCGCCCATGCGCTCACGCCGCGCTTCGCGCTGAGCTGGGACGCCACTCCCGAGGCCACCGTCTACGCCAACATCGCCAAGGGCTTTCGCCTCGGTGCGGCGAACCGGCCAGTACCGCAGACGCCGCTGGTGGCCGCCGATCTCGCCACGCTCGGCCTGCCGACCACCGTGCCGGCGGCGTTCAAGCCCGACAGCCTGTGGAGCTACGAGATCGGCACCAAGACGCGCTTCCTCGACAACCGCGTCTCGCTCAACGTCGCGCTCTTCCACATCGACTGGAAAGACATCCAGCAAGACGTCGTGCTGCCGAGCTCGGGCTTCGACTTCGAGACGAACGTCGGCCGGGCCACGGTCAACGGAATCGAGCTCGAGGGCCGATGGCGCGCTGCACAAGGCCTCACGATTTCGGCCGGCGGCAGCTACACGCGTGCCGTGTTCGCCGACGACACGCCCTCGCTCGGCACCGACGCCGACGGCGGCCTCAACGTTCGCAAGGGCGACGCGGTGCAGGGCGTTCCCAAGTACAACGTGCGGCTCGGCGCCGAATACCGGTTCGCTGCCTTCACGCTCAACGACATGTTCGTGCGCGGCAGCGGCCAGTGGACGGGTTCCAGCCACGGCAGCTTCGTGCGCTCTTCGAGCGACTACGAGCGCCCCGGCTACTTCACCGCCGACGCGAGCGCCGGGCTGACGCTGCAGCAGTGGGAGTTCAGCGTGTTCGCCAAGAACCTGACGAACAACCACACCATCCTGCAGCAGCCCTCGATCCAGTCGGTGAGCGAGGCCTACTACATCCGCCCGCGCACCATCGGCCTGAGCGCGCAGTACAGCTTCTGAGGGCGAGCGAAACCGGCGCCCGTGCTCAGGCTGCTTCGGCCTGCAGGCGCCGGTATTTCTGCCAGAGCGTCTCCTGCGACTCGACGTTGGCCGGGTCGAGCGGGATGCAGTCGACCGGGCAGACCTCGACGCACTGCGGCGTGTCGAAGTGGCCGACGCACTCGGTGCACTTGCCTGGGTCGATCACGTAGATCTCCGTGCCCATCGAGATCGCCTGGTTCGGGCACTCGGGCTCGCACACATCGCAGTTGATGCATTCGTCGGTGATGACTAGAGACATGGCCGACCGCCGGGCCGCTCCATGGTCGGCCACGCCCCTTCAAAGGGCAACGAACAAAGTGAGTGCGGATGCATTGTCGAATCAGGCTTCGGAGCGTTTGACCCGCTCGCGTAATCGTTCAAGCACCAAGGGTGACACGAACTTGGAAACATCACCCGCGAGGCTGGCAATTTCGCGCACGAACGTGCCCGAGACGAACTGGAACTGGTCGCTCGGCGTCAGGAACACCGTCTCCACGTCGGGCATGAGCTGGCGGTTCATGCCGGCCATCTGAAACTCGTACTCGAAGTCGCTCACCGCGCGCAGGCCACGCACCACGACCTTGCCGCCCTCCTCCACCACGAAGTCGCGCAGCAGGCCGCGAAACGCCATCACCTCGATGTTCGGGTATTTCTTCGAGAGCTCCTGCGCGATGTCGAGCCGCTCGGCGATGGAGAACATGGTGCGCTTGTGATGGCCGGCGGCCACCGCCACGATGAGGCGCTCGAACAGGCGGCTGGCGCGGCGCATCAGGTCTTCGTGGCCGAGCGTCATCGGGTCGAAGGTGCCGGGGTAGACAGCGGTCAATCGGGTCACGGATGTCATGACGCTCTCCAGGCGGCCGACGTGGCGCGCGGGCAGTGTAGCTACTGGCCCGCCGCGGGCCGGCGCAGCAACTGGAAGTGCACGGCCCCCGCCCGGCCCGCTCGGTACGCCTCGAGGCCGATGCCCGGCAGGGCGCTTTCCTCGATCGCAGCGCCGGCTTCGGCATACACGAAGCCGCCCGGCACGACGATCCGCGCCACCGACTGAAGCGCTGGCGCAAGCAACGGCGCATCGAACGGCGGGTCGAGGAAGACGAGGTCGAACGAAGCGGCCGGCGCGCGTGAAAGCCACTGCAGCGCGTCGCTCCGCTCGACGCGCACGGCATCGGCCTTCAATCGCTCCTTGCTCGCGCGCAAGCTCTCAACGAGCGCCGCGTCTCGCTCGAGCAGCACCACTTCGGCCGCGCCTCGCGAGGCCGCTTCGAAGCCGAGAGCGCCGGTGCCGGCGAACGCGTCGACGCAGCGCCAGCCGGCGAGGTTCTGGCCGAGCCAGTTGAACAGCGTCTCGCGCACACGGTCGGGTGTGGGGCGCAGGCCCGGCCGGTCGAGCACCGGCAGCTTGCTGCGCTTCCATGTGCCGCCGATCACGCGCACCTCGCGCGGGAGCTCGCCGCGCGGGCTGATCGACCGCTCCTTCAACGGTGCACTCCGAGGGATTCGGCTGCTTCCGCCAGGCGGAGACGAGCCTCTTCGGACGGCTGGGCAGGGCTCATGGGCGAACGGGAATGCCGTCGCGCGCGAGCAGCGCCTTCGCGTCGCGCACCGAGAACTCGCCGTAGTGAAAGATGCTCGCCGCCAGCACCGCGTCGGCGCCGCCGATGCGAATGCCCTCGGAGAGATGCTCGAGCGAGCCCACTCCGCCCGAGGCGATCACCGGCACGGGCACCGCGTCGGCCACGGCGCGGGTGAGGGCGAGATCGAAGCCGATGCGCGTGCCGTCGCGGTCCATGCTGGTGAGCAGTATCTCGCCGGCACCCAGCTCGGCCACGCGGCGCGCCCATGCGACGGCGTCGAGCCCGGTGTTCTTGCGGCCGCCGTGGGTGTAGACGTCCCATGCCTCGATCTCGCCATGGCGCCCTTTCGCGTCGTCACGGGATCGACGCTTCGCGTCGATGGCCACGACGATGCATTGCGAGCCGTACTTCGCCGACGCCGCGCGGATCACCTCGGGGTCGGCGACGGCGGCCGAGTTGAAGCTGACCTTGTCGGCGCCGGCGTTGAGCAGCCGCCGCACGTCGGCCACGGTGCGCACGCCGCCGCCCACGGTGAGCGGAATGAACACCTGCGAGGCGACCGCTTCGATGATGTGCAGGATCACGTCGCGGCCGTCGCTGGTGGCGGTGATGTCGAGGAAGGTGAGCTCGTCGGCACCCTGTTCGTTGTAGCGCGCGGCGATCTCGACCGGGTCGCCGGCATCGCGCAGCTCGACGAAGTTGACGCCCTTGACGACGCGCCCTGCCGTCACGTCGAGGCAGGGAATGATGCGTTTTGTGAGCATGGTCTCGATCTTGTCATCCTGAGCGCAGCGAACGAATCTCGTCGGGCCGCCACGACCGGGATCCTTCGCTGCGCTCAGGATGACAGGCGCGCTGTTCGAGGAGGCCGCGCTTCAGGCGCTGGCCAGTTCGTCGGCGCGCGCCTGCGCGGCGGCGAAATCGAGGTCGCCACTGTAGATCGCGCGGCCGCAGATCACGCCTTCGATGCCCACGTCTTGCACCGCGCAGAGCGCGTCGATGTCGGCCATCGAGCTCAGGCCACCCGAGGCGATGACGGGAATCGTGAGCTGCTGCGCGAGCTTGACGGTGGCCTCGATGTTCACGCCGGACAACATGCCATCGCGGCCGATGTCGGTGTAGATGAGGCCATTGACGCCGTAGTCCTGGAACTTCTTCGCCAGGTCGGCGACCTCGTGGCCGGTGAGCTTGCTCCAGCCGTCGGTGGCGACCTTGCCGTCTTTCGCGTCGAGGCCCACGATGATGTGACCGCCGAAGGCACTGCAGGCGTCGCGCAGGAAGCCGGGGTTCTTCACGGCCGCAGTGCCGATGATGATGAAGCCGAGCCCGTCGTCCAGGTAGCGCTCGATGGTGTCGAGGTCGCGGATGCCGCCGCCGAGCTGCACCGGGATTTCGCCGCCCACCTCCGCCAGGATCGCCTTGACCGCCGCCTCGTTGACCGGCTTGCCGGCGAAGGCCCCGTTCAGGTCGACGAGGTGCAGGCGCCGCGCGCCGGCATCGAGCCAGCGCCGCGCCGTCGCCGCCGGGTCTTCGCTGAACACGGTGGAGCGCTTCATGTCGCCCTGCTGCAGACGGACGCAGTGGCCGTCTTTCAGGTCGATCGCGGGAATCAGCAGCATGGCTGGGTCAGGGCTTCCAGTGCAGGAAGTTTCGGTACAGCGCGAGCCCGTGCACTGCGCTCTTTTCGGGGTGGAACTGGGTCGCGAAAATGTTATCCCGCGCCAGCGCCGAGGTAAAGCGCCGGCCGTAGTCGGTTTCGCCCACGCTGTGGCGCGGGTCCGACGGATGCGCGTAGTAGCTGTGCACGAAATAGAAGTGAGTCGCGTCGGGAATGCCGGCCCACATGGCATGCGGCCGCGCCTGCATCACCTCGTTCCAGCCGATCTGCGGCACCTTGAAGCGGCTGCCGTCAGGCTGCAGGCGGCCTTCGAGGCGAAAGCGGGTTACCTCGCCGCCGATCAGGCCGAGCGCCGGTGTGCCCTCGCCGGCACCACCCTCCTCGCTGCGCTCGAGCAGCATCTGCATGCCGATGCACACGCCCATCAACGGCTTGCTCGCAGCCGCTTCGCGCACCGCCTGCTCGAGGCCTGAATCGCGCAGCTCTCGCATGCAGTCGGCAATCGCGCCCTGGCCGGGCAGCACGACGCGTTCCGCGGCCCGAACCACCTCGGGATCGGCCGTGACGACAACATCGAACTCGGCCCCCGACTGCGAAATTTCCCTCGCCGCGTACGCCACTGCCTGCGCCACCGAGCGCAGGTTGCCCATGCCGTAGTCGACGACGGCGACGGTGCGCTTCACGACACAGCGCCTACAGGCTTCCTTTGGTCGACGGAATCGTGTTGCCGAGCCGCGGATCGACCGTCACCGCCGAGCGCAGCGCGCGCGCGAACGCCTTGAACACCGTCTCGCACTGGTGGTGCGCGTTCTCGCCGCGCAGGTTGTCGATGTGTATCGTGGCCAGTGCGTGGTTGACGAAGCCCTGGAAGAACTCGTGAGCGAGCTGCGCGTCGAAGCCGCCGATCATTCCGGCCTTGAAGTCGACGTTCATCGTCAGCCCGGGCCGGCCCGAAAAGTCGATCACCACGCGCGAGAGCGCTTCGTCGAGCGGCACGTAGGCATGGCCGTAGCGCATCAGGCCGCGCTTGTCGCCCACGGCCTGCGCCACGGCCTGGCCGAGCGTGATGCCCACGTCTTCGACGGTGTGGTGGCCGTCGATGTGCAGGTCGCCCTGTGCCTCGACCACGAGATCAATCATGCCGTGGCGTGCGATCTGCTCGAGCATGTGGTCGAAAAAGCCGATGCCGGTGGCGAGCTTCGAGGTGCCCGTGCCGTCGAGGTCGAGGGCGACGCGGATCTGCGTCTCCTTGGTGTTGCGTTGCACGTCGGCCCGTCGGGCGGGCGCGACGAGCGTGGTCGAAGCAGGTAGCGGGGCATTCATCGCAGGCTTTCGCGCAGGGCGTGGATCATGAGCGCATTTTCCTCCGGCGTTCCGACCGTCAGGCGCAGGCAGTTCGAGAGCAGCGGGTGCAGGCCCTCGACGTTCTTGACCAGCACGCCGCGCCGCTTCATGCCGGCGAAGACCGCCTTCGCGTCGGCCACGCGCACAAGGATCATGTTGGCTTCGCTCGGAAAGGCCATCACGCCGGGCGTAGCGGCGAGCTCGCGCTGCAGGCTCTCGCGCTCGTGGCGCAGTACCGATGCCTGGCGCGTGAACTCTTCGGCATGGTCGAGCGCGAACAGCGTCGCTTCTGCGTTCAGGGCGCTGATGTTGTACGGGGGGCGCACCTTGTCGATCTCGTCGACCAGCGCCGCCGGGCCGGCGAGGTAGCCGAGGCGCACCCCGGCCAGGCCGAACTTGCTGAGCGTGCGCAGCACCAGCACATGCTCGTGCGTGCCGAGGCGAGGCAGCCACGACCGCGACGAAAACGGCTGGTAGGCCTCGTCGAACACCACCAGCCCGTTCTGCCGGCCCACCGCCTCGACGACGCGCTCGATCACGGCTTCGTCGAACAGGTTCGCGGTCGGGTTGTTGGGGTAGGCGAGCCACGTGATCGCGGGCCGGTGCGCTTCGATGGCTGCGAGCATCGGCATTTCGTCGAGCTCGAACGTGGCGGTGAGCGGCACGCCGACGAAGCCGAGCCCTTGCAGCTTCGCCGACATCTCGTACATCACGAAGCCCGGCAGCGGCGCAAGCACCTTGGCACCAGGCAGGTCACAGGCCATCGCGAGCAGCGAGATGAGCTCGTCGGAGCCGTTGCCGAGCATCAGCTTGCAGCCCGCGGGCAGCTCGACGTGCTTCGTCAGCGCAGCGATCACATCGGCCACGCACGTCGTCGGGTAACGGTTGATGGCCACCGCACCGAGCCGCGCGCCGAGTTCCTTCTGCAACGCATCGGGCAAGCGGAACGGGTTCTCCATCGCGTCGAGCTTGACCAGGCCGCGGCTGTCCTGGATGGCATACGCGTGCATGGAACGGACGTCCTGGCGGATCACTTCTTGATGGCGGCTCATGCGGCGCCGCCCTTCAAGCGCATCGCGGCGGCCTGCGCATGCGCCTGCAGGCCCTCGCCCGTGGCGAGCTCGACCGCGATCGGCCCGAGCGCTTGCGCGCCCGCCTCGCTCATCTCGATCAGGCTGGTCCGTTTCTGGAAGTCGTACACACCGAGCGGCGACGAGAAGCGCGCGGTGCCGGCCGTGGGCAACACGTGGTTCGGGCCGGCGCAGTAGTCGCCCAGGCTTTCGCTGGTGTAGGCGCCGAGGAAGATCGCGCCCGCATGGTGCAGCAGCGGCTCCCAGCGGTGCGGCTCCTTCGCGCTCACCTCGAGGTGCTCGGGCGCAATGCGGTTGGCGATCGCGCAGGCCTCTTCCATCGAGCGCACGCGGATCAAGGCGCCGCGGCCTTCGAGCGACGCACGAATCACCGCTCGGCGCGGCATCGCGGGCAGCAGCCGCTCGATCGCTTCCCTTACCTGTGCGATGTAGCCGGCGTCGGGGCACAGCAGGATGCTCTGCGCGAGCTCGTCGTGCTCGGCCTGGCTGAACAGGTCCATCGCGACCCAGTCGGCCGGCGCCGTGCCGTCGGCAAGCACGAGGATCTCGCTCGGGCCCGCGATCATGTCGATGCCCACCGTGCCGAACACGCGCCGCTTCGCACTGGCGACGTAGGCATTGCCCGGACCGGTGATCTTGTGCACCGCCGGAATCGTCGCCGTGCCGTAGGCCAGCGCTGCCACCGCCTGCGCGCCGCCGATCGCGAACACGCGGTCGACGCCGGCGACCGCCGCGGCGGCCAGCACGAGCCGGTTCTTCTCCTTCATCGGCGCGACCATGACGATCTCGCCGACGCCCGCGACCTTCGCCGGAATGGCATTCATCAGCACGCTCGACGGATACGCCGCCTTGCCGCCCGGCACGTAGATGCCGACGCGCTCGAGCGGGGTGACCTTCTGTCCGAGCAGCGTGCCGTCGGCATCCCGGTAATTCCAGCTGCGGCCGGTGGCTTCAAGCTGGCGCTGGTGGAAGTCGCGAATGCGGGAAGCTGCCGATTCCAGCGCGCTGCGTTGCGCAGGCAGCAGCGCGTCGAGCGCCGCCTGCAGCTCATGCCGGCCGATCTCGAGTTCGGCCACCGACTCGAACTCGAGCCCGTCGAAGCGGGCCGTGTATTCGAGCAATGCCGCGTCGCCGCGCTCGCGCACGTCGGCGAGGATGGCCTCGACGGTCGCCTCGATCGCCGCGTCGGCGTCCGCCGAGTACGCGAGCAGGCTGCCGAGCTCGGCGTCGAAGCCGGCATCGGTGCTGTCGAGCAGGCGCAAGGCGAGCGTGTCGTTCGCGCTCACGATGCGCCTCTCTTGGAAGCGACGGCGACGGCCTCGGCCAATGCATTCACCAACGCGCGAATCGGCACACGGTTCAACTTGAGTGCCGCCTTGTTGACGACCAGCCGGGCCGAAATCTGCATGATCACTTCTACCTCCGCGAGCGCGTTCGCCTTCAGCGTGTTGCCCGAAGCCACGAGGTCGACGATGGCGTCGGCCAGCCCGGTGAGCGGCGCCAGCTCCATCGAGCCGTAGAGCTTGATCAGGTCGACGTGCACGCCCTTGTCGGCGAAGTGGTCGCGCGCGATCTGCGTGAACTTGGTGGCCACCCGTATGCGCGAGCCTTGGCGGGCGGCGCGTGCGTAGTCGAAGTCGAGCGGCGCGGCCACGCTCATGCGGCACTTCGCGATGCCGAGGTCGAGCGGCCGGTACAGGCCTTCGCCGCCATGTTCGATCAGCGTGTCGAGGCCGACCACGCCGAGGTCGGCGCCGCCGTACTGAACATAGGTGGGCACGTCGCTGGCGCGCACGAGCACGATGCGCAAGTCGGCGCGCGAGGTGCCGACGATGAGCTTGCGGCTCGACTCCGGGTGCTCGGCGAGCACGATGCCGGCGGCGGCGAGCAGCGGCAGCGATTCGTCGAGGATGCGGCCCTTCGACAGAGCGAACGTAATCACGATCGCGCTCCTGATTCTTCAAACGTGATCACGATCGCGCTCCTGGTTCTTCGAGCGTGATCACGATCGCACTCATGTATTTCCAAGGTGATCACGACACCCTCTCGATGTCGGCACCGAGCGAACGCAGCTTGGCCTCCATGCGGTCGTAGCCGCGGTCGAGGTGGTAGATGCGGTCGATGATCGTTTCGCCTTCGGCCACCAGCGCCGCGATCACCAGGCCGGCCGAGGCGCGCAGATCGGTCGCCATCACCGCTGCGCCGGAGAGCCGAGCCACGCCCTTCACCACCGCGATCCGGCCCTCGACATCGATCTTCGCGCCCAGCCGCACCAGCTCGTCGACGTGCATGAAGCGGTTCTCGAAGATCGTCTCGGTGATGGTGGCCGAGCCTTCGGCGATGCAGTCGAGCGCCATCAGCTGCGCCTGCATGTCGGTCGGGAAGGCCGGGTACTCGCTGGTGCGAAAGCCCACCGCCTTCAACCGGCCTTCGGCGCGCACGCGCACCCAGCCGTCGCCTGCGTCGATGGTGGCGCCGGCCTCGCGCAGCTTGTCGATCACCGCCTCGAGGTGGTCGCTGCGCGCGTGGCGCAGCAGCACGTCGCCACGCGTCGCGGCCGCGGCGCACAGGAACGTGCCGGCCTCGATGCGGTCGGCGACGATGCGGTGCGAGACGCCGTGCAGCTTGTCGACGCCTTCGATGCGGATGCGGCTCGTGCCGTGGCCCTCGATACGTGCGCCCATCGCGATCAGCATCTCGGCGAGGTCGGGAATCTCCGGCTCCTGCGCCGCGTTTTCGAGCACCGTCTCGCCCTCGGCAAGCGTGGCCGCCATCAGCAGGTTCTCGGTGCCGGTGACGGTGACCATGTCGGTTGTGATGCGCGCGCCCTTCAGCCGCTTTGCGCTGGCCACGATGTAGCCGTGCTCGACCACGATCTCCGCGCCCATCGCCTGCAGGCCCTTGATGTGCTGGTCGACCGGCCGCGTGCCGATGCCGCAGCCGCCCGGCAGGGACACTCGCGCCTCGCCGAAACGCGCCAGCAGCGGCCCGAGCACGAGGATCGAGGCGCGCATCGTCTTGACCAGCTCGTACTCGGCCACGCGCGAGCTCACGTCGCTCGCGCGCAGCGTCACGGTGGCCTCGCCGGCCTCGCCGCGCTCGGCCACCACGCCCATCGTGCGCAGCAGCTTGAGCATCGTCGTCACGTCGTTCAGCCCGGGCAC
>Ga0209512_1004859_pt1 | contig 11465 bp, 10 predicted proteins | sample frozenSSSSmetaG_FD_184142 | JGI IMG/M metagenome (GOLD analysis project Ga0209512, IMG submission 184142) | Glacier valley bacterial and archeal communities from Borup Fiord, Nunavut, Canada, to study Microbial Dark Matter (Phase II) -... | ecosystem: Environmental > Aquatic > Freshwater > Ice >... | reverse complement strand
ACGTACCGTCAACTATTTTTTTGAATATTTCGGTATCGCCCAGCAATAGCCATTGGCCTAATGCCGCGACAAAACCAATAATAAAAAACGATGCCCAGATATAGGTAACTGCCATTAACAACCCATTTTATTTCAGTGAAAAATGCTGTTGATGGCTGAATATCGTGAGCGTTTTGCCGTCCCACGCGCCAACTTGTTGCAGATGCGCTACTGCATTTTGATCCACAACGGCGCGAATTTATTATCTGGCCGATGCACCAAACTGATATTGGCGCGCGATGCCCACGGCACCACTTGACGATGAAGCGGAATCACCAACACCTCGCGCTGGATCAGCTCAACCGCACTGTTAATCAGCCCCTGACGCGTCGGTGCATCCATTTCACTCTCCGCTTTTTCAATCAGCGCATCCAGCTCCGCATTTTTAAAATTGCCGTAATTGCTATCGCCATAGCCCGTTGTATTAAAGCTGTGGAGCACCGGCTTTAGCGTAAACATGGCGTCGCGATTGGTGTCGCCCCAGCCTTGCAGCATGACGCTGAATTCTTTTTTCGGCGTGCGCTGAAAATATTGCGCCTTAGGCATGGCCTCCACTTTCACATTGAGCCCGATCCGCGCCCACATACCCGCCAGCGCAACACAAATTTTTTCGTCATTGACATATCGGTCGTTCGGACAGTGCAGCGTAAAGCCGAATCCGTTCGCATAACCCGCCTCGGCAAGCAGCTTTTTGCCGGCTTCAGGATCGTAGGCAAGGCGCTTTTCAAGCGCGGCCGAAATTCCCTCACCTTTCGGATTAGGCAAGGCAATCGCAGTTGGCGTCGCCAGACCGCGCATGATCTGGGTCTTGATCGCGTTGACGTCAATCGCGTTATAAAGCGCTGCGCGGACGCGAACATCCTTGAGCGGATTTTTGCCTTTTACACCAGAAAAAAGTAACTCGTCGCGCGCCTGATCCATCGCGATCAAGATAATGCGCATTTCGTCACCCTCCCAAACCTTGAGCGCTTTATCTTCCTTGAGTTTGGACACGTCCTGCACCGGCGGATCCAGCACGAAATCCACTTCACCTGATTTCAACGCGGACATTCTCGTCACCGCACTGGCGATGGGACGGTACTCAAGCCGATCAATATTGCTTTCAAAGCGACCTTCCTTAATGCCCCACCAATCGACGTTTTTAATATGCGTGGTTTTAATTCCGGGCTCGTATGAGACTAGCCGGAATGGCCCCGTGCCCATCGCGTTGCGCGACGCGTAAGTGACTTCTTTCGTGGTGAAATCCTGCGGTAGTACCGCGTTATTTTTTTCCGCCCACTTTTTACTCATGATCGGCACCTCGCCAATGAAATTCAGCCCGACCGGATTCGGCTTTGCCGTGGTAAATTCAACCGTGTACTCGTCGACTTTTCTCGCCACACCGCCGGGAATCGCATAGGTTCTGAACTGATTCGATTTGGCGGCACGCTCGAACGAGAAAACCACATCATCGGCGGTAAATGGCGAGCCATCCTGAAACTTGACGTCCTTGCGCAAATAGATGACACGTTTGGTCGGACTCAATACTTTCCAGGATGTTGCCAGCCACGGCGTGGGCGACATATCTTTGCCCGGCTGAATCAAACGTTCATAGACCAGCGCATTGATTGACTTCGTAAAGCCTTCATCCTGGCCATGAGGGTCTTGTGTGGTGACATCGCCGTTAGTCGACCAACGGAATATTTTTCCCTCTGCGGCGGCCAGCGGCGGCGCACAGCTGAAGGCAAAGGCCATAAATAGAAACCAACCGGCACAAACACCAAAGCCTACACGTGCTTGAACGTCCATGACAGCGCCTCTTTCTGATTTTTTACCGGAAATACAAATCGCAAATCGTACGCCACTTGCCCGGCAAGTTCTGGCGCATGATATATTTGGTATTACATTGGTTTTATTGTAAATGGTTTTAGGCTTACTGCTTTGATAAATCGTGTTGTCAACACGAAAGTCGCAAAGCAAATCATCGCCCCCATGCCGACGCTGACGCCACCAACAATCAACCGCATCGTCCTTCGCCCGCAATGTGCAATACGAATCTGCATATCAGGCAACGTCGCGATCTCATCGAAATAGCGCAAGCAAAGAGCGTAAGCAAAGAGCGTTATGAAAAAAAGTGTGATCGCCGAATTCAAGCCTGACCCGCGAGATAATTCGCCGTTATATCTTCAGCTCGCACGAAAGTTGGGGGAGGCAGTACGTCAGGGCCGCTATCAGGTGCATGAGGCCTTGCCGTCCGAGCGGCTGCTGTCAGAATCACTGGGCGTGTCGCGGGTCACTGCACGCAAGGCGATTGACCAGCTCGTCGAGCAAGGTTTGATCTTGCGCAAGCGCGGCTCCGGAAATTACATTGCTCCACGAATAGAGCAGCCGCTATCTCGCCTCACCAGTTTTTCTGAAGAGTTACATCGGCGCGGATATGCGCCCAGCTCGCGTTGGCTGGATCGCTGCATTGCCCAGGCGGCACCCGATGAACAGCTCAGTTTGGGGCTTTCATCAAACGCGAAAGTCGCCAGGCTCGAACGTCTACGATTAGCTGACGACGTGGTGATGGCATACGAGGTGAGCGTCATACCGCAAAGCGTGTTGCCAGATCCCAAAGCAGTCAAGGCATCGCTCTACGAATACCTGAATAAAATTGGCCGGGCGCCGGCCCGGGCGTTACAGCATATTCGTGCGCTCAATGCCGAACCACGGCTGGCGGAGCAGCTGGGCGTGGCTGTGGGCCATGCGGTGCTTTTCATCACCCGTATCGGCTATCTCGAATCGGGCGAGGCAGTCGAGCTGACGCACTCTTATTGCCGCAGCGATTATTATGATTTTGTCGCGGAAATGCGTAAAGAAGTTTGAACAAAAATTTAAAACATCTCTACGACTTAGCCCAAAAGCCGTCTCGGCGAATTATTGGGCTGATGTCCGGCACCTCGCTGGATGGCCTCGATATTGCGCTCTGCGAGCTGGCAGGTGCCGGCACGACCACCAAAGCCACATTACTGAACTTCGATACGGTCGCTTACACCGACGATGTGAAAGCCGAGATTCGGCATGTTTTTGCGAAGCAGACAATTGATTTTCAACATTTGGCGATGTTGAATGAATGGCTAGGCATCCTGCATGCCGAAATGGTTCTTGATTGTCTCAAGCAATGGGGAATTGACAAGGGCAGCGTTGATTTGATTGCCTCACATGGTCAAACCGTTATGCATGCGCCGAAGATTTTGCATGGGTGCAAAAAATTCCCCAACGCCACACTCCAGATTGGCGATGGCGACCACATTGCCGTCAAGACCGGCGTCATCACTGTTTCTGATTTCCGCCAAAAGCATCTTGCCGCTGGCGGTGAAGGCGCGCCGCTGGCGGTCTATGGCGATTATTTTGTTTTTGGTAAAAAAGGTGAGAGCCGCATCATGCTGAATATGGGCGGCATTGCAAACTTTACTTATTTGCCCGCCAGCATGAATCCGAAAAACGTTTTTGTCACCGACACGGGCACCGGTAATACGCTGATCGACGCCTTTACACGATTACATTTTCCCGAACTCGCCTACGACAAAAATGCGGAGATCGCACGGCAAGGCAGGTTCAATCAAAATTTGCTGACCGCGTTGAAGTCGGATAATTTCTTTGATCAGCCTTTCCCCAAAACAACGGGCCCGGAGCTATTCAACATCGAATATGTTCGCCGCGCTCGGCAGACAAGCCAAACAGAAAATATATCGGTAAACGATTTGCTGGCGACACTGACGCGCTTCAGTGCGGAGACTATCGCCGAAGCCATCCTTGAATCGATAGCGGCAGAAGGCAATACCGCCGCAGAATCCAATATTTACATGTCTGGCGGCGGCATGCACAACCCCTTGCTCATTGGCTGGCTGCGTGAACTATTGCCATGCACATTTTTAAAAACTGACGATCTGGGCATTCCAGGTGATGCCAAAGAAGCGGTGCTGTTCGCGATTCTAGCCAATGAAACCGTGTCAGGCGGCAATCCAGACTTTGGCACGCTCAAGGGTATCCCCGCAGTTGCAATGGGCAAAATTTCTTTTCCGTCGTGACGTTAGTGCCTATTTGACAACCCACTCGCATGCAATTAACACCGAGCTGACATTTAGCCCGCACGCAGTTGCCCCCCGTTTGACACCCCACCAACATTTTTTATTTTAAAAACCGCAGAAGCACTCTCGTCACACTCGCTACACGCGCATTCCAAAAATGTCACCCACCCTGCTATTTTCCATCGTCATCGGCTATTTTTCATTGCTGCTCATGGTTGCGTGGGCGACGTCTCGCGACGCGACCAACGCATCGTTTTTTATTGGCAATAAAAACAGCCACTGGATGTTGGTGGCATTTGGCATGATCGGCACCTCTTTAAGCGGCGTGACGTTCATCAGCGTACCAGGTGCGGTGGGTGCGACCGCGTTTGCCTATTTTCAAATCGTACTGGGTCAATTGATTGGCTACTTGGTTATTGCGTTCGTGCTGCTACCTATTTTTTACAAGCTGAATCTCACCTCCATTTACGACTATCTTGGGATTCGTCTCGGGCCACGTTCGCGCAAAACCGGTGCGTCGTTTTTTATCTTATCGCGCACAATCGGTGCCACCGCCAGACTTTATCTGGTCATACGCATACTGCAGGATGCCATTCTGGATGGATTGCATGTGCCGTTCTGGCTGACCGCTGCCGTCATCATCATGATGGTGTTGCTTTACACCTATAAAGGCGGCGTCAAAACGATTGTCTGGACGGATACGCTTCAGACATCCTGCATGTTGCTTGGCCTCGTCATCAGCGTGGCTTATTTGCTTGCCGGTCTAAATTTGTCCGTTGCGGATGCCTGGTCACAAATAGAGTCGCGCGGGTTGTCAAAAGTATTCGTGACCGACAGGGATAGCAAAGAATTCTGGTTAAAACAAATCCTTGCGGGCGCGTTCATCGCAATTGCGATGACGGGCATGGATCAAGAGATGATGCAAAAAAATATCTCGGTCAAAACGCTCAGCGATTCCCAGAAAAACATGATTACCATGGCGGTCATCATGCTGTGCGTGGTGCTGCTGTTTCTATTTTTGGGTGGGCTGCTATATCTTTATGCGCCGACCGTGGGACTATCAGCGACTGGCGACAAAATTTTCCCGGCGGTGGTGCTGGGTTATTTGCCTGCGTTGTTACAGGCTATTTTTGTCATCGCGCTGATCTCTGCACTATTTCCCAGCGCGGATGGTGCAATCACAGCGCTGACCTCCAGCTTCTGCATTGACCTACTCTCAATGCAACAGCGCCTGGATTGGAACGAGGCGACGCAGACGCGAATCCGCCACCGTGTTCATCTCTGTTTTGCGGCGGCATTTTTAGCTCTGATTATGGTGTTCAAATGGGCGAACAGTGTCAGCATGATCGGCATAATCTTGAAGTTGGCGACATTTACCTACGGCCCGCTGCTTGGCTTGTTCGCGTTTGGCATACTGTCGAAGCGAAAAGTAGCCGATTCAGCCGTGCCATGGATTGCCATTGCGGCGCCCATCATTTGCTATCTCATCGACACGTATCAAAGCGCGCTGTTCAGGCAATATCAAATTGGCTTGGAGCTGTTGATTGTTAACGGCGCGCTGACTTATTCGGGATTGTGGCTGGCATCAAAGCCTGATCCTTCGGTTGATTTAAAACGCGCGACAGCGTAAAGCGCGTCCGTTATAGGCTGGAAATGTATGGAATGTACTTGTTCGGGACTGTGAACTGGGAATTAGGAGAAAGTTTTGGGTAACTTTGATATTAAGAGTGTCGGCATTGACAAAAGTACTGTGCGACGTGCAAGGCGACGTGTAGCACGAGCTGTCAGGCGCAGTGGAGCAATCACAGTATGACGCAGCTAGCCGGTTTTATTTTGACGCCGCAAGGGTTTGTACGCGGCGAGATTATTTTTTCCGGCCGCGGAAAGATTGAAAAAATTCAGGGCGAACCCGTCGCCGAAAATATCGCTCGTGATTCCAATCAGCCCATCATGTTGCCCGGCTTTGTCGACTTGCATGTACACGGCGGTGGCGGACGCGACATCATGGAAGGCGGCGATGCGGCCGCGCGCGTCGCCGCATTGCATGGCGAGCACGGCACCACCGCGTTACTCGCCACCACCATGACTGCGCCCCCGCTAGACCTCGAAAACGCATTTACGGGCTTGTCCGCATTCTTCGAACCAACGAGCAGGCATAAGCGAGGCGCGAGACTGCTCGGGGTGCATTTGGAAGGCCCTTACATCAATCCTGGCAAGCTCGGTGCGCAGCCCGATTTCACCCGTCCCATGCAGGCGAATGAGCTCAAACGCCTGAACGCTTTAGCGCCGATCAGGCTTATTACGCTGGCCCCGGAAGTGCCGGGCAATATGGCCGTGATTGAAGCCTTGTGCGAGGCCGGATACAAGGTACAAATCGGGCATAGTCTGGGCACCTATGAAGAAGGGGTGGCCGCATTGGCGCGCGGCGCGGCGGGCTTTACGCATTTATTCAATGCTATGACCGGCCTGCATCATCGCAAGCCGGGCATGGTCGGCGCGGCACTGGCGCATGCGACGTTCGCCGAAATCATTCCCGATTTGCTGCATGTGCATCCAGGCGCGATCCGCGTCGCGATCCGCGCAATACCTAAATTATTTTGCGTAACGGATTCGACTGCCGCGACCGGCATGCCCGATGGCGAATATCGGCTGGGTCGCCACACAGTCACCAAATGCCTCGGTGGCGTGCGACTAGCCGATGGCACACTCGCCGGCTCAACACTTTCGCTCGATCAGGCGATCCGCAATCTGGTTCACGAACTCGAGCTGGACATCGCGGATGCGTCCCGCCGCGTGTCGACCCACGCCTGCGAATTTCTAGGCATTACGGACCGCGGTCGGCTTGAAGCGGGCGCATGGGCGGATGTGGTCGTTATGGATCGCGATTTGATGTTGCAAGCCGTATTTGCCGAGGGTGTGAAAATTGCCTGATACCCAAATGTTAATCGAGGCGCGTCAGGCACCGGCAGCAATCGCTCGACAGCTGACACATGAGGTCACTGCCTATCGTGATTTTGGCGCTTGGCTGAAAGCACATTCGCCCGGCTCTATCTTGACTGTGGCGCGCGGCAGCTCGGATCATGCAGCACACTTCATGGCCTATCTGATCATGGCGCGGCTCGGGCGGCTGGTGACCTCACTGCCAATGTCACTAATCACGCTTTATCAGTCAAAAATTCAATGCGCGGGGCTGGTTTCCATGGCCTTTTCGCAATCTGGACAGAGCCCGGATCTGGTCGCGCCGATGAAATTTTTTACCCACGGTGGAGCGTGTACGGCGGCGTTTGTCAACCAACCAGATTCGCCATTGGCGCACGCGGCAAACTGGATATTTCCTTTGCACGCAGGCGAAGAAAAAAGTGTCGCCGCCACCAAAAGTTTTATTGCGCAACTAGTTGCGGGTGCCCGCGTGGTGGCCGCGTGGCAGGACGATGCGGCTCTTCAAAATGCAATCGCGTCATTACCCAATTCGCTTGAACGCGCGCGGGCCGCGGATTGGTCGGCAGGCGTTCAAGTTTTAAAAAACTGCGACCGACTATTCGTCATCGGACGCGGGTTCGGCTTACCGATTGCGATGGAAGCCGCACTGAAATTTAAAGAAACCTGCGCCATCCAGGCCGAAGCGTTTTCTGCCGCCGAAGTTAAACACGGGCCAATGGCACTGATCAGTGACGGCTACCCGCTCCTCATCATGGCACCACGCGGCCCTGCGCAGTCAGGCTTGCTGGCGCTAGCCGATGAGATGCGAGGCCGTGGTGCTACGGTGCTGTTGGCGGCCCCCATCGGCACGCCAGGATGCAACTTACCCATCATCGAAACCGCGTCAATCGATCTCGATCCAATCTCGATGATCCAAAGTTTTTACCCAATGGTTGAGGCGCTGTCCCGTGCGCGCGGCTTCGATCCTGATCGGCCAAGGCATTTGGCGAAAGTGACGCGGACGCAGTGATGGGTTGGTTCGTTGATTAGGATTAAAGCACTAGCATCGGCGGGGGCCCAGGGCATTTCTGCTCGAAGATGCTCGCAGATAAATCAGTTTTAGCTTCAGACTACCAAAAGTTACCACCAAATTCGCCACAGAAAATACGCTGCATGAAGTGTTGATAAGTATTTTTGCCAATTATATGAAGCAGTGCAACCGCTGTACGGGCGACATCGAAGATGGTTGAACGCTGCAGTTCACCATTGCGTCCCTTGACCCAAGGCCGACGTCATGCTGCACTACGATGACGACAATTATTTTTTTCGTGGGCTGCGCATCGAGAATAACGCGCTTGTTCCGGCAGGTTTAGCAATGCGCTGTAACAAAGATCATGTCGACAAAGTGCTTGGCAAGCTCTACAGGTTCTCCACATTCCTGGGCTGGTTCAAAAGTAGTTGTGTCGACGTGGTCGGGCATGTCTGAAGCTCACATGCCGCACGCTATCCGGCAAGTGGAGACCCTTCGACAGCGTTATGCACGGTTCTCGCCTCGGATTTCATTGCCGGTATATGCCAAGCAGCCTTGATGACATGAGTCATCTTGCGCAGGCGTTTTGGCGGGAAAGACATAAACTTTTGCATATTTGCGAAAGCAACTCCTTTCTGAGCTTTTTTTAAGGTGATCGAATCACAATTCAGCACCGAGAAACGAATAAACTAGAAACGCAGGGCCTTACCAACACTACCAAGTGACGCAGCGATACAAGTGCTAGTGCTTAGCACTACTGAATCAAACTTAGGCAGACGCATTTTTGAGATTAGTCGTTGCGCCGTAGCACGTGCCCGCCTCAACCAGAGATAGTTGATCCAGATCTACCCAGAAACATAAAACGCATAAGCAAGGATTTAGCCGTCATTCGTGCTCGCGCTCAAAAAATAGACTTTCGTCCAGACGTCTTTTTCAAGCTTGCGAAGGCAAACAGGCCAGATGAAATTATCAACGTTGCATCCTTTTGGAAATACAAGCTGCGCCGACACCAAAATAAAATCATTTAAAATTTTGTAATCATTAAGATGCCGCATTGTTTTTAATCCTTCGCGCAAAAATTAATCGCTGAAAGCCTTGTTTTGATAACTCCGTTTTAATGTTTCTTCATACTTGAAAAAGCTAAAACCGCATGGCGCTTAAAACAGAAACCCCGAGCTTGCAGCATCAAAATCTCGATGAGTATTCGGTTAACGATCTCGTCAACGCGTTTGCGGATGACCAGCTGGATGCGGTGAGTGCGGTACGTGCGGCGAGCGCTAGTATTGCTACGGCCGTGGATGCGGCGATGCCACGCATGGAACGCCGTGGTCGCTTAGTGTATGTGGGTGCGGGCACTTCCGGACGGCTTGGCCTGCTGGATAGCGTGGAGCTTTATCCCACATTTTCATGGGCGAAATCGCGCGCAATTGCACTGCTGGCGGGTGGTAAGCAAGCGGTGTTTGAAGCCATCGAGGGCGCAGAAGATAATCGCGAACAGGGCGCTGCAGACATCAGGGCGGCGTCGGTAGATGCAAACGACGTGGTGATATTACTTGCGGCCTCGGGGGGCACGCCTTATGTGCTGGGTGCGCTGCATGCGGCGCGCGCGGCAGGCGCACTCACCATAGGCATCGCAAATAACGTACGCGCACCCCTGACACTTGAGGCGGAAATAGGCATCACGCTTGATACCGGCAGCGAAATCATTTCTGGCAGCACACGCCTGAAAGCGGGCACCGCGCAAAAAATTGCGCTCAATACATTTTCGAGTGCGTTGATGGTCAGGCTAAACAAGGTGTACGGCAATTTGATGGTGGATGTAAAACCCACCAACGCCAAGCTAATTCGACGCAGCGTGAATCTGGTTGTGTTGGCTACTGGTGCGACCGAGCCCGTCGCCCGCGCCACGCTGGAATCCTCAGGCTATAGCGTCAAGACCGCTATTGTGGCCATTAGCAAGCGGCTTAACGCCCGCGATGCGCGAGCGTTGCTGGCACAAGTCCACGGCAGCGTGCGCAGGGCTATCGCGACGTGATGCAGCCGCGCGCATCTGCGCCTGACGCCACAACCAAAGCCGCCAACGCTTGGGCGTGGATTCCCTCGCTCTATTTTGCGCAAGGCATTCCCTATGTGATGGTGACCACACTCTCGGTCATCATGTATAAAAATCTCAATGTCTCGAACACTGAAATTACCTTCTATACCGGTTGGCTATCGCTGCCGTGGGTGATTAAGCCGCTCTGGTCGCCGCTAGTGGACATGTTTCGAACCAAACGATTTTGGATTGTAGCGCTGCAATTAATTATTGGTGCCGCGTTGGCATCCATCGCGCTCACGCTACCGACATCGCATTTTTTTCAGCTATCGCTGGCGGTATTTTTCTTGATTGCGTTTAGCTCGGCCACCCACGATATTGCGGCCGATGGTTTTTATATGCTGGCATTGCCGGAACATCAGCAGGCCGCGTTTGTAGGTGTGCGCAGCACCTTTTACCGGCTTGCAATGCTGGCAGGCCAAGGCGGCTTGGTACTGCTGGCGGGCGCTTTAACGCAAAGTACCGGTAGCGTGGTGCTGGCATGGCAAATAGTGATGGCGGTAGTCGGTTCGGTATTTATTTTGCTGGGGGTGTATCACCGCTTCATGTTGCCGCAGCCCGTCGCCGATGTGGCGAGTTTGGCACAGCATGATCGCAACCCAAGCAGCGAATTTTTAGCAACATTTATCTCGTTTTTTAAACGTCGCGATATATTTTTAATTCTCGCTTTTTTATTGACGTACAGATTAGGAGAAGCCCAAGCGCTCGCCGTCTTCAAGCTTTTTATGCTTGACAAGTCCGCCCAGCAAGGACTTGGTCTTAGCACCTCAGACGTAGGCTTCGTCTACGGCACGATTGGCGTGATCGCCCTCACGCTCGGCGGGCTGTTGGGCGGCTACGTGGTTTCACGGGGTGGCTTAAAAAAATGGCTGTGGCCGATGCTGTTGGCGGTACATGTGCCCAATCTCGCGTTTGTATATTTAGCCTATGTATTACCGACGAATATTGCGCTGATTTCAGGCGCAATAGCGCTTGAGCAATTCGGCTACGGCTTCGGCTTCGTCGCGTATTTGCTATTCATGATTATGGTAGCCGACGGCGGAAAAACGAGTCCGCCCAATCTACACAAAACTGCTCACTATGCCATCTGCACCGGCTTTATGGCGCTGGGCATGATGTTACCCGGCATGGCGAGCGGCTGGATTCAAACGCAGTTGGGCTATCCGCATTTCTTCATCTGGGTTTGCATCTGTACGATTCCATCGATTGTGGTGGCCTCGTTCTTGAAAATTGACCCCTTGTTTGGCAAGAAAACTTACGCATGACCGGCACCGCAGCCGCTTCGGCTTCGGCTTCGGCTTCGGCTTCGGCTTCGGCTTCGGAGCGTCTG
>Ga0209512_1004858_pt1 | contig 11465 bp, 13 predicted proteins | sample frozenSSSSmetaG_FD_184142 | JGI IMG/M metagenome (GOLD analysis project Ga0209512, IMG submission 184142) | Glacier valley bacterial and archeal communities from Borup Fiord, Nunavut, Canada, to study Microbial Dark Matter (Phase II) -... | ecosystem: Environmental > Aquatic > Freshwater > Ice >... | reverse complement strand
TTCACTCATCAGGTCCCAAACCTCTTTGCGGTAATGGTCCTCCATAGCGTCCACCCACACATCCTCATCCTGAAGTGAACAAACAACTGGTACCTTCAGTCTTTGTTTGATTTGTCTGGCAAGACCTAGCAGCAATGCATTTGACAAATGTACGACATCAGGTTTGACCTCCTCAGCCAGCCAATCGACCAGTCGTTCCAACTCCTCTTTCTGTCCTCCGTCTTCGCCAAGCAACATGGAAATAGTCATTTCTTCCAGTCCCTTCGCACGGGTTGAACCTGCTTTCCGGGCAGCCATATTCAACACGCTTTTCGAATCAAGTGCATGTTCGACGAATGAAGGCATGTGTCGAAAAATGGGGAATTGTTGTTTTAGATAAAGGTTGACAGCGCCGTAAAATACAGGCACTTCATCCAAATCATGGGCATCTTCAAAAATGGGTAAATACAAGGGCACTTTAATGACCTGATGGCCTAAATCTTTTAGCGCCCTGATATATTTGCTGTCGCGAAGGCAGTTTCCACAGTAGAAGCTACCCCCTGAACCGGGTATGATGAGTGCAATTTTCATAGTTATCCAAATATATAAATTCTTCCGTCTCCGGCGCCCACTACTATTTTTCCTGAAACAACTGCCGGACTTCCGATGATGGGACTGCCCAACTCATATTTCCAAAGTTCCTTCCCTGTTTTCAGGTCATGAATATAGAGCATTCCATCCATTGTCCCGGTGATTACTTTCCCTGAGGCAATGACTGACGACGACTCTACCCGGTTACTTGTTTTAACCTTCCAGATTACTTTCCCTGTATTTTTATCGAAACAGTAAATGAATTTGTCCTGATTACCGATTACGATCAGGTTGCCGCTCAAGGCAGGTGAAGCAATAAATGGCAGGTTTTTCTGCGGATCATCATACGTCCATGCGAGCTTACCTGCCTCAAGGTCGATGCAGAAAAAACGGCCTTCATAGTCTCCTACAAAAGCATGCTTCCCATCAATGACAGGTGAGGAAGCCACATAGGTTTCCAGTTTTATTTTCTTAAATACCTTACCGGTTTCGATGTTTACAAGGTGCATAAAACCATCACAGCCGCCAAATACTGCATACTTTTCATAGATAGCAGGCGCGCCGTTGATGTAATTGTCTGATTCATAGCGCCAGATGCTGTCACCATTGGAAAAGCCCACAGCATGTAAATTATAATCATAACTTCCAACCAATAACCTGATTTGATTTCTAACTTTCAACCAGTTGGCAGAACCCATAATCTGGTTATCAGTTTTGTACTTCCAGATTTGTTTGCCTGTTTTCTCATCTAACCTGAAAAGCAGGCCGTCTAATGTGCCAAATACAACCGATCCGCTTAGAAGCAATGCGGGTGCTTCAATGGCATTCCCCGACTCAAATTTCCATTTCAGCTTGCCATCGAACCCAACGGCATACATCGATCCATCAGTCGATCCGCAGAATATCGTTTGTCCTGATACCACTGGCGAAGCTTTGATATCATCGCCCGTTTGGAACGAAAACATCAATTTGGGTTTCTCCGGAATATTGGCTGAAGTAGCGCCCGTAAGTTGCTGGTTACCCCGAAAGATAGACCATGCAGATTGGGCCGCTGCCGAACCAACTATCAAACAACAAAATTGAAATATTAAAATTTGAAATATCTTCATCTGATGATCTGTTTTGACTATGTTTCAAAGCTATAAAAATAATCGAGATAATGAACACATAGTCAAAAAGTGTACCTATATATTGTCTGAAGCTATAAGGATCATTTTAATTTAATGGGGCTAATATTGTGTCCAACATTCCTTAGGGATATGTTGCCCTGAAAATATTGAGCAATCTGTACCTTTAAATAAACTATTTAGGGTCTGCTGAAAAACTGCCTGAAACAACGAAGTTGATCATATATGCCTGATAGGATAAGAAATATTCGAAATGTTGGTAAAAGTATTATTTGTGAGATTAATAATTTTATTAATTCATTCAATGGAATAATTGATAAGGTATATAATTATTCACCTATAGATAAAATTTTTGCTGAATTATTAAAAAAGGCAAAGTTATTTGAGATTTGCATAGAGCATTTAAAAAGAAGTTGAAAATAAAATACAAAATCTAAGAATATATGGATACAAAATCTGAGATTAAGGATTTTGTTATTTCATTCAATGAAATAGTTCAGTTGGCTACAAATTGTAGTCAACTGAAAATGCAATAATTATTTCTTTTGCACCGATTTCCATTTTATTAGTGATTAGTAATCAATAGTTAGTGTCTAGTCAATTTCTTTATTTTTGTTTTTCAAAATACCTTTTTTAGCATTGAGCGGAGAAATTACTTTTTCTCCCGTTTTGGCTTCCAGTTCCAGGCGGGCATTTCGGGCAATTTCTCCGCCTTGCTGGGCTACGTTGGCATGATCATCCATCGAATCAGGGTTAGTTGTTTCCGAAATCCGTTTGGTGGAAAGCTCGGCCAACATATTCAATACCAATTCGGTATTGGTCATGTTATCGCGGAGGTTTTCTTTTTTCAATCCTTTGAATTGCTTGTATTCTCTGGCTGTTTTGTCGGCCCAGGTTTTGTAAATTATATCGGTGAGCGTGGCAAATTGAAATCCTTCTTCCAGCCCTCTCGATTTCCATTCATCAGTTAATTCTTTGCGGATTTCAATGCTTTTTAACTGTTGGTTGATCCAGTTATCTGAATAACCCAGCCGTTTATAATCCATCATGGCCAGTTCTATCGACAACTCAGGGTCTTGCATTTGGTCCAACCGCTCTTTAGCTACCTGGGCAATCCATAGTTTAAATGGTTCTGCCTTAGGCGAGGGAATGGACTGAATCAGACGGAATAGTTGATCGGTATTTGCCACGTCTGTGTTATACTTTTTGCCATCACTCGCCATCATTTTCAGTTGTCCGATTTTTTCGGACAACTCACTGCCTTCTTTTTGAAGCTTTTTCTTTAAATCGTTCCAATATTTGCGGGGCCGGTCAGTATCGGTCAGCACTTCAACTACATCAATGATCGAAAAATACCAATCTTCAGTTTCTTCATCCCAAATGGTTCGCACTTTGCGCTCTTCAAAGATTTTGATATTGTCTTTCATACTTTTGTTTACTTTACATTTAAAATGGCGAATTTTCAACTATCCGATTTTTTCGGACAGTTGGCTTCAACTTTTAGTACAGTTAACCAACCGTATCTTCCCTGTCAACAACTGCTGCATCATCCCCGCCTTTATATGCTTGTATTTATTTTGGTCTGCTTCCAATTGAGTTATTTCATTGTCCATATCGGTGAGGATTTGGACAATAGAATTTTGTTCTTTAATCGACAAAGGAATGTGTATTTTAACTTTGGCAGAACCCATAATCTGGTTGTCAGTTTTATATTTCCATATTTGTTTGCCTGTCTTCTCATCTAACCTGAAAAACAGGCCGTCTAAGGTGCCAAATACAACCGATCCGCTTAGAAGTAAAGCGGGCGCTTCGATGGCATTTCCCGATTCGAATTTCCATTTCAGCTTACCATCGAACCCAACAGCATACATCGATCCGTAAGTGGATCCGCAGTAAATCGTTTGTCCAGACACTACAGGTGAAGCTTTAATATCGTCGCCTGTTTGAAATGAGAACAACAATTTTGGCTTCTCTGGAATATTGGCAGAAGTAGTTCCTGAAAGCTGCTGGTTACCCCGGAAGATCGACCAGGCGGACTGGGCCGATGCCGAACTAACTATTAAACAACAAAACGGTATTATTAATATTTGAAATAACTTCATCTGATTAACTGTTTTGACTATGTTTCAAAGCTATAAAAATAATGGAGATAATGAACACATAGTCAAAAAAGCGCAATGTACCTTCACATGTTTTATTTGATTTAACTAGAACAACCTCTCCACCAGCTCTTGTTTGGAAACCCCAAAATGCTGTGCTACCTCGGTGAGTATGGCATTTAGGGTTCCTATACGCAGGGGATCGTGGTTGGGGATGGTAAGGTGTTGTTGTCCGTTTTGTTGGGTTGTAAGCCTGATGTGGCTCCCGGTTTGGCGTGTAGTTTCGTAGCCTAACTTGCGAAGGGCCTTAATCAATTTTGAAGCATCAATGTCACGAGGCAGGTTCATAAGATAAAGGTTTCTTCTCGGGTAACATGCAAATGAACATAGGTAGGCATTTCTTCTTCAACAAAATGACAACGTACCGCATCGGAAATCATGTTCCGGAGTTCTTCCATGGTTTCGCCCTGAGTAATGATGGATTGATTGACAGCCCGGGCAAAATAGCCCCCATCCTGCGATTCTTCGACTATAAATACGATCTCTTTCATATTCGTATGATTTTATGCAAATGTAACTAAAACACAAATACAACCGATGTATCTCGACGACGATCTTTTAATGTTTTCAGATATTCAGCATTTTGCTTTTTGTGAGCGGCAATGGGCTTTGATCCATGTTGAGCGGCATTGGGCTGAAAATATGCGCACGGATGAGATTGGAAGCCAAATACCCATTTGTTTTTTACAAATAGTTCATGCAGTTGTTGTTCCATGCCTTATATCGTTTTACACAAAAATACGAAGATTATTTATAATCTTCGTATTTTTGTGCAACTGGATTTTTTGGTTATATAGAGGCTTCGGAGACACATAAATATATACAATAGATCATCAATATTTTCCGTTCCTTATTATCTTATTGATTTTGTGGCTAATATCCTATTCGGAGTTAGCTCAACTGTATTTTAAATAAAAATGCAACTGTTGTATTGTCGGATTGGTGGAGCATTTAAAGATGAGAATTCGAAGAAATCAATTTACCCAATTTACTCAATTTCCATACTACCCTTTTCAGTCAATTCAGGTAACAAAATCATTTACTTCTAACTAACATTTCGGAGGAAATTTTTTTTGACTCATAAGGGTTTCCAGAGTTTCAAAATTCAATTATCCACCTCTAAAATTGACTTATATTATTGTAATACAATTATTTGTAATCATTTTTCTATTTTTAGTGGATTACCCTGCCTTATTAACCCATCTTACGCAAAGGAAAGGGGCAAAGGGGCAAGGTGAGTGAATGAATAAAATAAAGTGGTTCACAAATTCATCGTGAAGTCATCAGTGAAGTATTGGATAATGGATACATATTAAGTAAGTAATAAGTAGGTAATAAGCCTGTATATTTATTACCTACTTATTACTTACTTATTAGCTACTTATTAACTACTTATTATCAAAATAATTTTGGATGACTAAACGTACCTTACGCTTAAGTTTATTTCAATGAGATGGGTGATCGTATTTAAAGTGATCACTTACTTTTAATAACTCACCTTACAAAAAGGGCAAGGGGGCCCGGATACCGGGTACCTACTTGCCCCTTGCCCCTTGCGTAACATGATTTATTAAGGCAGGGTAATCTATTAAAAATAGAAAAATGATTGTAAATAATTGTATTACAATAATATAAGTCAACTTTGGAGGCAGATAATCGAATTTAGGCACTCTGGAAACCCGCGTGGATAAAGAAAAAACCTCCTCCGAAATGTTAGCTTCTAATAAAATGGAATGAGAGAAACTCGCATCAAGGTTGAAATAGTAGGACATGTAAATTGGTAAATTGGGTAAATTGTCTGAATTAGGATTTGCAGGATGAAAGGATTAAAGGATTGAGCGTCCGATTTTTAATCCTTTCATCCTATAATCCGTTTAATCCTAATTCAGACAATGTTAAAAATTCCAATGCTGACAATGCTTTCTATCAAAAATAACGAACGCTAAGGGAAATCGGATAATCCCGTACGGGCAGACCTATGTGTCTGCCCTCATTCCTATGAGTCTTCGCTGATGATGATACGTAAGGCATAGAGATAAAAATGGATAACCACATTAATATTGAAATCCGACGAACATGTTCATTCGGAAAACGGCAAATACGAATATGATGAAATGGGCAAACACATAGGTTTGCCCGTACGGATTCGTCCGCAATGCAATTCAGACAATGTTAAAAATTCCAATGCTGACAATGCTTTTTATTAAAAATAACGAACGCTAAGCTTGAAAGGAAAGCGTCTGTAAAGACTTTTCAACCAATAGGAACCATTGTTAATAAATAAATGTGCTTAATATAAGAGAAGATCAAAAAGTAATTTACTTTTGATTTGATTTAAAAGTTAACGGCAACTCTAACACAAAACCAACAATTATCTATGGAAAATATTGATCCAACATTTGAATTCGAGGTAATTAACATTAAACTTCAGACAAACAAGACTCCAGAAGAAAGGTATGAATCCTACAAATCAATAATTCTTGATCTTGTAAAATCGCAATTGCATAGTGCTGTAGGTCTAAATAAGCACCTAATAATATACTCTGCAACTTTAAAAGTATCTGATACGGGAATTGAATACATTTATGGTAGAATTGGGAAGGGAATCTATTTTGATAAGGAAAACGGAAGTTCAATAGATATTAAGAAATCATCTACAGAATCTGAAATTTTTGATATTACAAAAATTTACAATCCTGATAAAGCGGATTATATATTTATTCCAAGCGCACATCGTTTCTGCGTAAAAATGGGAGATAAAATATCTGGCAATGAGGTGCGGAAATTTTTATATGTAAATATCCCATTCGTGATGGATACAAGCGATAAAATTCAAGTTGAAATTGAGAATGAAGAAAAAGCTATACAAGAAATTTTAACTGCTTTAAAAATTCATAAAATTGACTATATAATTTCTTATACTAATGATGATACTTTGGGCGCTGCAGCTTCACTTTTTGAAAAAAGGTTAAAGAAGAGTCAAATTGGGAAAATAAATATAAAAGCTGAAGCAGATCATCATGATTTCATGAAGTTCAAAGGTGAAGAAATACTTGAGGGAGGTATTGAATTAGCTGAAAATAATGGAAATATAAACTCAGCAGAAATCACTAATTCAAAAGGGATTCGAAAAACGGTAACAACAAAAGATAAACCAAAAAGGATTAAGATTCAATGTGATTATGAAATATTTAGAAATGTAATTGTTAGCACTATCATGTCGTTGTATCGAAACAATATTTAAATATGGAATCGTTTGAGGAACATTTCAAAGAAATCCATCGAGGAGATTTATCAACACTTTTAAAAATATATTGGGAAAACAAACCAATTTATAAAAGTCCCTATTTATGGGTTTCATTTATTATATCAATAATAACTTTTAGCTTTCCTTTTTTTATCCCTATTTCAAAAAATGAAGCAATTGAACTTCTTGGAAATACTGCAATTTCAGTATTTCCAAGTATTCTAGGATTTAGTCTTGGTGGTTATATTCTCATAATTAGTCTAAATTCTTCAAAAGTCCTTAATGAAGTGACAGAACCGAATCTGGCTAAAGGAGAGAAATATAGTTTTTATCAAAAAATGAGTAGTGTTTTTGCATTCAGTTTGCTTTTACAAGCACTAACCATTGTTTGTGGTATGATACTTATCATTATTTCCAAAATAGGAAAACCAATTATATTGAATTATTGGATAGCTGAATCCCTTAATTCAATAGCGTTATTCTTTATGAGCTTTATTATATCTTATTCGACTCTTTTAATAGGTCAAATTGTGCTAAATATTTTCAATTATGGACAAGTGCTACATTTTCTAGTTCGTATAGATAAGCTTGAGGAAGATGAAAATTTAAAAAATAAAAGTGATAATGCCAATTCTATTTTTGAGAATAATTTACGTAAATTTTATTAATCTGCTCAAAAAGAGATTGATAGATTAGATAACTATTAGTTAACTAGAACTAAATGCATTATTTATTTAATTAATCCAAATATTGAATTTATGAAATTTGAAATACTATTATCTACGGTTCTTGCAGCTAGTACCGTAATTTATACAATTATAAACTTAATGCTTTGGTTTGAGAGTCGAGCAACAAGAAGACAAAAAACAACACCGTTGGTGATTGCTTTTCTTAAATCGACAGAGAACCATGAAGTTCTAACATTACACATTAAAAATATTGGAGAAGGTCTCGCTAGAAATATAAAAATCAGAACTATAAAAGATTTCAACCAGCTTGGCAAGGATAATTTATTGCTGTCTAATGTTGGCATTTTTAAAAATGGATTTAACAACTTTCCCCCTCAACATGAATTGAGTTTTTTTATTCATTATATGACAGAATTAAAAGCAGAGGAAGAAACCAGTAATATTGAAATCGAAATAACTTATGAAAGTTTTGACAAAACCAGATTTATGAATATTTATAAACTTCCATTTAATCAAGTTGTCGGACAAAATTATTCGAACCCTCCAGAAACTTTCATGGGACAGATACCATACTATTTAAAAGAAATAAATAATACACTCATAAAGAATTTTGTGAAAAAGGAATAAAAAACCACAACCTTTTTCTGAAAGTTTAGCCAGAACAATCATTTCATACACATTCAACACCATCATATATTATTACATTTGCCTTACTCAAAAATCAACATTAAAATACTTCAATGTTTGAACAGACTTTTAAGAATATAGATGATATCCTGCATAAGGACGCGGGTTGTGGGAGTGAGCTGGATTATGTGGAGCAAACTTCGTGGGTGCTGTTTCTGAAATACCTGGACGATCTGGAGAAAGACAAGGCTACGGCAGCTGAACTTTCGGGAAAGGCATACAGCAACATCATTGCACCGGAATACCAGTGGAGCGTATGGGCCACCCCAAAGGATGCAGAGGGTAAACTGGATCATCACAAGGCGTTAACGGGCGATGACCTTGCCGACTTTGTGAATATTCATTTGTTTCCTTACCTCAAAAAGTTCAAGGTGGATGCCGAAAGTGCAGATACCATTGAATACAAGATCGGCGAGATTTTCTCAGAACTGAAGAACAGGATTCATTCGGGCTACAACCTGCGTGAAGTGATCAACCTGATTGATGAACTTCGATTCCGTACCCATGCCGAGAAGCATGAGATGAGCCACCTGTATGAATCGAAAATACAGAACATGGGCAATGCCGGTCGCAATGGGGGTGAGTATTACACGCCACGGCCTTTGATTAAGACCATTGTAAAAGTGGTGGCACCCGAAATAGGAAACAAAATTTATGACGGTGCTGTGGGCTCAGCCGGGTTCCTTTGCGAATCGTTTGAATATCTGAAGAACAGCAGGGTAGATATAAATGGTCAATCTAAACTATCGACCAGGGATGCTGAGATATTACAGAAACGCACTTTTTACGGCAAGGAGAAAAAATCACTGGCCTACATCATTGGCACCATGAACATGATTCTGCATGGTGTGGAAGCCCCCAACATTGTGCATACGAACACGCTGGCTGAGAACCTGGCCGATATACAGGAAAAAGACCGCTACGACATCATATTGGCCAATCCACCGTTTGGGGGAAAAGAACGTGCCGAGGTGCAGCAAAACTTCCCTATCAAGACAGGGGAAACGGCTTCGCTTTTCTTACAGCATTTCATCAAGATACTGAAGGCAGGCGGCAAGGCGGGTGTAGTGATTAAAAACACGTTTTTGAGCAACACCGACAATGCATCGGTTAGTTTGCGCAAGCTACTGCTGGAGAGCTGCAACCTGCATACTGTATTGGATTTACCAGGGGGAACCTTTACCGGTGCAGGCGTAAAGACGGTGGTCTTGTTTTTTGAAAAAGGAGTATCCACCAAAAAGGTGTGGTTTTATCAATTGAACCTTGACCGAAACCTGGGCAAGACCAATTCGCTGAATGAAAATGATCTGGCTGAATTTGTTGAATTACAAAAGGAAAGAACAAATGGCCCCAATTCGTGGGTGCTGGATTTGGCAACTATTGACAAAACGACCTACGATCTTTCGGCCAAGAACCCCAACAAAAAGGAAGAAGCTGCATTGCGCACTCCAGAGGTGATATTGCAGGAAATGAAAGACCTGGACGAAGAAAGCGCAGATATTTTAAACTCAATTCTGGAACTGATATGAAGAATTGGGAAATAAAAAAGTTGGGGGATGTAATTCAAAAAACAGAAACAACAGACCCAACTAAAAAACCTGAAAGCGAATTTACATACATTGATGTTTCAAGTGTCAACAATCAAGGCTTTTTTGTTGAAAATACGTCAACGATTATTGGAAAAGATGCTCCAAGTAGGGCAAGGAAATTAATTAGAACCAATGATGTTATTTTTGCAACTGTAAGACCTACTCTCAAAAGAATAGCGATTATTGAGGAAGAACTCAATAAGCAGGTTTGTAGTACGGGCTATTTTGTTCTAAGAGCTAAAGAAAATATACATTACAAACTTCTATTCTATTTCTTACTTACGGATGGTTTCATTTCTAAAATGGAAATCTTACAAAAAGGAGCGAGTTATCCTGCTGTAACGGATGGTGAAGTTAGAAATCAAATAATTGCATACCCGAAATCACTTCCTGAGCAACAATACATCGTTTCCATTTTAGATGAAGCCTTTGCCGCCATCGCAAAGGCAAAAGCCAATGCAGAACAAAACCTTAAAAACGCAAAGGAACTATTTGAGAGTTATTTGCAGGGGGTGTTTGAAAATAAATTACATGGAAATAAAAGTAATGCATTGGAAGACTTATGCGAATTAATAGTTGATTGCGAACACAAAACAGCACCAACACAAGAAACTGGTTATCCGTCAATTCGCACACCTAATATTGGAAAAGGTGTTTTGATTTTGGAAGGTGTTAATAGAGTTTCAGAAGAAACCTATTTAGATTGGACAAAACGAGCAATCCCCATGGAAGATGATTTAATTCTCGCAAGAGAGGCTCCAGCTGGAAATGTTGCAGTAATACCAGAAAATCTAAAAGTATGTTTAGGGCAAAGAACTGTTTTAATTAGACCCAAAAAAGATAAATTGAATTCAAAGTATTTGGCTCAATTACTACTTTCAAAAGATGTGCAGGAACAATTTCTTTCACATTCCAGAGGAGCAACTGTGGCTCATATTAACATGAAGGATATAAGAGCGTTTAAAATCTATAATCTATCGTCAATATCAGAACAACAGACCATTGTTTCCAAGCTTGATGCCCTATCTGTGGAGACGAAAAGATTGGAAGGGATTTATAAGCAGAAAATAGAAGATTTGGAGGAATTGAAAAAGAGCGTGTTGCAAAAGGCATTTAGGGGAGAATTGACATTGAATGCCTACGCCCCTGCAAAGGAGATCGTATGTATTTAAGAGAGATCGTACGAGGGTACGGGCAAACCTATGTGTTTGCCCATTTATCTCCCTTTTAATCATCCTCTTAATATCAATAAAAAAAGGATAGATTTTAGGGCAGATAAAATGGACAAATTTGCAGGTAGGCTTTTTAAAAAAAAAGCAAATACAATGTAGCAAGCATTTTAAAAAAAAAAGCAAATACAATGTAGCAAGCATTTTAGAAAAAGGGCAAACACAATG
>Ga0209512_1004857_pt1 | contig 11470 bp, 9 predicted proteins | sample frozenSSSSmetaG_FD_184142 | JGI IMG/M metagenome (GOLD analysis project Ga0209512, IMG submission 184142) | Glacier valley bacterial and archeal communities from Borup Fiord, Nunavut, Canada, to study Microbial Dark Matter (Phase II) -... | ecosystem: Environmental > Aquatic > Freshwater > Ice >... | reverse complement strand
ACGCCGGGTGACACCCAGCGCCTCTGCGATCTCGTGCCGGAACTTACGGCGCCGGTCGCGGTTTACACCGAAGACTCGGCACTTGCCGCGAAGCTCTCCGCGCTGTGCCCGACCGCCGACGTGACTGTGCGCACCGAGACTCCCCCGGGCTCTGAGTAGTTGTTTTGCGCGGATGCCGAGGTTCCTCATCCGCACGTTCGCTGAACTTGTGGTCCTGCGCCGTAACACGAAGCCGCACCCCAGCTGAAGTGCTTAGGCTTGAGGTACCACCGGTATCTAGCAGAGGAAGCCTCGCATGGCTCGCGTTTATAACGACATCACCGAAGTTTTCGGTAACACCCCGCTCGTCAAGCTCAACGCGGTGACCCAAGGGCTCGGCGCGACGGTGCTCGCAAAGCTCGAGTTCTATAACCCTTCTGCGAGTGTCAAGGACAGACTCGGAATCGCGATCATCGACGCCGCCGAGAAGTCGGGCGAGCTGAAGCCCGGTGGCACGATTGTTGAGGGCACGAGCGGCAACACGGGCATCGCACTCGCCATGGTGGGCGCCGCGCGAGGCTACAAGATCATCCTCACGATGCCCGAGTCCATGAGCAAGGAACGCCGGACCCTGCTGCGCGCCTACGGAGCCGAGCTTGTCCTGACCCCCGGTTCTGAAGGGATGCGCGGCGCGGTCACTAAGGCCGAAGAGATCGTCGCAGCTAGCCCCGGTGCAGTTCTCGCACGGCAATTCGAGAACGAAGCGAACCCGGCGATCCACCGCGCCACAACCGGTCCCGAAATCTGGAAAGACACCGACGGCGCGGTCGATATTTTCGTCGCTGGCATCGGCACGGGCGGAACTCTCACCGGGGCGGGCCAATACCTCAAGCAGCAGAAGCCGGGCCTCGTCGTCGTCGCCGTCGAGCCCGAGGAGTCACCGATCCTCAACGGCGGAGCTCCTGGCCCCCACAAAATTCAGGGCATCGGTGCGAACTTCGTCCCGGCAATCCTTGACCGCACCGTCTACGACGAGGTCATCGACGTGAACATCACCCAGTCAGTCGCGATGGCCCGTCGCCTGGCGGCGGAGGAGGGAATCCTCGCGGGAATTTCGTCGGGCGCCACGGTCGAGGCGGCCCTTCAGCTCGCGGCGCGCCCCGAAAACGCGGGCAAGACGATCGTCGTAATTGTCGCGAGCTTTGGCGAGCGATACCTCTCGACTGTGCTGTACGACGATCTGGTCGACTGAGTGCTGTTGATTTCAGGGCGGTGGGGGTAGGCGATGGCGCTTTTCGCGCGAACACGCGAAGACATCGCGAACGCGCGTCGGCGTGACCCGGCGGCGCGCAGTGGCTTCGAGGTATGGCTTACCTATTCTGGTGTGCACGCCGTGTGGGGCTACCGCTTCGCCCACTGGCTGTGGAATGTGGGACTCAAGACGGCCGCACGAGCATCGTCACAGTTCACGAGATTCCTGACGGGTGTCGAGATTCATCCCGGTGCGCGGATCGGGCGACGGTTCTTCATCGATCACGGTATGGGAATCGTCATCGGCGAGACGACAGTGATTGGCGACGACGGGTTGGTGTACCACGGGGTCACTCTTGGCGGGACGAGCGCCGTGAGCGGGAAGCGGCATCCGACCCTGGGTGACGACGTGGTCGTGGGCGCGGGGGCGACCGTGCTCGGTGCCGTGACAATCGGATCGCACTCGATTGTCGGTGCGAACTCCGTTGTCGTGACGGATGCCCCAGCCAACTCGGTGCTCGTCGGTTCACCGGCACTCGTGCGGCCGCGCCGCGGCGAGACCGACGACGCGTACTCGGATGCCGAGCTGTACAACATCTAGCAACTGTGCGTCGACGGTGGCGCCAGGGCCACCCGCTGGTCGCCATGTGCTCGAGGGCCGGTAGCGCGTCGGCGACGATTGCGGCATCCGAGGGCTCGATTTTCTTCAGGAGATCCGCCATGATCGCGGCTCTGGCAGAGCAAGCGTGATGGATCGTCGCGAGTGCGATATCGGTGGCCTCGATGGGAAAGGCGCGGCGGTCGACGGGATCGACGTGACGCCATGCGTAGCCCTTCTTCCTCGTCGGCGCCCAGGCAGAGACAGTGATCATACACCGCGCGTCGCGCGACTCACACGACAGCGAGAAGTGCGGCCGCGATCAGAGCGACGGCGAAACCGATCCACTGCACGGCCGCGACTCGCTCCCGCAGCACGATCGCGGCCAAGAGGATCGTTCCGGCCGGCGACATCGCACTCAGCACTGAGACCACGGAGAGATCGCCGAGCCGCAAGGCACCGAGGAAGAGGGCGGATGCCGCGGCATCGGTGATTCCCGCGTAAACCGCAAGCGCAACCCCACCGCGAAAGCGCGGAGCGGGAGCCGGGGCGGGGGCGCGCGCCCCCGCAAGCCAGCGGATCAGCACGGCCGAGCCCGTGAGTGCGGCCGAGACTCCAAAAACGACGATGAGTGAGGCCAGCCCCGTGTCGTTCGGGGACAGGTCGATGAAGAACAGGTAAAGCCCAACGGCGACGCCAGCTCCGACGGCGAGGAGAACACTGCGAAGTGCGGGGCGCACGACACTCGTCCCGGGAACGAAGCAGATGAGAAGCACGGCGACGAGGCCAAGGGCGAGCCCGAAATAACCGACGACGCTCAGCCGTTCCCCGCGGACGAAGGCGATCGAGATTGGCACGACGGCTGAGATGAGCGCCATGATCGGCGCGAGAATGCTCATGGGCCCGATGGCGAGGCAGGCGTACAGCAACACGATCGCGATCGCGCCGATCACGCCAGCGACGCTCCCCCAGAACACGGCGGCGGCGGTAAATGTTGCCCCGAAGATCGGCGTGATCGCGAGAAGCAGGGCCAGCCCAACGACCGAGGTGATCGCGGTGACCTTTTCGGCGCGAATCCTGCTCGCAGCAAGTCCGCCGAAGAAGTCACTTGCCCCGTAGATGATCGAGCCGAGAAATCCAAGTGCCGCGCTGAGCATGACCATTCCAATCGGAGACTCAGCCCAACCTATCCGGTCAGGGACCGCCGCGGTTGGACGGTGCCCCGACCGTGTCCATCCGGCGGCAAGCGTCGGCGCGCCCTCATAGAATCGGGCCATGCCATCCGTTCTCGACAAGCTTGATGTGCTCGGGAAGACCTTTGGGTACTCGAGCTTCCGCGGTGAGCAAGCCGAGATCATCCAGACGGTCATCGAAGGCGGAGATGCCCTGGTGCTCATGCCGACGGGTGGAGGCAAGTCGCTGTGTTACCAGATTCCGTCACTTGTAAGGGACGGCACTGGCGTCGTCATCTCGCCGCTCATCGCCCTCATGCAGGACCAGGTGGATGCACTCTCCGCGGTCGGGGCGCGCGCGGCGTTTCTCAACTCGACTCAGGGGCCCGAGCAGCGGCAGCGCGTTGAGGCGGCCTTCATCTCGGGGGAGCTCGATTTGCTGTACCTCGCGCCGGAACGCTTGCGGGTGGCATCCACGGCGGAACTGCTCGACCGTGGCACGATCGCCCTGTTCGCGATCGACGAGGCGCACTGCGTTTCTCAGTGGGGTCACGACTTCAGGCCCGATTACCTGCAGCTGTCTATGCTGCACGAGCGCTGGCCGTCTGTGCCGCGGATCGCGCTCACCGCGACCGCGACCGCGGCGACCCGCACCGAGATCGCGCAGCGACTGGACCTCACGGGTGCGCGGCAGTTCGTCTCGAGCTTCGACCGGCCGAACATCCAGTACCGCATCGAGTCGAAGCAGCAACCGTTGCAGCAGTTGCTCGCCCTGATCCGCGGCGAGCACCCTGGTGACGCGGGGATCGTGTACTGCCTCTCGCGCGCATCCGTCGAGAAAGCCGCCGAGTTTCTCGTCGAAAACGGCATCCCCGCGTTGCCGTATCACGCGGGGCTCGACAACCGGGTTCGAGCCGCTAACCAGAGCAGGTTCCTCCGGGAGGAGGGGATGGTCATGGTTGCGACGATCGCGTTCGGCATGGGAATCGACAAGCCAGATGTGCGCTTCGTTGCTCATCTGGACTTGCCCAAGAGTGTCGAGGGCTACTACCAGGAGACCGGCCGCGCCGGGCGCGATGGGCTTCCGGCAACAGCCTGGCTCGCCTACGGACTGCAGGATGTTGTGCAGCAGCGCCGCATGATCGACCAGTCCGAGGGCGACCTCGCTCACCGCCGCAACCTGACGGCACATCTTGATGCCATGCTCGCGCTGTGCGAGACCGTCGAATGTCGGCGGGTGCAATTGCTCAAGTACTTTGGGCAGGAAACGCAGCGGTGCGGCAATTGCGACACATGCCTCTCACCGCCGGAGACCTGGGATGGCACAGTGCCGGCGCAGAAGCTGCTCTCGACGATCGTGCGTCTGCAGCGTGAGCGCAATCAGCGGTTCGGGGCGGGACACCTCATCGACATCCTCACGGGCAAGCAGACTCCGCGCGTGGCGCAGCACGGTCACAATGAGATGGCGACGTGGGGGATCGGTCGCGATCTGAGCGATCAGGAGTGGCGCGGAGTAGTGCGGCAGTTGCTCGCTCAGGGCATGCTTGCGGTCGAAGGGGAGTACGGAATCCTCGTGCTGACTCCGTCAAGCGCGACCGTGCTCTCGGGCGAGCGAACCGTACTCTTGCGCAGAGAAGCGCCCAAACGCTCGAAAGCGGCAAAGCGCGCGGTCGCCGCGCAGCTTCCCACCGAGGCGGTCGACCTGTTCGAGGCGCTTCGGGAGTGGCGCGCGGGCGAAGCGCGCGACCAGGGTGTTCCGGCGTACATCGTCTTCGGCGACGCGACCTTGCGCGGTATTGCCGTGACCAAACCGGCCACTCTCGCCGAGCTCGGCGCGATCTCCGGTATCGGTGAGAAGAAACTCCAGCAGTACGGGGATGCTCTGCTCGCGGTTGTCTCGGCGGCCGCGTGACTACGAGCATCCGCTCCAAACGCCTTCTACTCGCCGAGCCCTCCTGCTGCCCGGCGGGCGTGCGCCTCACGTCACCGCCGTTGGTTTCACGAATCCGCCAAAGGCCCGCGCCGTGAAGGGAGGGTCGATTGGTTCCTCCCTACTGACGAGTGTTGCCTCGTGAACGCCCGACGTACCGTTTACCCCATGACGACGATTGACCGCACCGCCCAGTCCGCCGCCGAGCGTGCCTCGACTGCGGCTACTGATGTGATCCGCCCGGTCGTTGATGTTGCTGCGCTGGGCGAGCAACTCATGGGTCGCTGGAGTGAGGCGCGTCGTGCGTCTCGTGCCGTCGTGGCTCGACCCGAGATGAAACGCATCGAGGGGCTGCCCATGGCCGAACACCGGGCGCGGGTGCTCAACCAGCTCCACCTCCTCGTCGACGAGGGCGCGGTGCATAAAGCATTCCCGAAGTCGGTCGGTGGAGGAGACGACGCGGGCGGCAACATCGCCCAGTTTGAAGAGTTGCTGCTCGCCGATCCATCGCTGCAGATCAAGTCCGGCGTGCAGTGGGGGCTCTTCGGTGCTGCCGTGATGCACTTGGGCACCGACTACCACCACGCTAATTTTCTCCCGGACATCATGAGCCTTAAGATCCCGGGTGCATTTGCGATGACCGAGACCGGGCACGGGTCGGATGTCTCGGCCGCAGCCACCACGGCCACCTATGACGAAGCGACCCGCGAGTTCGTGATCGACACCCCGTTCCGCGCCGCGTGGAAGGACTACCTCGGAAATGCCGCGCTGCACGGCATCGCGGCTGTCGTATTCGCTCAGCTCATCACGAAGGGCGTCAACCACGGTGTTCATGCCTTCTACGTCCCCATCCGTGATGAGAACGGCTTCCTCCCGGGCGTGGGCGGCGAGGACGACGGACTCAAGGGCGGACTCAACGGCATCGACAACGGGCGCCTGCACTTCACCGGCGTGCGCATTCCTCGAACCAACCTCCTCAATCGCTACGGTGACGTCGCGGAGGACGGCACATACTCGTCGCCGATCGCGAGCCCAGGTCGGCGATTCTTCACCATGCTCGGCACTCTCGTGCAAGGTCGAGTCTCGCTCGATGGATCGGCCGTTGTTGCATCCAAACTCGCGCTCACAATCGCGATCTCGTACGGCTCGCAGCGCCGACAGTTCACGGCGGCGAGCGACACCGAAGAAGAAGTGATCCTCGACTACCAGCGCCACCAGCGCCGCTTGCTCCCGCGACTCGCACAGACCTACGCGATGTCGTTCGCGCACGAGGTGTTCCTCGAGAAGTTCCACGATGTCTTTAGCGGCGAGCACGACACCGATGCAGACCGTCAGGACCTCGAGACCCTCGCTGCGGCGCTCAAGCCGCTCAGCACGTGGGCCGCACTCGACATCCTCCAAGAGGCGCGCGAAGCCTGTGGAGGCAATGGCTTCCTCGCCGAAAACCGGTTGACGAGCCTGCGCGCAGACATGGACATCTACGCGACGTTCGAGGGTGACAACAACGTGCTCCTCCAACTCGTTGCGAAGCGGCTCTTGAGCGACTACAGCCGTAAGTTCGCCTCGGCCGATGCTGGCGCCCTTGCGCAGTTCGTCGCCGACCAAGTGGGGGACGCCGCGATCAACCGCACGGGACTGCGCAGACTTGCCCAGTCCGTCGTCGACTTCGGCTCAACGGCACGCTCCGTCGGTTACGTGCGGGACACAGACTCGCAGCGCCAGCTGCTCACCGACCGCGTTCAGACGATGGTCGCGGAAATCGCGGGCCGGCTCAAGAACGCGAACAAGCTTCCGAAGATGGAAGCCGCGCAACTTTTCAACAGCAACCAGAACGCGCTCATCGAGGCCGCGCGAGCGCACGGTGAACTCTTGCAATGGGAGGCGTTCACGAACGCGCTCGATGCTGTGGCAGATGAGCCGACGAAAGTCGTATTGACCTGGCTGCGCGACTTGTTCGGCCTGGGACTCATCGAGAAGAACGCGGCCTGGTACCTCATCCACGGCCGAATTTCGGCTCAGCGAGCGTCAGCGATCACGTCGTACATCGATGACCGGCTCCTCCCGCGGATTCGCGAGCACGCGCTGCCACTCGTTGCCGCCTTCGAGTTCACCCCCGAGCACATCGGCGCGCCGATCGCCCTCGGCGACGAACGTGACCGGCAGAACGAGGCGATGGCCTACTACGCGGCGCAGCGCGAAGCGGGCACCGCTCCGATTCACGAAGTGGCGCCCGCTCAGCACAAGCGCTAAACGCTTGGGGTCGGCTCCATCGCGGTCGCGGAGTCGGTCCCAGCCGCTTCGAGGTGATCTTCGCGTCGCCCTGAACCGGTGAGGCGGAGCGTCGCGAGGAAGCCCAGGGCGAGGAATCCCGCCGCCGAGTATGCGGCCCAGCGGGTCGAGTCGCTGAATGCGGCACGAGCGTCGGCCGCGGCATCCGGAGACTTGGCGTTGAGCCCGGGAATAGCGGTACCCGACGAGTCGACGACGGCCTTCGCGATTGACGAGCTGACATCAGCCGGGATCTCTGGCCGGGCGTCGAGGCGCGACTGCAGGCCGGTGCCGAGGCTCGTAAACAGGATCGTTCCGAGGATGGCGATTCCGAGCGCGGAGCCGACCTGGCGGGCGGTGCTCTGGGTGCCGGATCCCTGTCCGCTCTGGTCGAGCGGAACGTCCTTGAGCACGACGCTCGTGAGCTGTGCGGTTGCGAGACCGACGCCGAAGCCGTAGACAAACAGCCCCGGCGCGATGTTGTACCACTGGGCAGTCGGGGTGATTCCGATGGCAACGATGATGACACCAATGATCTCGGCGAGGATGCCCACCCGCACGATCGTCACGGGGGAAACCCGGTTGCCAAACGCACCGGCAAACCCGCTCGCGACGAACGAACCGAGCGCCAGCGCGAGAATCACCAAGCCGGTCTGCAGCGCGTCGTAGCCGAGCACGCTCTGTAGCCAGAGTGGAAGCGAGAGGATCAGGCCGAATTCACCCAGCGACACGATGAGTGCGGCGATGTTGCCGTTGCGGAACGACGGGATGCGCAGCAGCCCGAACGCGAGCATCGTGCTCCTGCCCTGGCGCTCACGCCGCAGTCCCCAGAAGATGAAGGCGATCAACGAGACAAGGGTCACGAGAAACACGATCGGAATCGGGGAGATGGTGAGCGTCCAGAACGCCGGCGGGTTGGTGCTGAGCCACCACCCGTAGGCGCGACCTTCAATGAGCCCGAACACGAGAGTCGCGAACAACACGATCGAGATCAGCGCACCCACGATGTCCACGCGGCGAGGTGCCCCCTCTTCTTTTGATTCGAGGGAGAAGAGCATCACGCCAATGATGATGATGATTCCGAGCGGGACGTTGATGCCAAACGCCCAGCGCCACGAGAAGTAGGTGGTGAGCCAGCCGCCGAGGAGCGGTCCGACTGCGGCCATGCCGCCGATCGTGGATCCCCAGACGGCGAACGCAATCGCGCGTTCCTTGCCCCGGAAGGTCGCGTTGATCACCGAGAGCGACGCGGGCAGAATCATCGCCCCACCGATGCCTTGCACGAGACGGGCGGTAATGAGGAGCTCTCCGGTGGGCGCGAGTGCCGCAAAGATCGACGAGATCGCGAATACCGCGACACCGATAATCAAGATGCGTCGGCGTCCGAAGCGGTCAGCGAGCGTGCCCCACACGAGCAGGAGTGACGCGAAGACGAGCGTGTAGCTCTCCTGCACCCACTGCACCTGAGTCGAGCTGATCCCTAGGTCGTTGACGATCGACGGGATTGCCACGTTGACGATCGTCGAGTCGACGATGATCAATGCGACAGCGATGCTGATAAAGACAAGTCCCGCCCAGCGGGTGCGTTCGGAAGCCACGGGGCAACATTACGCCGTGTCGAACATCGCAATCGCCGCGAGCCCGCCGCCGGGCCTCGCCTCCAAGCGCACTTGGCCGCCGCTGGCGGTGACGAGTTGTTGGACAATTGCCAGGCCAAGTCCGCTTCCGCCGTTGTCGGCTCGCGCGCGCCAGAACCTGCTGAACGCGCGATCGCGGTCTTCGGCTGACAGTCCCGGCCCGCTGTCGAGCACGGCGATGACGACTCGATGCTCTTCGGCAACGACCCGCACGAGCAAGTCAGATCCCCGCGGACTCACACTGAGCGCGTTATCGACGTAGTTGTCGATCACCTGCTCGACGGCGGTCGGAACGGCGAGAGCTCGCGCGCTCTCGGGACCGTCGAGCGTCAGCTGCACGCCGAACTCCTGCGCGAGCGCCCGCCAGTGCTCGACCCGTTCGCGCGCGATAGCCGCGACATCCATGGTCTCGCGGTCGGAGGTCGACTCGGCGCGGCTCAAAATGAGGAGGCCCTCGATGATGCGCATGAGACGATCCGCCTCCGTCTCGGCCGCGGCCAATCGCATCTCGGCTGCCGCGGGATCGACGATCAGCAGCTCTCGCGCGCTCTCGAGTCGCAGCCGCAGAGCCGTTAGCGGTGTGCGCAATTGATGGGACGCGTCCGCAGCGAACGAGCGCTGCTGGGCGATCATGGATTCCAGCCGCTCGGCCATGGTGTTGAACGAGCGGGACAGTGATCGGATCTCGGGCGCACCACTGTTTTCATCTGCTCGCCCGTGAAGATGTCCGCGGGCGAGGATTTCGGTCGTTCGCTCCAGCACTGTCAAACGACGGGTGAAGCCGCTGGAAAAGATGTAGCCAACAATTCCGGCGAGGAGCACCGTGGTGAGCGCCACGAGCCCGAGCACTGCCAATTGACCGTTGACCGCGTCGGTCACGACCTGCTCCGGGTAGGTCAGTCGCACCGCTCCGAGGATGTCGGTTCCATTGAGCACAGGCACGGTGACGTACAGCAGGCTCACGCCAAGCGTTTGGGAGTATCGGCTGCCCGACTCGACCGATCCGCCGAGCGCCGCCGCAATCTCTGGGCGGGACGCATATGAGGCACCGACGCTCGACTGGTCATCGTCGTTCGTGACGGTTGCGGTTCCGGTTGCATTGACAATGACGACGCGCGCGCCACCCGCGTCGCGGTAGGTCTTGGCAAGCCTCGTCAGTGCGACGGTGTCATTACCCTTGGGGTCCTGGAGCGCTGGCTGTGCATGGCCCGCAAGCACGAATGCATCCTGTTTGAGTGTTGACACGATCCGATCGGTCTGCACCTGTTGCAGGTAGAAACCCAAGGGGATGTCCTGAACAAGCAAAACAAGCAGACTCAGTGCGATGAACGCGAACATGAACCGCCACTTCATTCGGGAGGCCCGAATCTGAAACCGATCCCGCGCACCGAAACGATCCAGCCCGGGTCACCCAGTTTCTTGCGGATAGCTGCGATGTGCGCATCCAGCGTCTTAGTCGTGCCGTACCAATTCGTATCCCACACCTCGTGCAAAATATCCGAGCGTTTGAACACCGCGCCTGCGTCGCTCGCGAGGTAGGCGAGCAGATCAAACTCCTTGGGAGTCAAATAGATTTCCCCGCCACCAAGGCTGACCCGGCGCGTTCTGGAGTCGATAGTGAGCCCGGCGAAGTCGGACGGCGGCGCCTTGTCCGCGGGATCGCCGGCCCCCGAGCGACGTGAAACCGCACGGATCCGCGCAATAAGCTCTCGCATTCCAAAGGGTTTGACGAGGTAATCATCGGCGCCCATCTCAAGGGCGAGCACTCGGTCGATTTCCTCATCCCGCGCGCTCACGACGATGATCGGCGTCGCAGACGTGAGCCGGATCGTGCGGCACACGTCGGTGCCGTCCATGTCCGGCAATCCGAGGTCGAGAAGCACGATGTCTGGCATGAACTCTGTCATCGCCACGATAGCCGCGGCGCCGGTCTGCACGTGGGCCGTCTCGAAGTTTGCATCAGCGAGGCCGTCGATCACACCCGCCGCGACCGCGTTGTCATCCTCAATTACAAGAACCCGCATGTGCTTATTGTGCCGGTGCCGCGGGTTGCGCCTCCGACCAATGCCGATGATCTTGGACAGATCTTGGATAACCGAGGGGCCGGTGTTTACCAGCGGATTCTTAGAGTGAAGACATGAAGTCTCAACTCATTACGATTCTCTCGGTGGTCGGCGTGCTCGGCACGGCCGGAGCCGCCATGGCGATCAACTCGGATGCCCTCTCATCGGTACCGAGCGGATCGATCGGCGGCGCAACTCAAGTCCTGGTTCCAGCAAGCGACAACAAGGCGCTCGAAACTCCGGAGCCGAAGGAGACACCCACCACTTCGCCCAGCCCGGCGGCAATCCATACTCAAGAGGCGCTCTCGCCCGACACCTCGTCGAACACGACCTCCCCGAAGACCTATACCGAGGGGCCTGAGGCTCCGCACACCGAGTCACCGTCGCCTACGCCGAAGCCCACCCACAAGGACGACGATGCCGCGGGCGGCCACGATGACTAACCACCCCGCTGCTCGCGCTCGCACCTTCACAGGGATCGCGTCCGCCGCTGCGCTCATCGCGATGGTCGCCGGCTTTGAACTCTCAGCTCAGGCCGCGGAGCTCTCGGGGGCAACCGCGGGAGCCAACGC
>Ga0209512_1004851_pt1 | contig 11475 bp, 11 predicted proteins | sample frozenSSSSmetaG_FD_184142 | JGI IMG/M metagenome (GOLD analysis project Ga0209512, IMG submission 184142) | Glacier valley bacterial and archeal communities from Borup Fiord, Nunavut, Canada, to study Microbial Dark Matter (Phase II) -... | ecosystem: Environmental > Aquatic > Freshwater > Ice >... | reverse complement strand
TCAGCGGCGCATAACCGCGCCGGTTGAGGAACAGCAGCGCCTGCTCGCCGCGATCGAGCGTGGCGAAAATCTCGCGCGCCAGCTTCGGGGCGATCCACTGCCCCTTCTCCGGCGGCTCCTCGCGCATGTCGATCGGCGCGATGTCCGGCATCGCCGCCGCGGCGAAGCGCGAGGTCAGCAGCACGTGCTTGTAGCGCCCGGTATTGGCATTGTTCCGGCTCTCGACGCTCGGGGTCGCCGACGACAGGATCACCCGCGCTTCGGCGAACTTGGCCCGCACCACCGCCATGTCGCGCGCGTGGTAGTTCACCCCGTCGGACTGCTTGAACGCCCCGTCATGCTCCTCGTCGAGCACGATCAGCCCGAGCTCGCGGAACGGCAGGAACAGCGCCGAGCGCGCGCCCAGTACCACCCGCACCTCGCCGTTCAGCACGGCGCGCCAGGTCCGCGTCCGCATCGGCGGCGTCATGTCCGAGTGCCACTCGCCGGGCTTCGTGCCGAAGCGCCGGGTGAAGCGCGACACGAAGCTGGACGTGAGCGCAATCTCTGGCAGCAGCACCAGCGCCTGCCGCCCGGCCCTCAGAGTGTCCGCCACCGCCTCGAAGAACACCTCGGTCTTGCCCGCTCCGGTGACGCCATCGAGCAGGGCCACGCCGAACTTATGCGCGTCGAGGCCACGAACTTCTGCCAGCGCCCTCGCCTGGTCGGCGGAAAGGGTCGGCACCGCCGCGTCCGGATCGGGCGGCAGCGCCACCGGCGGCGGCGGCGTCTCGACCCGCGCGATGGCGCCGGCCCGTTCGAGCCCGTCGACCACCGAACTCGAGACCCCAGCCGCGGCAGCGATCGCCGATTTGGCCCAGGCCTCGCCGTCCATCAGCACGTCGAGCACTTTCGCCCGCGCCGGGGTCAGCTTGTCCGGGTCGATGCCCGTCCGGCGGAACGCCGTGATCGTCCGCTCGGGCTCCAGCGCCTCGGTCGAGCGCAGCACCGAGCGCAGCACCAGCCCGGGCGCCGCGAGCGTATAGCGGCTCACCCAGTCGATGGTCTTCAGCAGCTCCTCGGACAGCGGAGGTGTGTCGTAGACCTGCGCGATGTCCTTGAGCCGGTTGTGGGCGAAGTTGTCCTTGGGCAACCCCCACACCACCCCCAGCGTCAGCCGCCCGACCAGCGGCACCGCGACGATCGAACCGCGCACGACCGACATGCCATAGGGCACCCGGTACGAGTACGGCCCTTCGACCGACACGCTCACCATAACCGCCACGACACCGGTCAGGTTTTCGCCGGTCAGCTGTTCGGGATCATCCAGCATGGGTACCCGCTTTGTTCACGGGTCAGGTGGCGATTGCAAGGCCCAATCGCCACTATCCTCACGCAAGGGGCAGGCCTATGCCTGCCACACCACGATTGGCGTCCCCGACGGCACCCGCTCATAGAGATCGATGACGTCCTGGTTGAGCAACCGCACGCAGCCCGATGACACCGCCTGGCCGATCGAGCGCTCATCCGGATTGCCGTGCAGGCGATAGAGCGTATCGACGCCGTCCTTGAAGATGTAGAGCGCGCGAGCGCCCAGTGGATTGTCGTACCCGGGCGCCATGCCGTGGCGATAGGGCTCGAGTTCCGGTTGCCGTCCGATCATCTCGGAAGGCGGCGTCCAGGTCGGCCACGCCTTCTTGTAGGCGATCTGCGCCCGGCCGGACCAGGCAAACCCGTCGCGACCGATGCCGACACCGTAGCGCATCGCCTTGCCGTTTTCGCGTACAAGGTAGAGGAAGCGGTTGTCGGTATCGACGACGATCGTGCCCGGCCGCTCACCCGTCGGGTCGTCCACCACCTGCCGCCAATACTGCGACGGCACCACGTCGATGCGCGCCGCCGGCAGCGGAAACTGCTCGTCAGGCCGGGCCGCGTACATGGCCAGCACGTCGGGCGGGATGCGGGTCGTCTCTTCGGCGATGGTGGATGGCCCGGAAGTGGCGCAGCCCGCGAGTGCCAGGGTCGCAAGGCTCGCGGCCCCGCCGAGCAGCTGGCGGCGGCCGATAAGGAAGTCAGTCATGATTGATAAATCTCGTAGCGGCAGGCTTTGCGGCCTGCGTGGGGAACTCGGGTGATGTCGGGAGCCATCAAGCCGCGCGGGGCGGTTTCAGTTCCGTCAGCGGTCCGCTGCCCTTGAGGATCGGGTCGCTGGCGAGCCCGAACTGCCACTGCGCGTGGGTCGCGCGCTTCACTTCGACCTGGCGCCGAACCTTCAGGTCGGGGCCGGCAGGCATCACCCGCTTGCCGCCCATCATCTCGCAGGGCGATGGCAGGTTGACCGGCTCGCCCGGCTGCGCCGACGACACATAGGGCCCGCACCCGTCCTGCACGACGCCGAGCCCGACCGCAAAGCTGGGGCTCATCAGCGCCAGCACGGCAAGCAGTGACAGCACTATGGCGCGAAAACGAAGCATGCACCGGACCTAAGCGCCGATTCGGCTCAAATCTAGTCCGCTCACGGGCCTGTGTATCGGCTCGGCGCGTCGCGATGCACCGGTGCAACACCACGGCGCGGATACCAGCCGCTAACCGTCGCGCCCTATCCTCACGCCATGTCCTACGCCCACCTCACCACCTCGGACCTCCAGTCGCAGGTCGCCAACTGGCAGCGCGAACTGGGCGCTGTCCGTCGCCTCGCCGCGAACACGCTGGAGGCCTATCTCAGCGACCTCGGCCAGTTCCTCACCTTCCTCTCCGGCCATACCGGCGGCGAAGTCGGCATGGCGACGCTGCAGGAGCTGCGCGCCGCCGATATCCGCGCCTTCCTCGCGGCGCGCCGCAACGACAATCTCGGCTCCCGCTCGCTGGCCCGCGAACTGAGCGCCATCAAGAGCTTCTTTGGCTACCTCGAGCGCGAGGGCATCCTTGCCTCGGAAGCCCTCGCCACCATCCGCACACCGAAGCAGCCACGCTCGCTGCCCAAGGCGCTGACCGTGCTGGAAGCCCGCGCCACCATCACCACCACCGACGAGTTGGAGGACATCCCGTGGATCGCGGCGCGCGACATGGCGGTGATCTCGCTGCTCTATGGTGCCGGCCTCCGCATCTCGGAAGCCGTCGGCATCACCCGCGCCGATCTTGATGCCGCCTCGCTGCGGGTCACCGGCAAGGGCGGCCGGACGCGCCTCGTGCCGCTGATCGCCCCGGTCCGCCAGTCGATCGAGGCCTATCTCGGCCTCTGCCCATATCAGCCGGAGGCGACGGAGCCGATGTTCCGCGGCGCCAAGGGCGGCGTCCTCTCCCCCCGCCTGATCCAGCTCCGTCTCGAACAGCTGCGCGGCGCCCTCGGCCTGCCGCCATCGGCGACGCCGCACGCCCTGCGCCACTCGTTCGCCACGCACCTCCTGGGCCGTGGCGGCGACCTCCGCGCCATCCAGGAATTGCTGGGCCACGCCTCGCTCTCGACCACGCAGATCTATACCGCCGTCGATACCGAGCGGCTGCTGGATGCCTACAGGAACGCCCATCCGCGAGCCTGACCCCGCCAGGCAATGAGCCGCATCCGCGCTTTTCACGACGGCAGGCCCTTCCGGTTTGGCTGCAGCGATAGTACGAAGTCCAAATCATCGTACTTTTCCGTGTGGATCGCCCGCCAGGATGCCTTTGTCGCAGAGAGTCACCCACCGGCCGGGCGTCAGCCTCTATGCTTCGCTGCTCAACCAGCTCGGCCTGCGCATCCTGCGCGGCGACCTGCCCCCCGGCGCCCATCTCGCCAATGTCGAGGTGCTGAGCGCCGAGCACGGCGTCAGCCGCACCGTGATGCGCGAGGTGATCCGGGTGCTGTCGGACAAGGGCATGCTGGAATCGCGTCCGCGCACCGGCACCAGGGTCCGCCCCCGCAGCGCCTGGAACTTCCTCGACCCCGACGTGCTCGCCTGGCGCTACGCCTCGGGCGGCGACGGCATCGACCCTCGCCCGCTGTTCGAGTTGCGTCGGGCCATCGAGCCGGCCGCCGGGGCGCTGGCGGCACAGCGGGCCAGCGCCGAGCAGATCGCGGAACTCGAGGGTTACTTCGCCCTCATGGAGCAATATGCCGACGACGGGCCGCGCTTCGCCCAGCCGGACCTCGCCTTCCACCAGCTGATCCTGCGCATGACCGGCAACGAACTCATCGGCTCGCTCGCCGCGTTAATCGAATCCGCCCTGGTGATCAGCTTCCACCTGTCCGACGAAAATCCGCTGGGCCAGCGCCCGTCACTCCCGCTGCACCGCCGCGTCATCGACTGCATCAAGGCGCGGGATCCGGATGGCGCGCGTGACGCCCTGCTGCAACTGCTCGACGATGCCGAGGTGGATGTGGCGCGAGCCGTCGCCACGCAGGCCGAGCCGCAACGGCCCGGTCGATCGTAGCGCTGACACTCGGCCGTCATCGCCCGGGGTTAACGCCACGACCTGCTGACGCAAGGCTCCCGGAAGCTCAAGCATGACGGCCGCGGCACAATAGTACGATTAATATGATTAATCGTCATTGGCCTGTCACGCACGCCGCGTAGATGCCCCGTCGCAGCAGTCGGACGTCTGGGGGCAGGTGCCGAAAAGCATGATCGTCAATGGCCGTCAGGCCGCACCGCAGGCCTGACGGCGCAGATTGCCCGCGCCGGACGACCACCAGGCCGCTCCAGATTCCATCACCCGGTCCTCCCGCGCGTCGGAACTCCACTTCCGGCAACGGGAAGCCACGACCTCCAACCCGAAAAAGCGAGAGTTCATCAGTGTCTGTTCAACCCCTCCGCCACGGCCACCAACCCTCCGGCGTTCCCCTCGCCAGGCTCACGATCGTCGCCCTGCTCGGCACCAGCACGCTGGCCGGCCTCGTCGCCCCGGCGCTGGCGCAAGAGCCCTGGTTCATGGTGGAAAAGTACACCTTCGACGCCGAGTCCCTTGGCACCCGTGCCCAGGGTATCACCACCGACGGAACGAACTGGTATTTCTCCGGCGGCGGTAGCCTGCAAATCGCCGACGGCAAGTTCGATCCAACGAAGAACAACTTCAGTGCTATTCCGCAGGTGTTGAGAGACCCCTCCCCCGGCGCGCCGAAGGGCCTGAACCACATCGGCGATATCGACTATGCCAACGGGCTTCTCTATATCGCGCTCGACTCCGACGATGGCGATCCGAGCTACAGCACCCCGGTCATCGCCATCTACAACGCCAACGACCTGAGCTATACTGGCAAATCGTTCGTGCTGAACCCGCCGAACGGCACCGATGATATCGCCAGCTGGGTGGCCGTCGATGTCGAGAAGGGCGTCGGCTACGGCATGGCCTACGGCGACGCGACCGAGATGATCGTCTACAATCTCTCGGATTGGTCGTTCAAGGAGTACATCCCCCTGTCGCAGACCATCGACGAGGCGCAGGGCGGCAAGATACTCGACGGCTGGATGTATTTCGCCACCAATGACGACACCCAAGGATTCTACCGCGCCAGTCTGACGACCGGCGAAGTGGAACATCTGGGCAATATCGAGAGCCCCTTCAGTCGCGAAACCGAGGGCCTGTCCTTTGGCGACACTCCCGATGGGAAGTCGCTGTTCATCCTCAACCGAGAGCGCCTCGAGGATGACTTCAACTCCCACGCCTATATGGGCCTCTACCGCCATCTCCGCCCGACCGGCAACGCGCTCTCCGGCGAAGTCCATGCCGACATCGCCGGCGCCCTGATGGCCGACGGACGCTTCATGCGCGAAGCGATGAACCGCCGCCTGCTCTCGATCTTCGGCAGCGAAAAGTCCGACAAGGCCGTTCTCTGGGGCGAGACAATCGCCTCGAAGAGCAGCACCGACGCTTCCGGTGACGCCGCCGCCTTCGACCGCACCTCGACCAGCTTCATCGGCGGTATCGAAGGCACGCTGGGCGACTGGCTGGTCGGCCTGACCGCCGGCTATGGCCGCTCGGACTTCAGGGTGAGCGAGCGGGCCTCGACCGGCACGGCCGACACCTACCAGCTCGGCGTTTATAGCGGCACCAGCTTCGGCGACCTCGGTCTCCACCTCGGTGCTTCCTATGCCGGCAGCGGCATCGATACCGAGCGCAGCGTGATGTTCCCGGCAATCAAGGAAGAGCTGTCGGCGAGCTACGGCGCCAGCACCCTGCAGGCCTATGGCGAGCTCGACTATCGCATCGCCGTCGGCACCACGACCATCTCGCCCTTCGCCGGCCTCGCGCTGGTCAGCCGCCACACCGATGCCTTCGCCGAAACCGGCGGCGACGTCGCGGCTCTCTCGTCGGACGAAAGTTCGTCACAGAACGCCTTCGCCACCCTCGGCGTGCGCATCAGCGCCCCGCTGAGCTTCGGCGAAATGACCGGCACCCTGCATGGCCAGGTCGGCTGGCAGCATGCGCTCATGGACGTGGATACGTCGATGACCCTCGTCACTGCGACCAATGCCTCGTTCGACAGCGCCGGTGTGCCGATCGCCAAGGACGCGCTGACCCTCGAAGCCGGTTTCGACTTCACGGTCAGCGACGACGCCACCTTGACTGCCACCTACTCCGGCCAGCTCGCCGAGGGCTCCAGCAGCCACGGCGTCAAGATCGGCTTCGGCCTGAAGTTCTGATCTCGGCCTCAACGTTGCAGAAGGCGGCCCCGGCGGGCCGCCTTCTGCTCTTGCGGGATTTACAGCTGCTCCGACTGCGCGTGGTCACTCCTTCATGTCCATCTGCATCCTGGGCCGCGGCGGTGACCTCCGCGCCATCCAGGAATTGTTGGGCCACGCCCCGCTCTCGACCACGCAGATCTACACCGCTGTCGATACCGAGCGGCTGCTGGAAAGCTATCGGGCAGCGCATCCGCGGGCATAGGCCAGACGGAGCTCCACGCTCCGCCCCTCGACATATTCCCTTCTCTTTGCAATAGTTCACTTCGAAATAAACTGGAGTGACCATGCCCATCGCCCCCAAGGACGCATTGATCGTCGTCGATGTGCAGGTCGACTTCGTTTCCGGGGCCCTCGCCGTCCCTGGCGGCGAAGTCGTGATCCCGCCGATCAACCGGCTGGCGAGCGCCTTCGACCACGTCATCGTCACCACCGACTGGCACCCGGCCGATCATATCTCCTTCGTCTCGAGCCACCCCGGCAAGCAGGTCGGCGACCGCATCAGGACCAGCTATGGCGAGCAGACCCTGCACGTCGCCCACAGCGTGCAGGGCACGCCCGGCGCCGAACTCGACCCGCGGCTCGAACTGACCAAGGCCGAGCTGATCGTCCGCAAGGGCTACCGCCGCGACACCGAATCCTACGGCGCCTTCTACGACGGCGCTGGCAATGCCACCGGCCTTGGCGCCTATCTCAAGGCCCGCGGCTTCGAGCGGGTGTTCTGCGTCGGGCTGGCCCGCTATGTCTGCGTCCTCAACACGGCCTTGGGCGCCGCCCGCGACGGCTTCGACACCTATATCGTCACCGATGCCTCGGCCGGCGACTACGACGTCGAGGCCAACAATGCCCGACTGGTCGCCGCCGGAGTGAAGTGGACCAACTCCGCCGAAATTCTCGCCCTCCAGGCCGCCTGACGCCTTTTCCCGAGCGAAGGACGCCCTTTACAGCGCTCCCGTCGCCGGGTACCTATCCGCCATGTCCGCTTGCATCCTAATTATTGGCACGATTTGCCTTCGGCCCTTCGGGGACCGGGACGCGACGGATATCTGACCCTTCGATGCTCACCGGACCCCGCCTTCAGGCGCGGGATTTATCCGGTGACCTGATGGCAGGGCCAAACCTGGACCCGCCACGATGTCGACCTCTGCAGCGCCTGTCTCCCGCCGCTTCACGAACCTCGCCTGGGCTGGCATCGCGCTGGCGCTGCTGGGCGCCGCGCTGTTCGCCACCAAGGGCATCATCATCAAGCTGGCGCTCGGCGAAGGCATCGACACGGTCACCACGCTGACCTGGCGGATGATCGTCGCCGTGCCGATCTTCCTGACCGTCGGCATCCTCGGCTATCGCCGGAAGCTCCGGCAGCTGCCGCCGGGAACGCCCTCGCCGCTGACCCTCCCGGTGCTGCTGCAGACGCTCGGGGTCGGCGTGCTCGGCTACTATATCGCGTCCCTGCTGGATTTTTCGGCGCTCGAATACATCTCGGCGCAGTTCGACCGGCTGATCCTGCTCACCTACCCGTTCTTCGTCGTGCTGTTCGGCGCGGTGTTCTTCAAGCGCCGCATTACGGTGCCGATGATCGGTGCGCTGGTCGTCTCCTATTCCGGCATCGCGCTGATCTTCTGGCACGACCTACGGATCGAGGGCGACAACGTGGTGCTCGGCGCGGCGCTGGTGTTCGGCTCGGCCCTCGCCTATGCCGGCTACCAGATCCTCGCCAAGCCGCTGATCGACAAGCTGGGGTCGGGGCTGTTCACCTCGATCGCCATGAGCGCCGCCGGCCCCTGCGTCATCGTGCATTTCCTCTTCACCCACCCGGTCGGCGACCTCGCCATCACCGGCAACGGTTTCCTGCTGATGCTCGCCATCGGCACCGTCGCCACGGTGCTGCCCGCCTACTGCATCTCGGGCGGCATCGCGCTGATCGGCCCCGAACGCACCGCCATCATCGGCAACGTGTCGCCCGTGGTGACGGTGGCGCTCGCCATCGGCATCCTGGGCGAGCCTTTCACCATCTGGCACGCCATCGGCACCGCGCTGGTGCTGGGGGGCGTCTTCATCTTCACCCGTAAGGAGAAGCCGAAGGTGAAAATCCTGGAAGAGCAGACGGCGTAGGCGGCTGCGGCTTTGCGGAGCCGGCTGCCCATGGCGGCTGCCGGCTCGGCGGGCTAGACTGGCGGCCATGCCCACCTTCAGCTCCACTGCCATAGCGCGCGCGGAATACGACGCAAAGACCGCTGTCCTCAGCCTCTGGTTCACCGAATCGGGCGGGCCGTACGACTACTTCCTCGTCCCCACACGCATCTTCGACGGCCTCTGCCGCGCCAGCTCGAAGGGCACCTATTTCAACCAGGAAATCCGCGACCGATTTACCTCGAAGGCGCGATAGGAGGCTGGAGGGCACGGGCGTGGTGCTGGAGGCCCGGTGCGTTGGGCCGCCCCCTCCGCCGCCTGCGGCGGTCCCCCTCCCCCGTTTCACGGGTGAGGACCAAGGGAGCATCGTGCCCAGTCCTCGATGTCCAGGTTGGGCGCCTGGGACGAGCGCAGCGAGGACCCCGGCCGTCGGCCGCCCCGCCGGAGCGCCAGCCTTTCGGCCTTGGGCCGAAAGGCGAACAGGCGCGTGAGGCCTAAATGTGTATCGCGCCGTCGCCGCACATCAGCGCGGCTTCCTTCACCGCTTCGCTGAGGGTGGGGTGGGCGTGGGTGGTGCGGCCGAGGTCTTCGGCGCTGCCGGAGAACTCCATCAGCACGGCGATCTCGTGGATCATCTCGCCGGCACTCTTGGAAATGATCTGCGCGCCGAGCACCCGGTCGGTCGCCACGTCGGCGAGGATCTTCACATAGCCCGAGGTCGCCAGCATCGCCTTGGCGCGGCCGTTCGCCGTGAACGGGAACTTCCCGGTCTTGTACTCGACGCCGGCCGCCTTCAGCTCGTCTTCCGACTTGCCGATCCACGCCACTTCCGGGCTCGTATACATCACCGAGGGAATGGTGCCGTAGTTCACGTGCGGGTGCTGCCCGGCGATGATCTCGGCCACCGCGTGGCCCTCGTCCATCGCCTTATGGGCGAGCATGGCGCCGGCGATCACGTCGCCGATAGCGTAGATGCCCGGCACGTTGGTCTTGAACTGATGGTCGGTGCGGATGCGGCCGCGCTCGTCGAGCGCCACCCCGGCCGTCTCGAGCCCGAGGCCCTCGGTAAACGGCTTGCGCCCCACCGCCACCAGCACCGCGTCGGCTGCGACATAGGTTGCCTCGCCGCCCTGCGCCGGCTCGAGCCGCACATTGAGCGTGCCGTCGGCTTGCTTGTCGATCGCCGTGACCTTGGTGCCGAGCCGGAACTCCATGCCCTGCTTCTGCAGGTTGCGCTGCGTCTGCCGCCCCGCCTCGCTGTCGAGGCCGGGCAGGATGGCCGGCAGGAACTCGACCACCGTGACCTTGGAGCCGAGCCGGCCCCACACCGAGCCCAGTTCGAGCCCGATAATGCCGCCGCCGATCACCAGCAGGCGCTTCGGCACCTCCTTGAACTTCAGCGCGCCGGTGGAGGTGACCACCTTCTCCTCATCGACCGCGATGCCTGGCAGGCTGGCCGGCACTGAGCCCGTGGCGATGATGATGTTCCTGGTCTCGATGGTGATGCCCGGACCGCTCTCGGGCGTCACCAGCACACGACCTTCGTTGACCACCGAGCCGGTGCCGCGAAACGTAGTGATCTTGTTCTTCTTGAACAGGAACTCGATGCCCGAGACGTTGGCGGTAACCGTATCGTCCTTGTGCTGCAGCATTTGCGGCAGGTTGAGTCGCGGCGTCACCTCGATGCCGAACTGACGGAACTGGTGCCCGGCCTCTTCGTAGAGCTCGGACGCGTGCAGCAGCGCCTTGGATGGAATGCAGCCGATGTTGAGGCAGGTGCCGCCGAAGGTCGGCCACCTCTCGACCACCGCCACCTTCATGCCGAGCTGGGCCGCGCGGATCGCGGCCACATAGCCTCCCGGGCCGCTGCCGATTACCGTGAGGTCGAAAATGTCCGCCATGATTGCTCCGAGACGAGGTGTCAGCGGGCGGTGAGGAGGTGGCGCCCGCGCTGCCGATATAGGACCCTCAAACGGGTTAAACCAGCACGCACCCGGAGGAAACCCCTCCCCTTCCTGCAGCCATGCGGTTTGCGCAGGAATCGTCGCGCGACCTCACCCCTCGATGTCGAAACGCGCCACCTTGCCGTCGGCAAAGTGGAAGACATGGCCGACGGTCTTGTCCCTGAGCCCGTGCGCCAGGCCTTCGAGCGGCCTGCCCTCGAGGTCGCGCACCGTCTGGATCACATCGGCGACAACCGCCCCGTCCGCCGCGTCGCGAAAGCCCACGGGCTCGACATGCGGGCTGACCATCGCCCATTGCCGCGTCCAGTAGTCCCGAAGCGCCGCGTGGCCACGAACGTGTCCGCCATCCATGCCGTTGGCCCACAGCACATCGCCCGTGACAAAGGCGAGGACGCCGTCAATGTCCCGCGCGTTGAAGCGATCATAGAGGTGCTGCACGATTTCGCGGTTGGGATGCATGTCAGTTTCCTTGAGTTATATATGTACGTATGCATATGTGGAAGCCGCAACGCAAGGGGGAGCGGATGGAGCTTAAACTGCTGTCGACGCCGGGGCACCTGATCAGCCTCGCCGCCCGTGGCTTCGCTCGCCTCAGCGAGGCGCGGCTGAAGCCACTCGGATTCGGGGTCGGTCACGTGCCGGTGCTGGTGGCGCTGCAGGACGGCCGGGCCAGCACGCAACGCGACCTGGCCCGCTTCGCCCGCATCGAGCAGCCGCCAATGGCGCAGATGCTGGCACGCATG
>Ga0209512_1004849_pt1 | contig 11484 bp, 11 predicted proteins | sample frozenSSSSmetaG_FD_184142 | JGI IMG/M metagenome (GOLD analysis project Ga0209512, IMG submission 184142) | Glacier valley bacterial and archeal communities from Borup Fiord, Nunavut, Canada, to study Microbial Dark Matter (Phase II) -... | ecosystem: Environmental > Aquatic > Freshwater > Ice >... | reverse complement strand
AATTGCCTTGAGAACATGCAACATCACAAAAAAAGGCGGAAACTCAAAAGTCCGCCTTTGTATTTTTTTAAGAAAATTAATTCGATAAGTTATTTTTGTCGGATGACAGTAATTATGAATAAATTATTATTTACATCAGCTTTATTTTTTATTTTTTCATTTGCTCAACTAAAACAAGGAAATTTTTTAGCAGGAGGTTCTATAACATTTAATACTGGAAAAGAAAAAACTACATATTCTGTAATAAATAATGTTACAACCGTAGTGGAAAATAAATTTACTGATTTGAACTTATCACCAAAATTTGGCTTTTTTGTTGCCAATAATTTAGCAATAGGAATTCAAGCAAATTTAATAAGAAATTCAGTTGACGGACATAATGATCATACAATCTTAGGAGTTGGTCTTTTTATGAGGTATTATTTTCCAGTTAAAATATTTGGAGAAGGATATCTTGGTTATGCAAGTCAAAATTATGTTGATAGCAGCACAAAATATAATGGTTTAGATTATTCTATTGGCTTTGGCTATGCCTTATTTGTATCAAAAAAAGTCGCAATAGAACCTATTATAAAATATGTTGGGTATTCTACAAAAAATTCAAACGATAATAGATATAAAAATTCAAATGGAGCTTTACAAATAGGGTTAGGGTTTCAGATTTATTTCTAATATAAAAAGACCTTACTTATTACAATATGTAAGGTCTTTTTTATCTTAAGATAATATTTTTCATATTTGCATCCTAATAAGAAAAATTTAGCATGCTGACCAAAAGAATAATTCCATGTTTGGATATTAAAGATGGTAAAACAGTTAAAGGAATAAATTTTGAGAACCTGAGAGACGCTGGTGATCCAGTTGAGCTTGCAGAATATTATGCCAAACAGGGAGCTGATGAATTAGTTTTTTTAGATATAACTGCAACAGTCGAAAATAGAAAAACGCTTATTGAATTAGTTCGAAAAGTAGCCCGAAAAGTAAATATTCCTTTTACAGTAGGCGGTGGAATATCAACTATTGAAGACGTTTTTGCACTATTAAATGCAGGGGCTGATAAGGTTTCTATAAATTCATCAGCAGTTAAAAATCCTCAATTGATTAATGATTTGTCATTACAATTTGGTTCTCAATGCATTGTTGTAGCTATTGATACCAGATTTACAAATGGAGAACATATTGTACATACACATGGTGGGAGAAAGCCAACTGAATTAAAAACATTTGAATGGGCAAAAGAAGCTGAAAGCAGAGGGGCTGGTGAAATTTTACTTACCTCAATGGATACTGATGGAACAAAAGCAGGTTTTGCTAATGAATTGATAGCATTGTTGTCTGATGAACTTACTATTCCAATAATAGCAAGTGGAGGCGCAGGCACAATGGATCATTTTAAACAAGTTTTTACAATTGGTAAGGCAGATGCAGGTTTGGCAGCGAGTATTTTTCATTTTAAAGAAATAGAAATTCCTGTTCTTAAAAATTATTTAAATAAGGAAGGTATAACAGTTAGAATTTAAATAAATATGGTAGTTGATTTTAATAAACAAGGAGGTTTGGTGCCAGTCGTAATTCAAGATATTGAAACATATAAAGTTTTGATGTTAGGTTTTATGAATGAAGAGGCTTTAGAAAAAACAACTAATGAAAAAATTGTAACCTTTTTTAGTCGTTCAAAAAACAGGTTATGGACCAAAGGAGAAACATCTGGTAATTTTCTTTATGTAAAAGAGATTTTAACCGATTGTGATAATGATACTATTTTAATAAAAGTAAAACCCAACGGAGAGGTTTGCCATACAGGAGCTGATACTTGCTTTAATGAAAAAAATGTTGGAAAGGCTCTTTTTTTAAATTATTTGCAAAATGATGTAATCAGGGAGAGAAAAGAAAATCCAAAAGAAGAATCATATACAAGTAATTTATTTAAAAAAGGAGTTAACAAAATTGCCCAAAAAGTCGGAGAGGAGGCTGTAGAATTGGTTATTGAGGCAAAAGATAATGATGATGATCTATTTAAAAATGAAGCTGCGGACTTGGTTTATCATTTTTTAATATTACTAGAAGAGAAAAATATTAATCTTGATGATGTAATTGATATTTTAAAACAAAGACATAAATAAAACTTTTCGTTATACAAGCATAGTGAAATTTAAAAATCCTTTAATAGAAATTATTTTTATTTTAATCTTTTGTATTGCCGTTTTTGGTTTATATGATTTTTTAATTGGCAAACCTTATAAAATATCAGATTATGATATTAAACAGATAGGCTTTAAGAAATATTTTTCTATTTCATATCCTAGCCTTGACACCACAAAGCACTTAATAAAAACAGATTCACTAAAAGTTATTGCTGTTAAAAAAGATTCCTCTAAAACAGATAGTAGCAAACAAACTATTTTATTAACCGGCGATTCCATGTCGGAAGGGCTAATGTTTCCTTTTATAAAATATGCAAAATATAATGGTCATGTTTTAAATACAGTTATTTGGTACAGCTCGAGCACATTATGGTGGTCAGAAAAAGATTCTCTTGCTAAATTGATAAAAAAATATAAACCCACATTTGTAATTTTTACATTGGGTTCTAATGAATTATTTATCAGAAATATTGCAGAAAGGGAAGCAAATATTCAAAATATTATTAAACAAGCGGGGAACACCAAATTTATTTGGATTGGCCCACCAAATTGGAAGGACGATACTGGTATAAATGATTTATTAATAAAAAATTTAGGTAAAGACAGATTTTTTATATCTAAGTATTTAAAATTTGAAAGAGCTAAAGACGGAAGGCATCCATCTCGAAAAGCAAGTGTTATTTGGGCTGATACTATATCTAATTGGGTAATGAAGGCTTGCAAATACCCTATCGTTTTAGAAAAACCTAAACTACCTCAAGAAAATATATTAGGATCCTGGCGAGAAGGTAAAATCCCATTTTTTGAAATTAAAAAAGATTCTATTTTTTATATTTCTGAAAAAAAATCTTATAAATATTTTTTTAATGGTCGAGTTTTTTCAATGTTTAAGGGAAAGCAAAATTATAGGGCTAATGTTTTAAATCTTTCAAAAGATTCTTTAACTATTCAGGATCATTTAGGAATTATTAGATTATATAAATCGAGGTTAGGCAAACATTAAACGTAGAATTTGGAAAAATTAATAGACCTCATTTCATACAATAAAAATGATCCTATGTTGTTCAACAGTGGGTTATTTTTTATTCTTTTTACTATTTTCATAATTGTTTATTCATTTATTTATCAATATAAATCTGCAAGAACTATTTATGTAATTATATTTAGTTTTTATTTTTATTATAAATCAAGTGGTTTTTATCTGGTTATATTATTATTTTCAATATTATTAGATTATTTAATTGCCTGGTATATTCATTTGCAACAAGATGAAAAAGAAAGAAAGTTTTGGATGATTTTTTCTGTTTGTGCAAATATTGGTCTGCTCTGTTATTTTAAATACACAAAATTCTTTATTGAAAATTATTCTTTTCTAACAGGCAAAGCTATTCCACTTTCTGAAATATTCTTACCAATAGGTATTTCATTTTATACATTTCAAACCATTAGTTATGTGGTTGATGTGTATAATAAAAAAATAGAACCTGCGAAAAATCTTTGGGATTATGCATTTTATATGTGCTTCTTCCCACACCTAGTTGCGGGACCCATTGTGAGAGCAAGCCATTTTTTGCCTCAGATTTATAAAAAATTAGAAATAAAGCGTGATGAAATTTCAGAAGGTATTTATTTAATATTAAAAGGATTAATAAAAAAAGCAATCATTGCAGATTATGTATCTCAATATGCTGATTTAGTTTTTGGTTCTCCTTCAGGATATTCTGGTTTTGAAAACCTGATTGCAATTTATGCCTACACTTTACAAATCTATTGTGATTTTTCTGGTTATACAGATATGGCAATGGGTTTTGCAAAATTAATGGGTTTTGATTTAGGTATTAATTTTAACAGCCCATATAAAGCAAATAATTTAACAGATTTTTGGAGGAGATGGCATATATCACTTTCATCATGGCTACGTGATTATGTTTATATTCCATTAGGTGGGAATAAAAAGGGAGAAGTAAGACAAAATTTAAATCTTTTTGCTACAATGTTAATTGGAGGTTTGTGGCATGGTGCTTCATGGAAATTTGTTTTTTGGGGTGCTTTGCATGGATTGGGTTTGGTAATAAATAAACAATGGGATAAATATTTTTCAAATCATAAAATTTCAAAATATAGATTTACAAAAATATTAAGCTGGTTAATTACATTTCATTTTGTAGCTTTCTTATGGGTTTTCTTTCGCGCAGATAATTTCAATACAGCCTTAATAGTTATTCAAAAAGCTTTTAATGATTTGGACTATAATTATATTCTACCTTTTATTAAAGTGAGGACCTTATTTGTTATAATACTAATAATTGGTTTTGCATCTCATTTTTTATCATCAAATTTTAAAGCAAAATTTATTTCAATTTTTATCAAAACTCCAATTTGGGCAAAAGCAATAATTGTTTTATTTATAATTCAATTGGTTTTACAAATCAGATCAGAAAATGTACAACCATTTATCTATTTCCAATTTTAAAATGATAATCTTATATAATTAAATTTTTTTCCAACTTTCTGGTTCTGTTCTCCAGGCTTTTAAAGATTCTAATAAATCAGGTCTGATAAATCCTTTCTCTAAAGCTTCTTCAATTAAAAATTCATAGTTGGATAATGTTTTTAAAGGAATATTTTTAAATGCAAAAGCTTTTTCTGCCGTTGAAAAACCATAAGTAAAAATAGCTGCCATACCCAATACCTCTCCACCACTTTGTTGTACTGCTTCTGCAACTTTTAATGATGAGCCACCAGTAGAAATAAGATCTTCAATGATCACAACTTTTTGTCCTTCATCCATTTTCCCTTCAATTAAATTGCCCATCCCATGTTCTTTTGGTTTTGAACGCACATATACAAAAGGCAAACCTAACTCATCAGCAACTAAAGCTCCTTGAGGTATCCCTGCAGTAGCAACACCTACAATGCATTCAACAGAACTAAAATGTTTTTTAATCATTTCAGATAATCCTTTTTTTATTGAAGTTCTTAAAGCTGGATATGATAAGGTTAATCTATTGTCGCAATAAATTGGAGATTTCCATCCAGAACTCCATGTAAAAGGTTCTTCTGGTTTTAATTTAACTGCACCTATTTCTAATAATTGGATTGCAAGTTTGCGTGCATATTCTTCGTTCATATTTTACTTTATTATTTTTTGAAAATGAAATTGGTTTTATATTTTAATTAAGGTTTAAAAAACTTATTGCGCAATTTAAAAATTAATTATAGATTTGATTTTTAACCAACCCAATAATCATGACAACCTATATCATTATTAAATTCGTTTTGTATGCAGTTGCTATAATGATTGCTGCAGCTATAATTCCCGGAGTTTCTATTAAAAACTTTGGTTCAGCCCTTTTAACTGCCATTGTTCTTGCCATTTTAAATTACTATTTGAGGCCAATTTTAGTTTTCTTTTCAATTCCCATCACCATTTTAACATTAGGGTTGTTTTTGCTAGTAATAAATGTTATTATCATTTATTTAGCATCTTCCATAGTGAAAGGTTTTTATGTAAGTGGTTTTTTGGCTGCTTTAATATTTAGTTTTGTTTTATCTATTGTTAATTACATTTTAGATTTTTTATTCTTACATTATAGATAATTTATTTGTGTTTATTTAACATAACATTTATTTCGGTAATGACAGCGTCCATTTCATGGGCGTTTTCTTTTATTTTTTGAATCATATAATCAAAATCTTCCTCGTTTTCACTGCTTTCAATTAATTGACTTAAACCTAGGATGCGGGCTAAAGGTCCTCTTACTTTATGTGCATTAAAGAAAGCATATTCTAATAATTGTTGATTTTGAGATTCTATATGCTTTGTTCTATTTTGAACAAGAAGATCGAGTGTGTTATTGATAGATTGTAGCTCTTCTCTTTGTTGTGTAATTTCTTCGTTTTGAGCCAATATTTCTTGATATTGTAAAACCAATAAATCATTTTGATCCAAAATATATTTTTGTTTTGCTTCATGATTTGTTTTAACAATATATGCTATGTAGATAAATAAACTTAAGTCAGCCATTACTCTCACAACATAATGATAATCTGGTATTTTTTTATTTATATATATCCAATCATTTTTAAAAAAATGAATATAGATTAAGCAGGTTACTACTATTATTTCTACTATTAAAAATATTGTCCTATCCTTTTTTTTAAATATTAATAAAAAAGTAAATGCGTGAATAATAAAAAATATATATACCGAAGAGCCATAAAAGCCACTATTAACAAAAAAGTCGAGTATTAGAAATCCAAAAAGCAAGTATGCAAAAGGCTTTACAAGTTTTTCGAAGTAGTTTTTATATAATAGAAAATAATAGGCAATAACAAATAAACAAACAGAAGTTATATCTAAACTTGTAACATAAATGTCTTTAAAAACTAGGAAGTCATAAATGGAATAAAAAAGTAATTCAGAGGAAAAAAAAATACAAATTGCCTTAAAAATATCTTTTTCTAAATTAATATCTTGCTCTAATTGCCACCTAGGTATAAATTTTTTGGCAAATAAGCTTAATGTTTTTATCATTATTTTTTGTAATGAAACTTCTTAAATAAATACAAAAATAATATAACTTTATTGCTTAATTCAAAATTATTTTTAAATCCATTGCAAATTTTTCTTTTTTAAAAAAGCATCAATTCCTTTTTTACAATCATCGGTTTGCCGAGTTAAAGCATTTTTTTTCGCTGAATAATTCAATGCTTCATCCAAAGTCTTTTCCTGAATTTCAACAAGCATTTTTTTTGTTTCACTCATTGCCTGGTGTGAATTATTACTAATTAACATGAAAGCAAATTCATTTACTTTATTTTTTAATTCAACTTCACTAAATACAAAGTTTATTAAGCCTATATTTTTCGCTTCTTGAGCAGTAATTAAATTTCCAGTAATTAACAATTCCTTAGTCTTTAATTCTCCAATCTTTCTGATTAAAAATATCATTACAATAGCCGGTATAAAACCTATTTTAACTTCAGTATAACCAAATTTTGCATCTTCAACTGCAAAGATAAAATCACAAACACTAGCTAATCCACAACCACCAGCAATAGCACTTCCTTGTACTTGGGCTATTACTATTTTAGGAAATATATAAATTAATCTATAAAGCTCTTTTAATAATATAGAATCCCCTAAATTCTCTTCGTAAGTATTTTTTTGTAATTTTTGTAGAGATTCTAAATCTGCACCTGAGCAAAATACTTTACCTTCAGCCCTTAATATTACAATTTTTACATTTTCGTCAAATTCACAATTTTCAAACGCAGTGATAAGAGCTGTTACCATTTCGTTATTTAATGCATTTCTTTTTTCAGGTCTATTTAGCGTTATATATGCTATTTTGTTTTCAATTTTATAATATACCATATTTTTTATGTTTTGTTTATTGGTTTTCTAGAATGAATGCGCCATCTAGAGGCACTATATGTATTTTTATTTTATTTATTGATGATAAATATTTTTTACAATATTTTAATCGATTGGAAGAATCTAGAATTATTTTAGTAGAAGGAGGGAAGGATAAGTTTTCTATATTTTGTACGCTTTCGTTGCTTATAATAAAATAATCTGGCTTAGAAATTGAAAGAATTGATTCTAAATTGGGTATAGGCTTCTTTAAAATGATAATTAACTTTCTATTCCAGGAGATAAATTGATAAAAGTCATTTTTAAAATATAATATTTTAGAATCTTTTATATCAATCGGGGTATTATCACAACCCTTAACTGCCCAATAGTTTGTAAAATTGCCTTTATAATTATGGTTTTTGTTAAGATCAAAATTGCTTACAATAATATTTTGTTCGCCATCTATTAAATTGATTAAGCTTTTATTTTTTAAATATAATACTGTAAAATTCTCATTATTTTTTTGCTTATAATTTTTATAAACTGTACTTATAGAAATTGTAGTAATTAATAATGTACTTAAATATAAAAAAAATATTTTTCTATAGTAAATGAAAAGAAGCAAGAATGTCAGGATAAAATAGAAAATTAAAATTTCCCACTCAAAAAATGAAAAACCAGTAATTTTAGAAGATGGCAAGGTGTCTGTTATATAAATACAAGTATTGAGAAGCCAAACGATTTGTTTTAATAAAAAAGCTAATGTGTTATATATGACTGGTATCCATGAAATAGCTAAAGAAAAAATACCAAAATATAAAACCAATGATGAAATGGGAATAATTAAAAGATTAGCTAAAAGAGAATAAGTAGGAAATTGATGAAAGTAAAATAACGTTAAAGGCAAGGTAGCAATTTGTGCAGATAAGCTTACGCATGTTATCTGCCATGCCATTTCAATTACTTTATACTTTATATTAAATAAATTACTTAAAGGTTTATAAAAAATTGAAATTCCAAGTACAGCCAAATAGGAAAGTTGAAATCCAACATCTAAAATTAAAAAGGGATTATATATCAATAAAATAAATGCTGATAAAGCTAAGATGTTATAAATATTTGTATTCTTTTTTAAAGTTTGCGCCACACAAATAAAACTAAACATTATTATAGCTCTTAAAACCGAAGCCGATAAACCGGTTATAAAAGCATAAAACCATAGCGCCATTAAAATAATAAATAGAAAAAAATATTTTCCATATTTTATTTTTTTTATCGGTGATAAAAAAAAAGTAAGAACAAAATAAAACAATGCCACTTGCATACCCGAAACCGCTAGAATATGCATTGCTCCCGCACTAGAATATGCTTGTTTTAAATCATTATCAATATTATTTTTTGTACCTAAAATTATTCCACTCGCAATATCATATTCATCACTATTTTTTTCTAAAGCCTGTAATTTTTTTTCAAGAAAAAGCCTTGCTTTAATAGCTTTATCCATTACATAATTTCCGTTCCCATTACTAATTATATTAAATTGTAAAGGACTTAAAAATTGCTGATGGTATATTTGTTGATTTGAAAGGTAGTTTTTATAATCAAACTGATTAGGGTTTAAAGGTTTTTGGATAAGTTGAGGAGCATATGTTATAATTAGTTCATCTCCAAAATCAAGTTTTGTGTTTTTACTAAGGTAAATTAAAATAGTTCCACTAGCTTTATTCCATTGGCTTTTTGAATTTATACTTTTAACAGATAATCTCGCCTGAAGAAAATTTTCTTTTTCAATTACATCAGATGAAATAATGCCTGAATAAAATTTAATTTGATCTCTACAATTAATTAAATTTTGTGAATGATTTGAGGCAGTATTTAGAAAAGCAATAACATATCCTGAACACAGAATAATTAAAAAGGCAAAAATCCCAAATAAAAATTTTAATAAATCCTGATTGAGAAAATTCTTTTTTATTAAAAATAAAAAAAGATATAATGAAGTAGAAATGGTTAAAATAATCAAAAATAAATTTAACCATTTTTCAAAATGCAATTCGATAATTATACCTAATATAAAAAAGATACAAATTCTAACGAATGCATATCGTGTCATTCGCAGTTTAAATTAAGAGATTTAATAAACAGGATTAAGTAAGAATGTTCCATTTAATTATTTTCAATTTTGTAAGAAAGTATTTAAAAGATACAGCTAAAACACCTAAACCATAAATAGAACTTCTTTTAAAATTTATTGAAGAAGCTTCTTTAAAATATTTTGTAGGGCATGTTACTTCTCCAATTTCAAAACCATTATAAAATATTTGAGCAATCATTTCATTATCAAAAATAAAATCATCAGAATTTTTATTATAAGATACACTTCGTAAAACTTCTGCAGAAAATGCCCTGTAACCGGTATGGTATTCAGATAATTTTTGATTCATTAAAACATTTTGAGTAAATGTTAAAAACCTGTTAGCAATATATTTATACATCGGCATTCCGCCTTTCAAAGCACCTTTTCCTAAAATCCTTGAGCCAAATACAACCGGATATAAATCATTCCCAATTATTGATACCATGGCATGAATAAGCATGGGAGTATATTGATAATCAGGATGCAACATTACTACAATATCGCCACCGAGCTCCAAAGCTTTGTCGTAACAAGATTTTTGATTACCTCCGTAACCCTTATTTTTTTCGTGTTTAATTATGTTTTTAATTCCCAATTTATTTCCAACTCCAATCGTGTCGTCTTTGCTGGCATCATCAACTAAAACCAACTCATCAACAATGTCAAATGGAATTTCTTTGTATGTTTTTTCCAGGGTTAATGCTGCATTATAAGCAGGTAGTACTACTATTACTTTTTTATTATTATACATTCTGTAAAATTATATCTCAATCATTTATTATAATAATTCTCCTTATTTTTATTAAAGTGATTATTATTATTTGAAATGCAATATTCCATTTTATTTTTTTAAATCAGAAATTTTTATGCTCAATTAATATTTTGAACTTAAGTTTGTAGAAATATTGAAAAATAATTTATGAAAGAATCAGAAATAAAATTTAAAGTTGAGTTAGATGATCAAAATGTACCTGATAAAATATATTGGGAAGCTACAGACAACCCAAACGAAGGTTTGGAACAAACTAGAGCAATATCTATTGCCGTTTGGGATCATTTTCACACCGGAACCTTAAAAATAGATTTATGGACTAAAGATATGGAAGTAGGGGATATGAAAAGATTTTATATAGAAATAATGAGTGGAATAGCAGATACAGTTGAAGGTGCAACAGGCGACAAGCATATGTCGGATGAGATACATGCTTTATGTAAAGTTTTGAGTAGAAAATTAGAAGAAGAGTTACGAAATCAAAAATAGATTACTCATTCTTAATAATTTTTAAATAAGATATTTTTTGGTTTTGAATTAATTCAACGATATACAAACCGGAGTTAATACCATTTAATTTTTCTTGTAATTGAAATTTTATTAGTTCAGGTTTTGATTCGGTTTGAAAAATTAATGTTCCTGTTGAATTCAATAATCTAATTGTAGCAATTGAATTATATGGAAATTGTATTTCTATTTGTTGGTTTATTGGGTTGGGGTAAATTGTAAATTCATTTTCAAAATCATTATTTAATTCGGCAAAAATTATTTTACTGTAAGTTATTTCATCATTCTTATTTATATATTTAATTCTATAATAATTTTTTGAGAAGGGTTTATTATCCTCACAAGAGTAAACGACAGAATTACTTGTAGAATAATTTATAAATTGAACTTCAGAAAAAGTTTTACCATCAGTTGATTTTTCTATACTGAAACCCAAACCATTACCATCATTATCTTTTGCTTTCCATTTTAATATGAATTTTTCATTCATTCTTTCAATGTGAAAATTTTCAAATACAATTGGAAGGGGTAAAATTGCGCTTGTTACAATAGAAAAATCTGA
>Ga0209512_1004848_pt1 | contig 11485 bp, 7 predicted proteins | sample frozenSSSSmetaG_FD_184142 | JGI IMG/M metagenome (GOLD analysis project Ga0209512, IMG submission 184142) | Glacier valley bacterial and archeal communities from Borup Fiord, Nunavut, Canada, to study Microbial Dark Matter (Phase II) -... | ecosystem: Environmental > Aquatic > Freshwater > Ice >... | reverse complement strand
ATCAGGTAACAGGTGAGGGTGCTTGTTCCGGCAGGTTTGATCAGGTTGAACCAATTGCCTTTTCCTTTCAAATCGACCACAAAATAGATCACTGCAAAAAAAACAAACGCAATTGCATTGCACAGAAAAACCCATGTTGGAGTTGCCTGTATCTTAGAAATAATAAAAAAGTTACGTAATGCAAAACCGGTCAACAACAATAGAATGCCAATTCCGATGTAAAACAACGGCAACTTCTGACGTTTTTCAGGCGTACCGGCACGATCAGTCAGCAAGCTGGCGGCAATTCCGGCAAAAGCAAATCCCTGGAAAGCGCAACCGCCAGGAATTGGCGTATGAAGCCAATGGCCGTGCTCTGCAATATTCAGAAGCGTAAATAAGAACCAGAATAACAGCAGCAAAGCCGGTGATTTCCGGGCAAAAAGGAAGATTGGTGCTGAAATCAGGTAAGTCCAGCCAATAAGTCCCAGAATTCCCCACCATTGCGGCGTCATTTGTTCGGTGCCATCCTTCCCACCTTTAAAAAGAAAAACCAGCAAAATCAGCAGAAGAAGTCCAGCCAGTTGCAATCCGTTAAAGAGGTATTTTTTCCAGCCTTCCGATTTTGGATACACATTCCAGATCAGAAAAAATCCGGCAACCATCAGTATCTGAAATCCTTCCCTGCTCAGACCCGAAGCTTCAACATTCAGATCACCTATATTAACAGTGAAGAATCCCATCACGAGCAACGTAAACGAACGAAGTGCAATGTGGCTTAATATTTGGAAATAGCTCTCCCCTTTTGCTAACCGGTTTCGCATAGCATAGGGTATCGACATCCCTACAATGAAGAGGAAACATGGAAAAACGATATCCGAAAATCCAAGGAAATCCTGATCAGCCGGCGCATGTTCGAGCCAAAGTGGAACTCCTGTAAGCGACCATAAATCGTTCACGAAAATCATCAGCAACATGGTGATTGCCCGAAATACGTCGATTGAGAAGATACGGTTTTGCGGGATGGACATCGTTTGGTATTTATTGACAAGGTTAAAGCAGAATTCAACTGGCAGTTATCGGCTGGTGACTGGCAAAACTTCTGATAAAAGTGATTGATTTGCTATGATTTACCGCTTTATTTCATTTTGTTTCTGAATTTCAACATACATCGCTTTAAAACAATTGGTTTGGGTATTCTCACCATCCTTAATATTGGATTTTCGGCCATAGAACTCATCCATAAATTGTCCGGCATCCGACCAGATGGTCTGCATCATTCCCTGAAAACGTTCCTTCATCTCCGGAGTTACTGAAGCCCTAAAACGAAACATATCCTGCGTTTGCCGGACTGCAATTTCAGGCATTCGCCAAGGACAGGTGATCACATTAAATCCTTTAGTGGCAAAATACACGGCAGACTGATCGGGCCGTTCATAGTGCCAGTCGCAAATCATCACATCTTTGGCAATCAAATCAATTGCACGGTGCGTATTGTTCATGCTGGCTTCCCACATTCCCATTCCGGTCGTCTTTCCATCAAGGAGCCGGTCACCCCATATCCAGAGCTGGCGATTTTTCATGGCCAGGTGATTACGGATCAGGTTCACTTCACCGGCAAATAATTCGGCTTTATCTTTGCCCGAACAACGCGGACATTTGTCATCACCAATGTAAAAAACCTCATCCATGCCTGCATGAAAAGCATCTGATTCAAATGCATTACAAATCTCATCGACCAACGCAAAAACAATTTTATGCACTTCGGGATGGAGCGGACAATAGCTTTTGCAATAAAGTGAATCTGAGTTGGGCCATTTGTATTTTTGGGGCATTTTCACATGCGGTGTTTCGTCGAAACCGGTATAAACACGCAGCAGATTATTAAGATACTTTCCTCCCGATTGATGTCCCAGCAAATTAATTTGCGGAATAATCCGGATCTGATTTTTACGACAAACATCTACCAGCTTTTTAACATCCGCTTTTGTCAGAACTGAATCGTTGCGCAATTCCGGATGACTTTCGAACTTATAACTATAATCGATCCTAACAATCAGCGTATTCACATTCCTTGGAACCAATTCTTCAGTAATAAATTTGACAAATGAATTAACTTCGGCTGGTTGCGGAGTACCAATGCAAAATCCCCTGACCGGTAATTTATCCTGCGAGAACGAAGTTTTCCCAATAAAAAGCAAAATAAAAATAAGCAGCAAAGCAGATGATTTGATCATAATTTCAGCGTGTTTAATGTTTAAAGTTCGATTAGTAAAGTTATTTAAAATTCAGAAGGGTCACTCAATTATATTTTTTTTAAAACTAAAATAATTGTAGAGATGCAATTAATTTTTCACAAATTTTTATTATAACTTTGTTAGGCTAAGAAAAAAACCAAATTTTTGAATCATTAGTTTACGAATTAAAAAAACACCAAAATGACAGAGCAAACCACGCTTGAGAAAGGAATGGGAATGTTTCAAACATAACCTGGAAGGCACTTTCAAGATCAACAAGAAAATTCATTCGCCTTCGTATTGGAATAATGATGACTATGATGTATTTACAACGTTGTACAATCTGGAAACAGATTTAGACAATGTAACTTCATGCAATTTCGAAAAATTGAAGAAGGAACTAAATGCAAGAAGGTTCAGCGAAGGATCTGTAAAATTTAGCGATGATTCAATCATCGCTACCTTAAAAAGATTAAACGAATATGGTAATATTGAGTGTTGTATGGATCTAAATGAAATTGATTTAAAGTTACAATTGGTGAAATAAAAATAGTTACTGCGTTTGCTTGTTTGAGGTGTAATTTGCGTTACACCTCTTTTTTTGAGAAGAACAATTTATAATCTGTCATGTTATATTTAAGATTGACTTCTGTAACTTGTTTTTTTGCCATCGACAGAAAAGTTAAATGCTATAATAAATAAAATATGATCACACCCAAAATTCCCGAAGACGAGTTGAACAGATTAGATGCGCTAAAGGAATATTCAATTTTAGATACAATGCCAGAAAAGGAATACGACGATATTACGTACCTGGCTTCGCAAATCTGCAAAACTCCAATCTCGCTCATTTCACTGATTGATGATAAAAGGCAATGGTTCAAATCGCATAGCGGACTGATTGCAACCGAAACACCCAGAGATTGGGCATTTTGTGCTCATGCAATTAATGATAAGAACAATGTTTTAATTGTTCCTGACACTGAAAAAGATGCGCGTTTCCATGACAATCCACTTGTTATCAATGAACCTCATGTAATATTCTATGCAGGTGTACCCTTGGTAAATCAGGATGGATTTCCTTTAGGCACACTTTGTGTAATCGACAATCAACCCAATTCACTCGACGAATTTCAACTGAATGCGTTGAAAGCATTGGCAAATCAAGTTATGTCTCTATTTGATTTGCGGAAAAAATCAGTTGAACTAAGAACTAAAATTAATGAAATGGAGGCGCAAAACCAGGCATTAGAGAAATTTGCCAGTATTGCAGCCCATGATATCAAATCACCACTGGCTACAATCGTTATGTTGGCAGATTTGGTTGAGAACATTTATGCGAACCAATTAGACGCCAAAGGGCAGGAATTGATACAACTGATTAACACCTCAGCCAATAATCTCGCGCATTTTATTGATGGAATTTTAAAATACAGCAGAAACACAAAGTTATTGCAGGAAAATAAGGAGCAGGTGAATCTGAAAAAGGTCGTGACCGATTTAATTCCGATCATCGATTTAAAGAAAGAGGTGGAATTTAACATTACTTGCGATGTCGACCTTACAACCTATATCAATAAAGTTGCCCTGGAACAAATTTTAATCAACTTATTGGTCAACAGCATAAAATACAATGACAAAAACAAGATTAGAATCTCTGTCATTATTGAAGAAATCCATAATTTTATAAAATTCAACGTCATTGATAATGGTTCCGGTATTAAAAAGCAAAATCAGGAAAGGATATTCGAAATCTTTGAAACGGCTTCAACTGCGGACAGGTCAGGTAACAAGGGACACGGAATTGGTCTTGCCACTGTGAAGTCGTTGGTCGAAGGTTTAGGCGGAACCATTGGGTTATCCTCCGAAATTGGGACTGGATCTAACTTTGAATTTACGATCAGAAAGTAATTTACTGAATTATTTCCTTCCGACATGTAACAATTTAGCTTTTTAAACTACAAACAGTGAAAGGTTTTCACAATCCTGACTTTCTGGCTCGGACCGGTTCTGCGGTTTGCATTCGCCCTTTTAATTTTCACTGTACTTTATGCGGTTGTGCATAAATACCTTCCTACGGCGAAATCAAACGTTGGGGTTTCCAATCTCAAAATTATGGCAATCATTGTTTTGATCACCTTGCTCGCATTTGGCTTCCGCCTTATCGCACCTATCGGAACATCCTACTACAACTTCCAGTTTTGCTATTTTGCAGCATATATTGTATTCTTTTACTTAGGTACCCAGGCACAGCGAATCAATATTACAGAGAAGATCACCTTGCAGGAAGGGAAAAAATGGCTGTATATTGCCTTATTGGGAATAGCGAAAGCAAAGTGGAACCATCAAAGTAAAACGATGAAATTCCTTTCTGAAAATACCTTTGGCATTTACGTCTTTCAGGCTCAGGTATTAATTGGTCTTTCAATTCTCACCAAAGATCTTCATCCGGGAATACTTCCAAAATTCTTTATCATTGCTTTCCTCGCTGTAGTGACCTCCTTGCTTGTATCGTGGCTGATCCGGCAGATTCCAGGGGTTGGAAAGATATTCAACTAACTGTAATTCATAACGAATTTATAAGCCATTATTTAAAACCAGACTTTCCACAGATAAAACGATGTGATTTTTGTGGCGATGTAGTAATCTTTCGTATTTTTGAAAAAAATGATATAACTATGAAGAGCCAAAAAATCAACTTAGAAAGTTTTAAAATTGTCGGTATTGCGGTACAAACCACCAACCAAAACGGAAAATCAGCAAAAGACATCATGGAGTTGTGGCAGCGGTTCTACTCCGAAAATATTTCGTCTTTGATCCCCAATAAAATCGACGAAGATATCTATTCTGTTTATACTGACTACAAATCGGATTATACATCTGACTATACCACCATTCTTGGATACCGTGTAAGTTCGATCGACAACCTGCCAGCCGGGCTTGAAGGAAGAGCATTTGATGGTGGTAATTATCTGGAGATTAAAGCAAAAGGGACACGCCCGTTATCCGTTTTCAATACCTGGCAGGAAATCTGGGTGAAAGACAAAGAGTTAAACCGAAAATACACGGCAGACTTTGAAGTCTATGGAAAGAAATCACAAGACCCTGAAAACTCGGAAGTCGAAATATTTATTGCAACTGAGTAAAAAAGACATCATTTACACTTGGTAAGAACTTCAAGGTTTTGAAACCTTGAAGTTCTCTTACTATTAAAGTTTAATCCTTAATACATTCACTGAGTTTCCATCAAGACTCAGCATCAGCGACCGACCCGAAACTTTCACTTTCTGCAACTCGATTCCTACATTTAAAGGATTTGAAAAACTATTCCATGCAGTCAAATCTTTATTTTTAAGTACTTCCATATTGGCATTCTGACTTTTGACAGATCCACCGGCAAAAGAGAATTTCAATGGAACAGACTTTCGGGAAATATTCACCAATTTCAAAATCAGCTCTTTGGATACTTCATCTATGGTAGCCGAAGCATAAACACTATCCTTCCCTGCAATTACTTCCTTATCTTTTAGAACCGAAACCGTATAACTTCCCTTGTTCGTTCCAAATAATTTCTGAACAAAGTAGTTAGGTGTAGCTACCGTATTCAGGTTATCGAACCAGATCAAGTCCGGATTCCACTGCCAGGCATCTTTATGCGCCAACAATGGTGCATACGAACACATTTGAACCACGTTACAGTTCCGTTCAAGGCCAGTCATAAAAGCAGCTTCTGCAAGCGCACTTTCCCAGTTATTCCGGGAAGTCGGATCAGCTTGTCCCTTTGAATGGGCAGCATATTCTCCGGCAAAAACTTTCGGTCCTTTCCGGGGGTAAGCATCATAACGACTGGCATTCTTCAAAAACCACGAAGGCGACTGGTAGTAATGTTCATCGACAAAATCCGCCTTCAGTTTTACGAGCTCATCCCAGAGATAGGTGAACCGATCACCTTCAGGACCCGGACCTGCACTTGTAATTAATTTTATTTCAGGATGTTTTTCTTTTAACGCACTGTTAAACTTTTTGAAACGCTCGATGTATTGGGTACCCCACTGCTCATTTCCAACACCCATCATCTTCAGATTAAAAGGTTCGGGATGACCCATCGAAGCCCTTAATTTACCCCATTGGGTTGTAACTGAACCGTTGGCAAACTCAATCAGATCGAGTGCATCCTGAATATAAGGATCAATGTCTTTCATATCCACCAATTCACTTGTGTTGTACTGGCAAGCCATGCCGCAATTAAGAATGGGAAGTGGCTCGGCTCCGATATCTTCTGCCAGCAAGAAATATTCATAGAAACCGAGTCCGAATGATTGAAAATAATCGGGTGTTGAACGATTTTTAAACTCCGTATTCCAGCGATTCACAATCAACTCGCGTTCTGTGAGATCGCCCACTGTCTTTTTCCATTGATAGCGCGTTGCCAATTCACGTCCTTCTACGATACATCCACCGGGGAAACGAACAAATCCGGGTTTCATATCCGCCAATAATTGAACCAAATCATTTCGCAGCCCATTTTTCCGTCCTTTCCAGGTGTCAACCGGAAACAAAGAAACGGTTTCAATTTCCACCAAACCTTTTCCCTTTACAAACACATTCAGAAGAGCATTGGCTTCCGTTTTTACGGGTTTCAGAATTACTTCATATTTTTTCCAATCTTTTGAAAGACCGGACAATTGATTTTCGGCGAGCACTTTCCCGGTTGAATCGACCAGTTCGACTACCACATTTGCCGCCAAATTTTGGTCAACCGTTCGGGCAGTCACTGTAAGCCGGTATCCAGCGTCCTTTTTTACTCCTATACCGCGGAAACCTTCATTTGAAAGCCCGTAAGAGCCGTTATCGTTGGTTGATTGTATCCGGACATACCTTTTATTAGGTCGCAATACATCGCCGGAATTATAGAGCCGACCGTCGCCTTTACCTTCATCCTTGCTAATCCATTTCCAACCCATCAACGGATCATTAAAACTAAAGGAGCGGTTCTTCACCAGTTCGGCATAAATACCACCATCAGCAGCGAAGTTAATGTCCTCGAAGAAAATTCCCCACATCGAAGCGGGAACTGCATTAACACGTTGATTGACTTTGACTGTAATTTCACTGACCTTCTGCGCCTGGATATTATGAGCGATCAATAACAGACAAAGCATCACCGAATAAAATAGACCTTTTTGAAACATAGCTGATTAGTTTATATCGTTTTTCAATTCATTTTTTCTCCCCTTCTCACCCTCACTTAGTCCTTCTTTTGGGGTATCCAAACCATCATTTCACCCGCACCACGGTTCGCCCATGCATAATAAGGAATCGCCGTAAAAGGTTGCTTAGGATCTGTCTTGTTCTCTGGCTGCGTCGAACCATTAACCGTTGTTTTGATGACTGTCACGCCATTTAAAAGACCGGGAAGAAATTCTGTAGCATACGCGTTTTTACTGTTCAGGGAGAGATTCAAAATATGCCCATTTTTGTTATCGGGCCATTCAGCGCAATAAACCAATGGTCCACGTTGCAAGGCTATTTTGCCCATATCATCTTTAACTGCCTCATGGGCTACAATTTCCCTTACCGGCATCGGTAAATCGATTTGTAACTGGTCATCTTTTTTCCATTCTCTCGAGATTACCGCATAACCATTCTTAACATCGTATTTGAAATTTTGACCATTAACTTTGATAAGAACCTTTGACTGTTCAGTTGATTTAAAGCGATACAAATCAGAAGGAACCACCTGGTTATTTGCCCATCCAGGAATCCGGATCATCATCTTAAAAACCTTAGATTTAGGTGGCTGAATTTTCAAAACGATTTTTCCACTCCATGGATAATCGGTAGTTTGTTCAATATTAAGGCGTTCACCATCCAGATCAACCGTTGCTGAGTTATTCATAAAGAGATTCACATACAAATCAAGCCCTTTGTGCGCATAAACATATCCAGGAACTGAAGGGATAAACCGGCAAATATTACTCGGGCAACAGGCACAACCAAACCATGCACTTCGGGTATGCTGTCCTTTAGATTCAAGCGGATTCGGATAGAAAAACCGGTCGGCACTCAGCGAAATACCGGATAGCAGACCATTATAAAGTGTGCGCTCCAGCACATCGTAAAATTTGGAGTCTCCTTCGAGTAAAAACATGCGCTGGTTCCACATCACGTTGCTGATAGAAGCGCAGGTTTCGCAATAGGCAGACATATTGGGTAATAAATAAGGGTCACTGAAACCTTCGTTGCTTCCGCCCGAACCAATTCCTCCGGTAATGTAGTATTTGGTACTAACAAGATCATTCCAGATTTTATCGATTGCATTTTTATAAGAATAGTCACCTGTAAGTGCTGAAACATCGGCCATTCCTGCATACATGTAAGTTGCCCGAACAGCATGACCTACGATCTTATCCTGCTCAATAACGGGTATATGGGCCTGATTGTATTCATTTCCACCCTTACGGCAATCGAGAAAGAACTTCGCGAGTTTCAAATACTTTTCATCACCGGTTATCCTGTAAAGCTTTGAAAGCCCCATCTCAATCACCTGATGACCGGGATAATAAGTCAATTTTCCTGGTCCAAAATCGTGATCCACAAGGTTCGCACTTTTTAAAGCCACATCAAGCAACGTTCTTTTACCGGTTGCCAGAAAGTGCGCGTAGGCAGCTTCGTATAGATGGCCAAGATTGTATAACTCATGACTTAGTTCCGGATCTTTTTCCCACCGTTTTTTCCCAACCCATGGATGCATATGAAGTGAGTCAATTGTCCGGTTGGTATATAAATAGCCATCAGGTTCCTGCGCCAATCCAATGTAATAAATCAACGAATCGACCCTTTTCTCCAGTTGTGCATCCGGGTTTGTCTGAAGCGAATAACTTGCTCCTTCGATAATTTTATAAATATCGGAATCGTCGAATGGAAACTCTGACTGGAATTTTCCCTTTGTCAGTTTAGCAGCAATCTTGAAATTCTCGACCCTGCCTGTTTTGTAACACTGATCTAAGGCGATAGGAATTGTCACTTTTTGATTCAGTTCAATTCGTGGTGCCCAGAAATGATCCGTAACTTTTACGTCCGTAAAGCTAACTGGTTGAATTGGATAATCTTTCGACGGATTAACCTGCCCTTCCGAATTCGAGTTGATCAGGAAAAACCCCATGCAAAGGAAAAACGATAGAAAAAATTTCTGCGGTAAGTTCATTGAGTAAGGAATATAAAGAGTGAAACAGTAGGTTAAATCGTTCTCGCAATGAAAGCGCGTTTAATTCGCAATAAAAGTAATAAATACTTTATAATTTGCCAACGTGAAAATAAAGCAATTTCCTGATGTGACAACTTGCTAATTTGATATGAAGACATAATTTAGGCGCTGAGACGACAAGCAATCTACTTTAACTTTCTAATTCGGACCTCAATCTTGGTATCTTTCAATAAATCAACTAATATCTGCGGATCGGTATCACCAAAATGATAAGGATAAAGAATTCCGGGCATAAAACTTTTGGCGCCATCAGCTGCCATTTGAGGGGTCATCGTGTAAGGTAAATTCATTGGAAGGAACGCAATATCGATAAGCTTTAAACCGGCCATTTCCGGCGTATTTTCGGTATCACCGGCAACGTATATCCGTTTTCCTCCGTAGTTGACTATGTAACCATTTCCATCCCCTTTCGGATGATAAGCACCTCCATCAGGTCGTTTGTTTACGATATTGTAAGCTGGAACTGCTTCAATTTTCACATCTCCGAAGGACTTTGTTTCACCGTTCAGCAATACCAAGGCATTATCTATTTGGCCTTTACAACTCTGACTAACGATTGTTTTGGTTTGAGGTGATGAGATCAAAGCTACTGCTTTTTTATCGAGATGATCGCCATGTTCGTGGGTAATTAAAATAAGATCTGCCTTTGGAAACAAAGAATAATCGGCCGCACTCGAAACCGGATCGATGTGAATCACCTGATTGCCGGCTTCAATCATTAAAGTTCCGTGGCCGATAAAAGTTATAATCAGTGGACCTTTCTCAGTCGTGAAGGTGTCCTTTTCAAAAGCTTTTACCGTGCCGGTAGTTTGGGTATTTCCAGCTAAACCAATAAAAATCATCATCAGAAGTGAAATGAATGTCTTCATAATTTATCGAAGTAAAGTTAAGAATCAAACGAAAGTATAAATAATATCATCAATGTTGATATTATTACATGAAAAATCCCGCAAATTTCACTGATCGACGCAGATATGACAATTAATTCTGTGCCGATCCGTAAAATAAACGGGCTTCAATAAAAGCATTACTCAACTACTCCGCCTGATGTCCCTGATGGGTACCACGGTCACGATGACGAAAGTCCTTTTTCTTTGCCATTGAACCGGATCGCTGATTCGTGTTAGATCTGCCTACAGGACGACGCCCAAAATTTTTACCTGCAATAGGATTGTAAAGTGGAGCTTCACCAAAATCGGGTGGAAGCGGAATCTTAATGATTTCTCGTTCAATTAATTCCTCAATTTTTTTGAAATTATGTTGGTCGAGATCCGAAATCAATGTGATGGCAACTCCCGAACTCTGGGCTCGCGCTGTACGTCCGATTCGATGAACGTAATCTTCCGGATCACGCGGAACATCGTAGTTCATCACGAGGTCGATACCATCGATATCAATTCCACGCGCTACAATATCGGTCGCTACAAGAATCTGTGTTTCCCGATTCTTAAACCGAAGCATCACCTCTTCGCGTTCCTTCTGTTCAAGATCCGAAAGCATCCCGTCAGCTGAAAAGCCCATCCTCCGCAATTCGCGAACAAGACCATTCACATTGATCTTTCGTGAAGTGAAAATTAGAACACTCTTGTAATCAGTCTTCCCTTTAAGCAAAGATTTTACAAGTGCTACTTTCTGATTTTCGTAAACCATATAGGCCGCCTGAATGATATTTTCTGCCGGTTTCGAAATCGCAATATTCACACTTTCAGGATTGCGCAAAATGCCTTCTGCTAACTTCCTGATTTTTGAAGGCATCGTAGCCGAAAACATCAATGTCTGCCTTGCTGCAGGAAGTTCACGTACAATACGCATGATATCATCGAAAAAGCCCATATCCAACATACGGTCAGCCTCATCAAGAATCAGATGCTTGATCGTACTAAAATCGGAATATTTAAGGTTGATGTGAGACAATAACCGACCCGGTGTTGCAACAATAATATCGGCACCCTGAATAAGTGCAGCTTTTTGCTGGTCAAATGCAGCACCTTCTCCCCCACCA
>Ga0209512_1004846_pt1 | contig 11490 bp, 13 predicted proteins | sample frozenSSSSmetaG_FD_184142 | JGI IMG/M metagenome (GOLD analysis project Ga0209512, IMG submission 184142) | Glacier valley bacterial and archeal communities from Borup Fiord, Nunavut, Canada, to study Microbial Dark Matter (Phase II) -... | ecosystem: Environmental > Aquatic > Freshwater > Ice >... | reverse complement strand
CCGCGGGCCATCTCAACGAAATATAGGGGAGCGACCTGGAAGAGGAAACAACAGCAAAGATTACCGCCAAAGCAATCAGGTTAACAGGGGACGCGGTACAGTGATCAATAGAAATGACAGACGTGGTGACAATAGCTACGACAGACGTGGTACTGAAAACAGAAACAGCAAAAGTGGTAACAATAAAAATGACCGGGGTCGCGGAAACGACAAAAGAAAATAATTTTAGAAAGTGCGATTATCAATTATACATTTATTAACTAAGGAAAAATTCAAAAAATGAAAACAACAGCTTTTGCATTATTATTTGTGCTCACCTTGCTGGGAACCAATTTGTCAGCACAGAACAGACATTATTCTGATAGTCACGGAAACGCCTTAAACTTAGGTTTGGGGATTGGCGGATATTCAGGTTATTATGGATACGAAGGACATTCACTTCCGGTTTTTAGTGTCAATTATGAATTCGGTGTGGCCAATAATTTTACCCTGGCTCCTTTTGTATCTTTTGTAAGCTACCGAAATGATAAATATTATTATAAGGAAACTGTTATCCCCATTGGTGTCAAAGGTACATACTATTTAGACGATGCAGTAGGTGCAGGTTCTGCATGGGATTTTTACCTCGCAGGTTCATTGGGATTTTCAATCGTGAATACTAGATGGGATAATTATGATCGCGATTACTATGATGGATACCATAAGGTAAGTCCTCTGTTTCTTGATTTACATGTTGGAGCCGAATACCATTTAAGTAACAAGGTAGGGTTATTCCTTGACCTTTCTACTGGTGTTTCAACAATTGGCCTTGCATTTCATTAATACCTGATAAATTATACAAAAAACGAGCTCTGAATTGTCAGAGCTCGTTTCATTCAACCATTAAATATTTATAAATGAAGCACATTATCATTCTACTTGTATTTTTATCGTTGTTTATTTGTGCGGCATCCACTTCAGTAAAAGCACAAAAAACAAATTCGCAGACTTTTGGTATCAAGGGAGGAATTAATTTTTCTAATCTTTATGTGAAGGATGCTAATGATAATAAAATGCTTACCGGCTTTAATCTTGGTTTGTTTGCTAAATTGCCCGTGTCATCAACTTTTGCAATTCAGCCAGAATTATATTTCACCACTAAAGGTGCACAGACAACGTACAACAGCACTTTTATTAACGGCTCGGTGCAATACAATTTTAATTATTTGGAAGTCCCCCTGCTATTTGTAGTAAATATTTCGGATAATTTTAATCTTCATGCAGGTCCATATGTATCTTATATGCTGAACGGTAAAGTAAAAAACAAATCAAATGTAAGTTCGGGTGACTTCGATGAAAAGATTAATACGGAAGATTACAACAAGTTTGATGCAGGAATAGCTGCAGGTGCAGGTGTTGATTTGGGTGCCATTAGTTTGGGTGCCAGATATACCTATGGTTTAACGAAAGTAGGGAAAGAAAGAACTTTCGCAGGAACTACTTACACGACACCTGATGCAACAAATGGGGTCATTAGTGCATATGTTTCGTTTTCTCTCGGTCAAAATTAAGTATTAATAAACAATTTAAAAATAAACAAAATGGGCGGTCTACTTTATCTTATTGCAGTAATTCTTATCATCTTCTGGGCCGTTGGCTTTTTTGCCTACAGTGCAGGATCAATTATTCATATTCTGCTTGTTATTGCAATTGTGGCAATATTGCTGAGAGTAATTCGGGGATAATTAAAACGGGAGCAGCACACAAGAGGTGTTGTTGTTCCTTTAAATTCTAAACGCAAAATAGAAAGGGCCACTGTCAAATGACGATGGCCCCTTCTATTTATAGTAATCAGTTCTGAAGACCATGCTGCGCTTTAGGACCTATTACGAGCAGATGCTGTTTTTAGCAAATCGCCAAATAAACAGCATTGTATGAGCCTTGTCAGAACAATCCGTAATTTAATTTGTTTATCAAAAAACAATTCTAAAGCATGTACATCGTATCCTGGTTCGATAAAAACACGGTGAAGCACCTGAGGTTACCATTTTCATTCTTTTTAATGCCCGTCTTTTTATTTGCATTAAGTCAGGCAGATACTGTTAATTGGCAAACAACCATTATCGCGTTTACGATTATGCACCTGCTTGTTTTTCCATCCAGTAATGGTTATAACAGTTTCCAGGACCGGGATGAAACCAGCATTGGTGGTTTAAAACATCCTCCCAAAGTCACCAGGAATCTATATTTTGCAACGCTGTTTATGGATATTGTTGGGGTGCTGTGTGGCCTGTTTGTATCGGTTTATTTTTCGCTTTTGGTTCTGATCTTTGTGCTTGTATCCAGGGCTTACAGTTACCGGAATGTGCGGTTAAAAAAATATGCTGTCATCGGATTTTTAACGGTGTTTATATTTCAGGGAGCATTCGTTTATTTGATGACATCTGCTGCCATTTCGACCTTTTCTTTTGCCGGTTTCTTTACGCTCAATAACATCATTTGCATGAGTGTAGCCAGTTTATTTATTGGCAGTATTTATCCCCTTACACAGATTTATCAGCACGATGCTGATAAAAAGGATGGTGTAATCAGTATCAGCTACAAGCTGGGATATATTGGAACCTTTATATTCTCCTCAATATTATTCTCAATCGCAATTGTTTTCTTGTTTTACTATTTCAATTTAAAGCATCAGCAAATTGCGATGGTTTTGTTCCTGTTGATCATGCTACCCGTTGTAATTAAATTGGAGATTTGGTTTAACAACGTTCGGAAAGATACTGTGAATGCAAATTTTGAAAACACGATGGCAATGAATCTTTTGACTTCATCCTGCATGAATTTGTATTTTCTGATACTGATTTTAAATAATTATTACACCTGGTTTTAACGATGAGCAAAATTATTTCGATTGGGACGGCAGTACCAAAATATGGGACGAAACAAAGTGCAATACTGGATTTTATGATTGAGGCTTATCATGACGATACCGCCTCGCGTAAACTGAAAATATTATTCCATCACAGCGGGATCACTACCCGATATTCCGCGGTTTCGGACTTTAATAATATCCGACCCGAAAATAAGCTTTTCAAGGACGATCAATCGGCACCAAATGTCGAAAAGAGAATGGAAGTATTCAAGGAAAATGCTGTTTCTTTGGCTACAGAAGCAATTTATGATTCACTAATCAAACTGAAAACCACCTTACCTGAATTTGGGATTACCCATTTAATTACAGTTACATGTACAGGGATTTATGCGCCCGGTATGGATTCTGTTTTAATTCAGCAATTGGATTTGCCCATCGATATCTTCCATACTTCAGTAAATTTCATGGGATGTAATGCTGCTTTTCATGCGCTGAAACTGGGTGATATGATTGCCAAAACTGATGAGAATGCAAAAGTGCTGATTGTCTGTGTTGAGCTGTGTACGTTGCATTTTCAGCCGAAGAATAACCATGATAATTTGTTGTCGAATACTATTTTTGGTGATGGGGCAGCGGCTGTCGTTGTCGTTTCGGATACAAAAGCCGGGCAAAATCATCAAAGTGGAATTACGATGAATGGATTTTATTCATTGCTTCTCAGCAAGGGAACTGATCTGATGGGTTGGAACATTACGCCCCTTAATTTTGAAATGATTTTGGATGCTAAAGTTCCCGACCTTATTGGTGATGAGGTAAATGATATCGTCGTGAAAGCCGGAAAGAGATTCAATATTACACCTGACCAAATTGATAACTGGGCGATACATCCGGGAGGTAAAAAGATACTTGATACAATAAAGAAAAAGATGCAGCTGAATGATGCTGATTTGCAATACTCTTACAAAATATTAGCTGAATACGGCAATATGTCGTCCCCGACCATTCTGTTCGTCTTAAATGAAATCATGCAGGCCGGTCTCCGGCAAAATGAAAATATTTTTTCCATTGGTTTCGGACCCGGCCTTAGCATCGAAACAGCCTTATTTACCTATGCTGAATAAATTTAAACACCGTTCTTACGAGTCTGAGTTACTTGATGCGCCTAATATTCAAAAGGACTTGTTATTCAGGAATCTAAAAGAACTTGCTTTCATCAACCGCGTATTGGGCGGGCACTCCATTTCAATGAATGGAATCAAGAAACTCGTTACTGATAAGTATAAAATCTATCATATTGTCGATCTTGGCTGTGGAGGCGGCGATTTGATGCAGGTGATTGCCGATTGGGCAATAAAGGAAGGGTACCAGGTAAAGTTGACAGGCGTTGATATGAATCCTGACGTAATCGGTTACATGAATGACTATTGTAAGGATTACCCGGAAATCGCCGGTGTTGCAGACGATTACCGCAATTATTTAAAAACAGGCGTCTCGATTGATATAATTCACTGCTCCTTGTTTTGTCATCATTTAAAAGACGACGAACTGGCAGAGTTGTTCGGCTATTTTAAAAATTATACGCAAACCGGATATGTTATCAACGATTTACACCGGCATTGGCTGGCTTATTATGGTGTTTATCTGATTACACACCTGTTAAACGGATCTGCATTGTCAAAAAACGACGGCCCCATTTCGGTATTACGGGCATTTAAGGTGAATGAATTTCGTGCACTGTTTCAAAAGGCGGGAATAACGAACTATTCAATCGGTTGGAGATGGGCATTCAGGTATTTGGTTGTAGGATATAAATAAAGATTGGAAGATCTGACAGGTCTGAAATTATACGACGAAATAATGCAAACACAATCACGTGATAAGAATATTGATGTCCTGATCGTTGGAGCCGGACCATCGGGACTGATGATGGCTTGTCAGTTGGCACTTCAAAAGATCTCTTTTCGCATTATTGATAAGAAAGAGCATCCGACCAGTTATTCGGGCGCATTAATTGTTCAGGCAAGGAGTTTAGAGATTTTTCAACAAATGGGTATTGCTCAAACTGCGGTTCAGCGCGGAGTGATCGTCCATGAAATCAGACTTATTTTCAACGGAAAAAAAACCTTCACGATTCCAGTGAAAGATATTGGATTAGGACTTACGCAATTTCCATATTTGCTTTTGTTGGAACAATCACAAACAGAGCAACTGCTCACTGACTTCATCAGCAATTTTGGTTATTCCATTGAAAGGGAAACAGAACTCGTTCAGTTTACTCAGGATGATCAATGTGTGTACGCTGTCCTGAAACGCTCCGACGGACAAGAGGAGTCGATCACAACAAAGTACTTAATTGCCGCCGATGGCGCACGCAGTACAGTTCGGAAACAGTTGCAAATTCCTTTTAACGGCAAAACCTTTTCGACTGCTTTGTATGTCAGTGATTGCAAAGCTGAAGGCGATTTATCACCCGATCAGTTGTGCTTCTTATTTTCGGATCAGGCAACTACCGGAATTTTTCCGTTACCCGGTGGACGATGGCGTATTGACGGTGCAATTTCGATGGATATGAAAAGCAATGATCCGCTAACTTTTAAGAATATTGCTAAACATTTTAGGGAAAAGACACGGATGAATGTGGAAATATCTGAACCTGATTGGTTTTCTGTATTTCATGTAAACGAGCGTTATGCTTCAGTTTTTCAGCAGAAACGTTGTTTTCTGGTGGGTGATGCGGCTCATATTCATAGCCCGGTTGGTGCCCAGGGGATGAATACAGGTTTACAGGATTCCTACAACCTGTCATGGAAGCTTGCTTTCGTTCTTCAGGGAAAAGCAAATGCATCACTTCCGGATACCTATACTTCCGAAAGGATCGTTGTTGCAAAAAATGTGGTACGCGGCACCGATCGTGCGTTTACATTCGTCACAAGCAGGAGCGTTTTTGCAAAGTTATTCCGGGTCCATATCCTTCCTTTTTTTCTGCAATTAATATTGCCGATTCTTGTAAAACGGGAGTCTATCCGGCATTTTTTCTTCAGGCGGATTTCGGAAATTGGGATTCATTATTGTAAAAGTTCGTTGTCTAAACAATCATCCACGGGTAATTTCCCAACTTATGCACCCAGACCGGGGGAAAGGTTACCCTTTATTAATTATCAGGCGGATGGTAAAATGATTAATATTCAGGATCAAGTGAAAAGTACCGGCTTTCACCTCTTCATTTTCTCAAAACCTTCGTATTCTGATGCAATTAAACAAATAGCTGAAAAATATACGCACCTGATTTCATATGAGATTATTCCGTATTCCTTAGGTAAAGACGATCTTTTCAAACGATTCGGAATCGTTGATAGCGGATGCTACCTTGTCCGACCAGATCTATACATTACTTATCGCTCGGCAAAACCGGATGCAGATCATTTCGAAAACTATCTTCAGCAATTTTTTACAGGCGAATAAGAAATATTTTTTATTCTGCTCCTGAACATTCATTCGTGAAAAGCATTTCGGCTATTATTGCATAAATGGCCATCGGTAAAGAGAAAATCACGATTCTTATTGTATGTATTGAATAAATTAGATTGTATTTTTGCCACCAGGGAATTACTACAAACTGTAAATGTTCTAAGATGAAATTTTTAAAATTAGTTGTTTTCGGATTGGTATTGTTTTTTGCAAGTACAACTCAGGCGCAAGTTTCAGTTCATTTGAATATTGGTACTCCTCCTCCATGGGGGCCTGCAGGTTATTCCGATGTGCGGTATTATTATTTACCTTATGTGGACGCTTATTATGATATTCAAACTTCCATGTTTGTCTATTTTGAAGGAAGATCATGGGTTCGCAGGTCATATCTACCCAGCCGATACAAAAACTATGATTTGTATGATGGTTACAAAGTAGTAATGAAAGACTATCATGGTAACGCTCCGTATTATAAATATCGGGAGTATAGAACCCTTTATCCAAAACGATATCGCGGGCCATCTCAAAGAACAATTGGTGAGCGACCTCGAAGAGGAGATGAAAATCAGCGGTCATATCGTCAAAGCAATCAGGTTAACCGGGGACGTGGTGGTGTGATTGACAAAAATGACAGAGGTGGTGACTACAATTATAACCGTCGTGGCGATGAGAAAGGCAATGTCAAACGCGATAATGATAAAAAAGAGAAAAATGATCGTGGCAATGGTAAGGATAAAAAGAAATAATTGAATTAATAATTTAGCGAATAGTCAACCTCAAACGGTGCCGTGTAATTTCCTTTGCATTGCACCGTTTGTTGTTTTCAGCAATGATGATATTAGGCATAAATAACGGATATTATTCGGGACGGACAACTTGTTTTGTAATTTTAAAGTGATTAACTTGCGTCTGCAAATCACTGAATTTCTTATTTGGCCAGCAACATTTATACACCTAAAAATCTGTTTTTATGAGCAGTAAACTATCCATCTTGTTTTTCAGCTTTATTTTCATCGGTTTCTGTGAGCAATCAGCCGGACAAATCATTTCTGATCAGCAAAGAATCAACATTGAAGAGCAGGTCGATTCGCTTTTTCATCAGAGTATAATTGCGGCTGAGCGGCTCGAATATGATCAGTTGAGTCGGGGAGTTGATGATAGACACAAAGCCGGTTTTATTGTGAATGGCTCTTATTTCACGCAGTATGATTCGCTTATGAATAGCCTTAAGACAAAGTCGCAAAGGATCGTAAAACAGCTTATTACCATTCAACAAGAGAAGATTACTGTTCTGTCTGATCGCATTGCGTTATTAAACGCCTATGGAGACACCAAAGTCGAAGTAAATGATGGTAATACCTTTATCGCAAAATTTTTCTGGTCGTTTGTCTACGAAAAGATAGGGGAGGACTGGAAAGTTATCCAATCGCATCAATCAAGTATTAGATAATCTGATTATGGAAACAATTGTACTCACTGACCGGTTTACTACGCCAAATGATGAACTTATTTTCTCGATAATCGGCGATAAAAGGATCTTCTGGCAAAAAATTATTAGTTATTTACATGACAATCATTCCGAAATTTCGGAAGTATGGCGGTTTTACGACGACGGTAAATGTTGGCTCTTCCGGACTTTAAAGAAGAAAAAAACATTATTCTGGATTGGAATCTTAGACGGGACTTTTCGGGTAAGTTTCTATCTCACTGATAAGGCAACTCCTCTTATTGTGCAGAGTGAACTGCCTGAAAAAATAAAAAAAGAATTTTTAAATACCGCAGGCAATAAGTTTCGAAGCATTACAATTAAAATGAGCGATGCAGATGATGCTGAGACCGTGATAAAGCTGATCGAAATAAAACTCAAACTTAAATAAACGTCGTTGTAAATGCCACGATTTGAAAAGATTCTCTTTAAAATAGCTTAAAGTAGTTACCTTTGAGTTGCAGCAAACAACTTGACTATAACGAAACATATGAACTACGTAGAAGTATTTTCTAAAATCTACTATCAGTTAGAAGTATCAAACGATCCTGGCAAAGTAGCTTCCTATATTCCTGAGCTCAGAGATATTAATCCCAATAAGTTTGGTGTTCACCTTACAACAATAGATGATGATCATTATGATTTTGGTGATTCCGACGAACGATTTTCGATTCAAAGTATTGCCAAAGTTTTAGCTTTGGTGCTGGCATATAAGCTCGAAGATGAAAAATTATGGGACCGGGTAGGAGTTGAGCCTTCAGGCACACCATTTAATTCGCTTGTTCAGTTGGAATATGATTTGGGTATACCTCGTAATCCGCTCATCAATGCAGGAGCATTGGTTATTTGTGATGTACTCGTTAGTAAGTTTGAAAATCCCAAACAGGAATTTATTCAATTTGTCAGAAAGGTATCCGATAATCCCGACATTGAATATTGTTCAAGAATTGCCAATTCGGAGAAATTAGCCGGCTACAGAAATGCAGCATTGATCAATCTTATTAAATCGTTTGGCAATATTAAAAATGACATCGACGTTGTTTTGGATTTCTACTTTAATCTTTGTTCAATTGAAATGTCGTGTAAAGAGCTTTCCCGGACCTTCCTTTTTCTGGCTGCTTATGGTGTTTGCCCTTATACAAACGAAACAATTATAAGTGTCAGTAAATCAAAGCGCGTGAATGCGATCATGCAGCTGTGTGGATTTTATGACGAGGCAGGAGAGTTTTCATTTAAGGTGGGATTACCAGGTAAAAGCGGTGTTGGAGGTGGAATCGTTGCAATCCATCCGAATAAATATTGCATTGCCGTTTGGAGTCCAAGGCTCAACAAAAAAGGGAACTCTAATATGGGAATGAAATTTCTGGAGCTGTTTACCACAGAGATACAAGCTTCTATATTTTAAATGTCAGATGTATTGGTTGCTATAGATTCAGTTTCGAATGCATTTCGGAGAAAGAAAGGACTTGTCAAAAATGATTCTGTCGAAAAATCAGATGGCGAAATTACCCCAGTGTAAATACCTTTCTTCCTTTTTCCAAGAACAGATTATAACCGCAGACCTCCCCGTAAAAAGCTGGTGATTGTTCTTCTGAATTATTTCTACTCTGAAGAACAGAAAGCGCTCATTTTCAAAACACCGCCCAAGATATATTGATTTAAACCTTGAAAAAAATAATTCTTTTTCTTATCTTTAATACTCATTTTGAGGATGGTACACTGAATGAATTTCGGATGATAGAATTGAAGTAATTATTATAAACTGTAGTTTTTACTATCACCACCTGAAACAATAAAACAGACTGAAATAGGTTGTTTTAAAACCTGAAGAATATTTGTTTGTGATTTCTTTCAATTCAATTGTTTTGATAAATTAAATTTTCAAAAAATGAAGCCAACCGTTTTAATATCCTTTTCAATATTTGCAGCAGTGTGCTTTTTAAATTCCTGCCACAAAGCAATTGTAATACCAGCCAATACAGTAAGTGTAGCTTCATCAGCACCGTCCCTGGGTATCAATACAGCCTTAACGGCTATTTCCCATACAACCTCAGGGGCAACCGGTATCGGTGCATTTACTGGTTTACCAGCGGGAGTAACTGCAGCCTGGGCTGCCAATGTGATAACAATCAGTGGTATGCCAACAGAATGTGGTACATTTAATTACACAATCCCTTTAACAGGCGGTTCGGGTACCGTGACTGCCACAGGGACGATCAAAGTAATGTGCGATTATTTACCATTGAAAGTAGGAGCCAAATATCTGTATTCTAATTATGGCAGTTTTAATTATCCCTATACTCATTATACGGAGGTAGGAAAATGTGAATGGGAATTTTTTGATAAAAAGCCAAATTCACCCAATGTTTACAGGGTGCGTCAGATTCTAAATGGTCTTCATATCGAAAATAAGAATAAGCTTGATATCACTTCGACTGAAATGGACACAACCTTAATAACGAATAGAATAGATACACTTACTTTTCAGGAAAATGAAAATGGAACGGTGACGATTAAATGTCCGATTGCATATTGGAAGTACACTACTGAGACTGTGCCAAGATATGTGGAAGGCTCAAAAAATGATACTTGTTTTATTATTCACTATGTGGGTGGAATTTGTCTCACAAAAAATGTTGGAATAAAATCTTTATCTTTTTTCGTTACAGGCAATCATTCTTCATCAACATCATATACCTTAGAAAAAGGGCCTTTTTAAAAGAATATGACTTGTTTTAATATAGGTGATACAATCGACTCAACTATCAGGGCAATAAAATCATATACTAATTGATATTTACCCCCTCGTAAACACCGGTCTTCCCTTTTCCGAGAGCCGGCCATTGTAACAATATCCATCCCTATCAAAGGCATGTAATTGTTCTTCAGAATCGATACCGTTTTGGAGGATAAAACGGGTCATCATTCCACGCGCTTTCTTCGCAAAAAACGAAACCATCTTATAAGTACCCTCTTTTGTCTCACGGAATTCGGGTGTAATAATTTCTGCCTTTAATTTCTTTGGATCAATTGCCTTGAAATACTCCACAGATGCAAGGTTGATTAACACATTTGAACCGCTAATATCAAGATCTTTCCTCATTTTGGCTGTAATTTTCTTTTGCCAGAATTCATAAAGATTGCGGTACTTATTTACTGTCAACGGTATTCCCATTTCCAATCGGTATGGTTTGATCAGATCGAGTGGCCGAAGCACACCGTACAATCCAGAAAGAATCCTTAGCTGATTTTGGGCCGCTTCGATGTCGTCTGACAATAGCGAATCCGCATCAAGACCCGTATAAACATCACCACGAAATGCATATAGTGCCTGGCGCGCCGTTTCGGGCGTGAATTCTGGTCGCCATAAAAAGTACCGTTCCTGGTTTAACTGCGCCAGTTTAGGACTGATACCCATCAGATCCATTAATTGATCAACACTTAGTTTTCGAAGAGGTTTTATCAGTACAGAGGCCTCGCTTACAAACTCGGGTTGTGTATACGACTGATTGGTAATTGGTTTTTCGAAGTCGAGTGTTTTGGAAGGCGAAATGACGATAAGCATTGTTGCGTTTTTAGTATTTATAACAGCTGGCAAATAGGAAAGGTTTTCTTCACGATAAACAGAAAGCCCCCGAAACCGGAGGCTTTACTGATTTTATTGAATATTTCGAATTCTCTTTAT
>Ga0209512_1004841_pt1 | contig 11500 bp, 11 predicted proteins | sample frozenSSSSmetaG_FD_184142 | JGI IMG/M metagenome (GOLD analysis project Ga0209512, IMG submission 184142) | Glacier valley bacterial and archeal communities from Borup Fiord, Nunavut, Canada, to study Microbial Dark Matter (Phase II) -... | ecosystem: Environmental > Aquatic > Freshwater > Ice >... | reverse complement strand
TGAATTCCTTGGCGTAAAAATCTTTCAGGTATTTAAAAACAGTATTCAGCGTTTCATTATTTTTGATCCTGTTGATTCATCACCGACCACAGCAGGTCTTTTAACGCCGGTATTCCCAGGCCGATAACAGATGAAATAAAGATGTGCGGAATTTTTTTAGGTAGTTCTTTGGCGATAGCAGCTTTTAACTCATCATCCAGCATATCGCTTTTACTCACTGCAATTACAAAGTCTTTTTGCAGCATCTCCGGATTGTATTGCTCCAGTTCGTTCACCAGTATTTCAAATTCTTTTTTATGATCTGCACAATCTGCAGGGATCAAAAAAAGCAATATAGAGTTGCGTTCAATATGTCGTAAAAAGCGATGGCCCAAACCTTTGCCTTCTGCGGCACCTTCAATAATACCGGGTAAATCAGCAATGCAAAAACTCTTGCCATCCCTGTATTCTACCATACCCAATTGTGGTACCAAAGTGGTAAAAGCATAGTCTGCAATTTTTGGCTTGGCAGCCGTAATTACAGAAAGCAGGGTTGATTTGCCTGCATTTGGAAAACCTACCAATCCAACATCCGCCAGTACTTTCAGCTCCAGCAATTTCCAACCTTCAATGCCATCTTCGCCGGGCTGGGCGTATTCCGGTGCCTGATTGGTAGCGGTTTTAAAATTGGCATTTCCCAATCCACCACGGCCACCTTTTACCCAAATAACTTCCTGGCCATCTTCTAATATTTCTACTTCTTTAACACCTGTAGTTTCATCTTTGGCAATGGTACCCAATGGTACTTCAATAATAATATCTTTCCCAAAACGCCCGGTGCTGTTGTTTTTGCTGCCGGATTCTCCATCCTCGCCCAAAACGTTTTTATAATACCGAAGGTGTAATAATGTCCATAATTGTGAACTGCCTCTTAAAATAATATGTGCACCCCTGCCGCCATCACCACCATCCGGACCCGCCATGGCATTGTACTTGGTACGCATAAAATGCCTGCTGCCCGGACCACCGTGGCCACTGCGGCAAAAAATTCTGATGTAATCTATAAAATTTGACTTTTCCATTATTGCGGCAAAGGTCGGGTTTTTTAGGCTCTTTTGGGTATAAAGAAAAAACCAGGTAATGGACAAAAAGGTAATATTTTTTATAAATTAACCAACACTTTATTCGCCCGAAAGCAGGTTCCTTTAAAGAAGGCGACAATGTGATTATTTTGATTGGTAACTGTTATATGGTAAAGCCCGGTTGATTTTCCATTGTGTATTTCCTTGCCTCTGCAGTTAATATATCAGCTACATGAACTGGTTTTATAAAATTGATCGCAGTGTCCAATGCTACAGATAAAACATTCCTGTTGGTGCACGCATAGGCAAAGCAACTATCCGATAAAGAAAAGGCAATACCGCCATGCACAATGCCAAGCCCATTGATCATTTCTTTGCGTACCGTCATTTTAATTTTGCTGTATCCTTCTCTAACTTCCAAAATTTCTATACCCAGCCATTGGCTGAACAAATCTTGTTGCAGAACGTGGGCTACTACTTTACCAGCTACTATATCTTTCTCTGATTTCATAATTATTTTTTCAATTTTAATTCTAATCTGCTTGTAAAACTTTGCGCTGTTTTAGACCCTTACGAAATTCTACCGGCCCTGCATTAAATTGTTTGCGGAACAACCTGTTGAAGTTGGATAGGTTTTTAAAGCCCGATTCGTAACATAGCTGCAATACCGGCAAATCTGTTTCTTTCAATAAGCGGCATGCTTCATTTAACCTCATTTCAATTATAAAGCTGAGAAAAGATTTTTTAGTTCGGGATTTAAAATACCTGCAAAAAGCCGACTCTGATAAATTTACGAGACGGGCAACTTCGCTGATGGAAATATCATCCATATAATGTTGTAATGCATACTCAAGCACCTTGTTCATTTTTAAACTATCATGTACATTAATACCGCTGATAGTGTTTATGGAAAGTGGTTGCAGATGATCGGACACAGACAATAATCCAAATATTTCAATAAGCCTTTTAAGCCGGTCCATCTTTCCTGCCTCAAGCATGTCAAACATAATCTCCCTGACTTTTTTCCTGGTTTCGCCAGTTATCAATAATCCATTCATTGAAAAAGCAAGTATTTGTTTCATTTCTGCCATTTCAGGACTATTAAAAAATTCTTTTCCTAAAAATTCTTCAGTAAACTGTATTACTATTGAGCTTGGTTTTATCCTTGCATCCGGCTGATAAAAAGCATCATCCGCCTTAAATAAGTGCGGAACGTTTTTTCCGATTAAAGCAATTTCACCTTCATGGTAAGAGGAAAAACTATTGCCAATAAATTTTTTACCGAACCCCTTTTCACAATAAACCAGTTCGTATTCCTGGTGAAAGTGCCAGGGCGTTTCAAAGTAGGGAGACTGATACCGGTTGATGATAAAAGAGCTTCCGACAGATAAAGGAAGTTTTTGAAAAAGAGCATTTTTATGGTTTTTAAAATTGGTCAGGATAGTATCGTTTAAAGTCGATTTGTGGTGGTAAGTTAGTAATAATAATAATTAACTTGTGTCATACTTCCCCGGTATTTATTATTAACGATATTATTCTGGCCATGTATGTTGAAAAATAAAAACATAGTTATTGTTGGTGGTACCACCGGTATTGGCTTATCTGCTGCCAAAGCATTTGTTGGTGTAGGAGCAAATGTGGTATTGGTAGGCAGAAACCCTGATAGTTGCGAAAAGGCAAGATCAATATTGGGTGAAGCCGTTGCAGTTTATGCCGGCGATGCTGCCTCTCCAACTACAGCTGAAAAAGCAATTGAATTATGCATACACACCTTTGGTGATTTTGATGGTCTATACCATGTTGCAGGTGGTAGTGGCAGAAAATTTGGTGATGGTCCGTTACATGAACTAACGCTCGAAGGTTGGAATAAATCATTTGAGATAAATCTTACCGGCCTCATGTTATCTAACCAGGCAGCCATCAGAAAATTCAGGGAATTGGGTAAAGCAGGCACTATCCTTAATATGAGTTCTGTATTAGCAATTTCTCCATCCCCAAAATACTTTGTAACACATGCTTATGCAGCAGCCAAGTCTGCAGTGATTGGTTTTACAAAATCCATCGCTGCTTATTATGCATTTGATAATATCAGGATCAACGTGCTGGCATCAGCGTTGGTAGAAACACCGATGTCTGAAAGAGCCAGCAAAAATGAAACGATTATTGAATTTATAAAAACAAAGCAACCATTGGATGGTGGCAGAAACGGCAGGCCGGAAGACCTGGATGGGGCAGCCATTTATTTTATGTCGGATGCATCAACATTTACCACCGGACAAACATTGTATGTTGACGGCGGTTGGGATGTTTCAGAAGGACAATATTAAAATCATTTTACAAAATGAAACTGGCAATAGGAATTGATGTAGGCGGCACCAATATAAAAGGTATTTTACTCAATGAACAGGGTGAAATTTTGAAACAGCATTATGCCCCCACCAATGATGAGCCGGGTAGTAAATGGCGGGAGATTATTTTGGAAATGGTAAGTTTTTTAAAAACTGGTTTAAGCGAACCTGTTGCCGTGATTGGCTTGTCCTGTCCGGGTTTTGCAGATGAAACAAATAAATGCATTGCCCATTTGCCAAACCGGTTGGCAGGAGTAGAAAATTTTATTTGGGAAGATTATTTTGGCACAACCACTTTTGTAATCAATGATGCCCACGCCGCATTGATTGCAGAAGTAAAATTTGGCACATTAAAAGGCTTTAAAAATGCTGTTTTATTAACCTTGGGTACCGGTGTAGGCGGAGCCATTTTGATAAACGGAGAACTCTACCAGGGACTCAGCCAGATGGCAGGACATTTTGGACATACCTCCATCAATTCTTACGATGACGAAACGAGTATTTTAGGAGTACCCGGCAGCCTGGAATATGCCATTGGCAATTACTCCATTGAACGCAGGTCAAGAGGACTTTATAAATCAACTTACGAGTTATTAAATGCGTACAAGGAGAATAATTCTTTTGCTACCTGGCTTTGGCTGGATTCGGTTAGAAAATTGGGTTTAACCATCGCTTCGCTGGCCAACGCTCTTTCTCCTGAAATTATCGTATTGGCTGGAGGCATAACGAAAGCAGGCGATGCTTTGTTTAAACCCCTGCATGACTTTATTGATATCTATGAGTTCAGGCCCAAAGGAAAATTAACCATTATAAAAGAAGCAACATTCAGTGATTTGTCAGGAGCCGTAGGTGCTGCCGCATTTGCCTTCAGTAAAATTTAAAGTCATTTTATTTATATGAGTTATACACAGGAATATTTAAGAAAATGCGGGGGTTTGATAGAAGTTGTCGCAAGTCAGGAAGCTAATATCCTGGAAGTAGGCAATATTTTTTCTAACACAATATTGGCTGGCAGAATGGTTCATCTTTTTGGTAGCGGGCATAGCAGGATTATGGTGGAGGAAATGTGGCCAAGATATGGTTCCTTTCCGGGATTCAATCCAATAGTAGAACTGTCGCTTACTTTTCATAATCTGGTGGTAGGTGCCAACGGACAACGCCAGGCAATGTTCCTGGAAAACATGGCCGGACTGGCGGAACAAATATTAAGAAATTTCGACTTGTCAGATAAGGATGCAGCACTCATTATTTCTTCTTCCGGTTGCAATGTGGTGCCGGTAGAAATGGCAGAGTTGTTTCAAAAAAAGGGCATTAAAACCGTAGGTATTATTTCAAAAAATCATGCAGCTGCAAGTGCCAGTAAGAGGGCTGATGGTTTAAAACTGCAAGACTTCTGTGATATCGTGTTGGATTCAGGTGCACCAGTTGGTGATTCAATGATTACAATTGAAAACCTTGCAACGCCTGTTGCGCCTGGTTCTACAGTCGGCTCCTGTATGGTGATCAATTGTATAAAAGCAGAACTGGCCAACCTGTTGACCAAGGCAGGTCATCCGCCAAACGTGTTAACTGCCGCAGCACTCATTGGGGCTGAGAAGGCAACTGAAATATTTCAAGCGGCTTATGATGAGCATGCGCACAGGATTTCGAGATTGTATAAAAAAGTAGGTATTCAAAGCTATGTTTCTGATAAAAATTAAACAACCGCTGTAGCAGAATAGGGATAATTTATTCATCAGAGGTATATAAAAATCACCTAAATAAGTAAAGTGAATTTTCACTAAAATTAAATCTTTTTAAAAAAAGCACATGCAACCAATCCCAATTAAAACCACCGTTGTAGGTTCCTGGCCCTTTCCGGGCTGGTTAGAATTTGCAGCTGAAAACCTGGAAAAATTTGGTCCGGCCGATATCAATGAAATGATAGAAGATGCGGTGGTGAATGCTATACACGACCAGGTAACAGCCGGCCTTGATGTAATTTCTGATGGTGAACAAACCCGGCTTGATTTTAACCTGTCTTTTTACGGTTTCATTCAGGGCATTGCAGCCAATCATGCAGAAACAAGAAAATTTGGTCCACCTGCGCATGACCAACGGGGCAAGCATACTATCATTGAGCCACTTACTGCACCCAAAGGTTTGGGCGTGGTGGAAGAATATAAAAGGTTGAAACGGCTGGCACCCTCCGATAAAATTTTAAAGGCTTCTATCCCAGGCCCATACACGCTTTCGGGCAGAATGTTGCCCGGTGAAATTTACAAAGACCGCTGGGAAATTACCGAAGCAATCTTACCAATGGTAGCAAAAGAACTGGAAGAGCTAGTGGCAGCAGGAGCAAAAGAAATTTGTATTGATGAACCCTCTATGTCGTGTTACGCTTACAAGGAAGACACCAAACGGTTTGTAGATATTTTTAACAGAACTGTAAAAGGGATTGTTGGTAAAACAAGGATCGGCACTCATTTATGTTTTGGAAATTATAAAGGGCGTTCTGTTGGTAAAAAGACAATTGCCCCAATGCTTCCAGATTTTCTTGATTTGACAGTCGATGAACTGCACTCCGAAATGACGGTACTAAACTTTGCTGAAATTCATTTGCTGGAAAGATTTGCAGAAAAAATGGATGTGGCTGTAGGAGTGATTGATGTAAAAAGTTATTACATAGAAACCGTAGAAGATGTTAAAGAAAGAATAGCAAAATGCCTGCAATACATACCTGCTGAAAAATTAGCGGTGGCGTCAGATTGCGGCATGTCTCAAACAGCACGCTGGGCAACCAAACAAAAAATTGCCAACATGTGTGAAGCAGCAAAATCGATGAGGTAAAATAGATTGACAGACTTTGATTTTTCTTCTAAAACATAATTTAAAATATCAGTGGAATTAATTAAACCTAAACAAAAGGATGCTATACTTTTAAATGATATCCTGTCATTTGAAAGTAATACCAGGTTTAAAGTTTGGTGGTTGGCACAAAGTGGATTTTTGATAAAATGGCGGTGCAGGTATTTATTGTTTGATCCTTACCTATCTGATACGCTTACTCGTAAATATAAGGTTACAGATAAGCCACATACAAGAATGAGCGAACTGGTAATTGATCCTGCTGCGCTCAGTTTTATTGACATCGTTACTTCAAGTCATAATCACACAGATCATTTGGATACTGACACATTGATACCTATCATAAAAAATAATAAAGATATAAAATTTATCATTCCTGAAGCCAACAGGGAGTTCGTAGTAAATAGAATTGGATGCCCTAAAGATTTCCCAGTGGGACTTAATGACGGGTTAACATATGAGCATGCAGGATTTAAAATAACAGGTGTTCCGGCAGCCCATAACGATATTGAACGAAATGAAAAAGGACAGTGTAACTTCATGGGCTATGTTGTTCAGTTCGGGCACTTTGCTGTTTATCATTCAGGCGATACAGTTTGGTTTAAAGGATTGGAAGAAATATTAACAGCATATAAAATTGATATTGCTTTTTTGCCAATCAACGGCAATAAGCCCGAAAGAAAGGTAGCAGGTAATCTTAACCCTGAGGAAGCAGCCTGGCTTGGTAAAGTAATTGGTGCAAAACTGGTAATTCCGCATCACTATCACTTGTTTGAATTTAATACAGAAGACCCGAAAAATTTTGAAACACAATGTTATAAATACAAAGTAAATTACAAAGTATTGGAAATGGGTGAGGGATTGGTTTATCCATAAAAGAAATTATTTATAAGGTTACCTGGTAATGAAACAACTAAAAATTTTATCTTAAAATAAAACGATCAATCATGGTAAATTCAAGAAGAAAATTTATAAAAAATTTGAGTGGTTCAGTTGCAGCGATATCTATCGGAAACGATGTCGCAGCAAGTGAAAATGCTATAAAAAGGAAACTCATATCAACAACAACTACCAGTTCTAATGATAAAATTCGCATTGGTTTAATTGGTGCAGGCATTATTGGGCATTATGATACAGATGCCGCATTGAAAGTAGATGGTGTTGAACTGGCTGGCGTTTGTGATTTATACACCGGGCGTTTGGACAGGGCAAAAGAAAAGTGGGGGAATGCCATTTTCTCCACGAGAGATTACCGGGAATTACTCGTAAAAAAAGATATTGATGCAGTGCTAATCTGCACGCCTGATCACTGGCACCAGAAAATTGCTATTGATGCCATGAACGCAGGAAAGCATGTATATTGCGAAAAGCCAATGGTGCAGAAAATAGAAGAAGGGCATGCCATTATTGCAACACAAAAGAAAACAGGAAAGGTATTGCAGGTAGGAAGCCAGCGGGCAAGCAGTGTGGCTATTTTGGAAGCAAAAAAATATTTTGAAAAAGGCACCATCGGGGAGTTGACTTACGTAGAAGCTTATTGCGACAGAACCGATGCAAAAGGTGCCTGGCAATATTCTATACCAACCGATGCATCGCCGCAGACAATTGATTTTGACACATTTTTAGGACATGCACCAAAAGTTCCTTTTGATCCCACCCGGTTTTTCAGGTGGCGGAATTATAAAGATTATGGTACAGGATCAGCCGGAGATTTAATTGTACACCTGCTTACAGGTTTGCATACCATTACAGGTTCCATTGGTCCAAATAAAATTTTTGCGTTAGGAGAAATAAATTATTGGAAAGATGGGCGTGATGCATATGATCTTATCAACTCCTTTATGACCTATCCGCAAACAGCTACTTTACCGTCCTTTCAATTGTACACCAGGATTAACCTTGCAAGTGGTGAGGGTAAAGGCGGGTTTGGTATCAAATTGATTGGCACTGAAGGTGCAATAGATATAGGCTGGAATGACTTTAAAGTAATAACGCTGAAACGAAGTGTAGCACCAGGCTTTGGCGGCTATGATTCATTTGATAGTTTTTCTGCCAAACAAAAAGAAGACTACAAAAAATGGTACAGTGACAAATATGGAGATGCAAAAGGCGGGTATGAAATGGGTAAAACAATTGAATTTACACCGCCAGAAAAATACGATGACAGGGTTGACCACATGATTACATTTTTCAATGGTGTTAGGTCCGGCAAACCTATTTTGGAAGATGCAGTTTTTGGACTAAGAGCAGCAGGGCCATCACTTGCATGTAACCTAAGCGCCGAGCAAAACAAGGCATTGAATTGGGATCCTCAAAACATGAAACTAGTATAAGTGTTAAGGTCAATCCGGATTAAGAAAAGTTTTATTTATTTGGGTAACCGGTAATTATATGTTGAATAACTATTTTACAATACCATGTAATAAATGGTTAACCATATCATTTTCTAATTCCTGTGCGGTTATATCTTTTTTATGACCATGCCAGAATTCAAGCCCTCTAACCGCTGATAAAATGGTTAATACCGTTACATAAGGATGAAGATTTTTAATTTCTTTTTTTTCAATTCCAGCTTCAATTAAAATCGCCAGCCGTTTTTCGTAATCTCGGCGAAAATGTAGGAAATCACTAAAGTAAGGTTCTTTTAAATGTTTCCATTCATGATTAGCAACATACACTTCATTAAACCGGGTAAGCATTGTTTGGATGTGAAAACGGATAATAGATTCTACGTTTGCAATCGTCCCTTCTAATGAGTTTTCCACTCTGTCGAGGTTAACTAAAAATTCACTGGCAACATTAAAACAAATGGTTTGTAAGAGTTCGCTTTTAGAACCTATGTAATTGTAAAGGCTGGGAGCTTCTACACCAAGTGCAATGGCAAGTTCCCTCATAGAAGCTGCCGGATAGCCTTTAGTTTTAAATAAAAAAGCAGCTTGTTCAATAATAGCTTCTTTTTTCGTTGTATTGTTTCCTGATTTAATTTTCGCCATTACATGTGATTGCTTTTTACAAAACTAACGCATATTAGTTTTTATGCAGAATACAGCGCTTTTCCCCCCGTATTTTAATACTAACTTAAGGAGATTAAAATGATCCTTTTCAAGCATTAACCTTTTACAGATAATAGTGGCTTAGCGATGAGTTTAAGGATGATACAAAGTGATTTTTAGGGTAAATTAGCTAGTTTTTGGAAGCTTTTTGAAACACAGATATTCATCCAATAATTAAAAAAACTCCCACCAGTAGAGAAGCCATCGTAAAAAGCCGGATGTTTATCTAACTGCCTTAAAAAAAATTATTTCAACGTAGGATGAAACAATAAAAAAATTATATTTGTCAAATAAAAATATTACTTTTATATCCTGCTCGGTAAATTAAATTTCCTCCTATCTTAAAGAAAGCCCTTCCCTCAAGACAAACAGTCCTGAGTGTGATGTTTTAAATACTAAATATATCCTTAAAAAAATATTCTGTAAAGATTTTTCTTGTGGTTTCAGAGGTAAGCAAGGCCGGTGATTTTTATCACTGGCCACTATTTTTTTAAAGCATAAAAACATCAATTCATCTTTAAAAAAATTACATTTTATCTAAGTGTCATACCATTTTGAGGCAGCGTTTTGCTGTCCTTCCTGCTATTTTTAATCGCATTTACTTTATGATTTCTTTGTGATTTAACGGAACAATATTATATAGTTTAGCACATTATTGTTTTATCAACAAACATATCTTAAAGTATTATCCTTTCTATTTATGTAGCGACACCTACCTTCATTTTTTTACCAGATTTTTAGCTGACTGCATGGGAATTTATTCTTAATCTTTAAAAATAAATAACCATGAACAAACCAAACAAAGCAGGCGTATTTACTTTTGTAGTATTAAGTGTAAGTATAAGCGTGGCCAACGCACAATTAAATTTAAGTAACTGGCAGATAGGTGTGCAGGGTGGTGTATTGGTTTACCAGGGTGATCTTACGCCTTCTGCATTTGGCTCTTACAAAACAGTAAAGTCCACGTTTGGTTTTTACATATCCAGGGTGTTAACTAGATCTTTTATTGTAAGAACCAACCTTGCTTTTGGAACCTTGCGGGGCAACGAATCGCTTTATAAAACACCTGCCTACAGGCAACAGCGCAACCTTAGTTTCTCTTCTCCGGTTACAGAAATTTCGGAATTACTGTTTTGGAATATGTTTGGTAACAATGGCAATGAAATCGGTAAGCGCTTTTCACCTTACCTGTTTGGTGGTGCTGGTGTAAGTTTTTTAAATGTGAGCCGCAGCAGTAGTTTAAATAAAGCCTTTTTTGTAAACGATCCACAGGTAGAAATTGGCCTTAACCAGGATTTAAACAGAACACCACCCAAGGCCATATTGGCATTGCCGGTTGGTATAGGTTTAGAATATTATTTAACACCTAAAATAGCCTTAACTGCCGAAACAAATTTCAGGTACACCTTTACGGATTACCTTGACGGTTTTAGCCGTGTGGCCAATCCTGCAAAAAACGATTTCTATCAATCGCATACCTTCGGACTAGTATTTAAATTTGGTAAGAAGAACCAGTTGGATTGCCCCGTTATTATTCGGTAAAATTTGTGTTGGATTAATGATAAATCCATGTGAGCATTATCATTTACTACTCCACCGCCCTGTTTAAAAAATCAATCATGGGTTTCATCGTTTCATAAACCTTCGTTACATCCTTTACCAATGTTTTGCTTTGCAGCTCTGCATCAGTAAATGGTTTACTTACAATAAAATGCTTCATTTTAAGATAATGGATAGCAGGGTTATTTTCATCATATCCTTTGGGTGGCCGTACCAGCGATTCTATCCCTTCAATACCCTGCGGAAAATATTTTTTAAATATCTTATGGGTAATGACATTTTTCCACTCCTCAAAATTATAATCAATCTCCTGTCTTACTTTTGCCAGCTCCGCAGGCATTGGTGAGTAGAAGCCTCCGGCAGCATAGCTTTTACCGGGTTCGCAATGAAAATAGTAACCCGGTACACTTGCTTTTTTGCCACCCCTGCTGAAATAAGCGGCCATGTTATTTTTATAAGGACTTTTATTTTTACTAAACCGTACATCACGGTTGATGCGAAAGGTACAGTCTTTTATTTCCAGTGTGCCGATGGGTTCATCAAAAGTAGCAATGGCAGGAATTAACTGACCGACCATAGTTTGTAAGTCTGCTTTTGCAGCTTCATATATTTTTCTGTGTTCATCAAACCA
>Ga0209512_1004839_pt1 | contig 11501 bp, 12 predicted proteins | sample frozenSSSSmetaG_FD_184142 | JGI IMG/M metagenome (GOLD analysis project Ga0209512, IMG submission 184142) | Glacier valley bacterial and archeal communities from Borup Fiord, Nunavut, Canada, to study Microbial Dark Matter (Phase II) -... | ecosystem: Environmental > Aquatic > Freshwater > Ice >... | reverse complement strand
TTTACGCAATACCGCCTTAAATCTCTTGCGTAAAGCTGGGCATACTAAGATTATTTCTTGTTTGCGCTTTAATTCCGGTCATCCCGCTCAGGTTTTGGCTTTGCTCGGCTTAAACGCATAATCCCTGCAAAAGTGGACTGTTGCGCTTGCAGGGGTCTGGTAAAACTGCTATAATCTCCTGGCTTTATAAAATTAACCAGGAGATTTTAATGACAAGCAGAGTGTTAGCTACCAAATCCCCAAAACCAAAGTTTATACTTCTGGCGGTAATGCTAGGAGTAAGTTTTTTTGCTCTGGTTTTTGCCGGGAGCGTTAGGGCTGAGCCCAAAGCGGTTTCGTTTGCCCCTACCGCGAACAAATATCTGGACTATAACAATACCCCGGTGGAGGTTGTTATTCAGTTCAGCGAAAAACTCAAGGCCGATGGTAGCACTTTTACCGTAACCAAAGAGGACGGGGTGGATAAAGGGGTGGCCGTAACCCCGGTGCTTAATGCCACCGACCCTACCAAACTGCAAGCGACCCTGCCAAAAGCTTCGGATTTGGGCGCGAACAAGTATACTGTTACCTACACCGTTACAGGGGCGGACAGTAATCAGGTTGGGGCAGGGTCGTACTCGTTTTATGTAATTCCCCCTAGCAAATCTTTCTGGGAGTTAGGCTATATTTTTAGCGCACCCAACACCGCTTTCACCAGCGATTGGAAGGGTTATACTTATCCGCCTCTGGCTACCACTTACTTTTTTATTGCTCTGCTTGGTACGATTGTGGGGGCGTTTTTCTACCTTTACGGACGTTATCGTTTCTTTAGCAACAACCGCCTTATCTTTACGGTGGTGGGTCGGGCCAGCCGCAACCTCGCGATAATTAGTGGTCTGGGTTTTCTGTTCTTCCTCTGCCGAATTGGTAACTTGCAACCGCTAAACGCCCGTGTTTTGTTATATGGGGTGGCGGTGTTTGCAATTGTCCAGTTAGTACGCGGCCTGGGCTATATGTTGCGAACGTACCCTAAAGCCAGAGCCGAATGGCAGAACCTTCAGGATAAGAGCAGGTCGAAACGCGAAAAAGGGATTGCCCCAGTCGTCCCGGCTCCTATCAAAGTAAGTGCCGATGCTGGCGATGAAGGCGATGAGGAGAAGCAGGAAGCCGTTCGCGCCGCCCTCGATAATTCGCAACGTGGCCTTTCCAAGCGAGGCGAAAAACGTCGCGCCAGGAAGAAGAATTAGACAACTACTAGAATTTGTAGTTCAATCTGACCCCCACCCCCTACAGGAGGCGGGGGTATTTTATTTTAAACCCACGTAACGTAATTTAATCAGGCCATTGCCCAGGGCAGCTACCAAAATTGAGCCATCGGCGGTAAATGTGACCCAGGCGGCGGATGAGCCATTTTTATAACTGGCGATTTCTTTGCCTGTTGCCATGTCCCACAACTTTACTGTTTCGTCTTCCGAGCCACTGGCTAAGACTTTACCATTGGGGCTAAAGGCGACGCTGCGTACCTCCTCAGTATGACCCTTCAAGGTGTAAAGTTCTTTGCCTGTCGCTACTTCCCAGACTCGCACTGTCGCCTCTTTAGAACCACTTGCCACAAACTTGCTGTCGGGGCTAAAAGTAGTTGGCAGTACCCAGTAAGTATGCCCCCGCAGCGTCGCTATATTCTTGCCTGTAGCCGCCTCCCAGATTTTGACGGTAAAATCCAGCGAGCCACTGACCAGCAATTTCCCGTCTGGGCTGAACGAGGTACTCTCCACCCAGTTATCATGACCGCGCAGAATGGCAGTATTTTTCCCGGTGGTTACCTCCCACAAGCGCAAGGTGGTATCTTTGGAGCCGCTTGCCAGGGTTTTACCATCTAAGCTGAACGAAACCGCCGCCACCTCATCAGTATGACCCTTGAAGGTAGTTAATTCTGTGCCTTCGGGTAATTGCCACAGTTTGATGGTTTTATCAACCGAGCCACTGGCGAGAAGCTTCCCATCAGGACTAAAGGCTACCGACCTCACATCGGCGGTATGTCCCTTTAAGGTTTTAAGTTCGGTGTGGCTGGCGAAATCCCACAACTTAATAGTTTTATCAGCAGAAGCCGAGGCCAGAATCTTGCCGTCAGGGCTTAAAACTGCCGCCCAGAGCCCGCCGCTATGTCCTCGCAAGGTAGCAATTTCGTCGCCTACTTTGTAAGCCGGGGTTGGAACAGGGCTAGGCGTTGCGGTTGCGGCGGGGGTTGGGCTGGGTGGAACAGGTGAAGGGAGGGCGGTAGGGGTTGGTGGTACTAAAGCTGGGGTATTACTGGCTACCGGGACGGGTGTTGGTTGGTTTGTAGTGATAATAGCAACGGTGGTAGCAGGATTGGCAGTAGCGGTAGGGTCGCTACAGGCCGTCAATCCCCAGCTTAATACAAAAACGCAAAGTATTATAATTTGGGCATAATCCCGTTTTGGCTTCAATTCTCTCTTTTATCTCCTATAGGGTCAAAACTCACAAGTCGAAGGTCAAAGGTCAAGTAATGATTCATGAGGTTTGTTATTCTGAGCGAAGGCGAAGAATCTCAATGTTATCAGCAAGACCCTTCGCAAGCTCAGGGTGACACGGTGGTGAATGGTTACACCAGCATTTTTATCGGCCTAAAGTATACACGATTCAACCTCTGAAGTTTAGGCAAACAGGTTCCTCGTAGGGGCGACACCTGTGCCCTGTACTCAGGGGTATGCTGGTCGCCCTTAAACCCTAAACCAAGTAAGCTTTGGTCAAGCCTGCCCTGTTCAAGTGTGGTAAAATTTAGCGGTAGCCAACTTGCTTAAATTTCACTAGAGTCTTTCCACTTAGAAAGGGCCGAGATTTTTATGGAGGATAATAACCAACAAACCGGTACTACCGGGAAACGCAGCTTGAAAATACGCAGTGGTATGACCACCGACGGTCTGGAACGCTCTCCGAACCGCTCAATGTTACGGGCGGTGGGTTTTACCGATGAGGATTTTAATAAGCCGATGATTGGAGTAGCCAGCACCTGGGCCGAAATCACCCCCTGCAATTACCACATCAATAAATTGGCTGAGAAGGTCAAAGAGGGTGTACGGGTCGGTGGTGGGATGCCCCAGATTTTCAACACTATTACTGTCAGCGATGGCATTTCGATGGGTCACGAAGGCATGAAATATTCACTGCCCAGCCGCGAAGTTATTGCCGATAGTATCGAACTGGTTTCAAATGCGATGCGCTTTGATGGAGTGGTGGCTATTGGGGGCTGTGACAAGAATATGCCCGGCTGTTTGATGGCTCTGGCCCGGCTGAATATCCCTAGTATTTTTGTGTATGGCGGCACGATTTTGCCCGGTACTTGCGGTGGTCGGGATGTGGATATTGTCAGCGTTTTTGAGGCGGTTGGGCAATATGGCGGGGGCAAAATCTCGGTAGAAGAGCTCAAGGATGTGGAAGATTCGGCTATTCCGGGGGCGGGTAGTTGTGGTGGGATGTACACCGCTAATACGATGGCGAGTGCCATCGAAGCACTTGGCATGAGCCTTCCCGGTAGTAGTTCCCAGCCCGCCGTTAGCAGTCGCAAAGCTTTGGATTGTTACGAGGCGGGGCAAGCGGTGGTACGCTTGCTTGAGAAGCAGATTTACCCCAAAGATATTCTGACCAAAAAAGCCTTTGAGAATGCGATTACAACTGTGATGGTGCTAGGTGGCTCGACTAATGCTGTTTTGCATCTGATTGCGATTGCCCGCGAACTGGATGTTGACCTGAATATGGACGATTTTGACCGCATCAGTCGCAAAGTGCCGCATCTGGCCGACCTGAAGCCCGGCGGTAAGTATGTGATGGCTGATCTTGATAAGGCGGGTGGCGTTCAGGCCGTAATGAAGATGATGCTGGCGGAAGGTTTGTTGCACGGTGATACTTTGACCGTGACCGGGCACACTCTGGCGGAAAACCTTAGCCATGCCCCTGACCTGGCTAAAAACCAGACTATTGTGATGCCGATGGCTACCCCTCTGCACCCAACCGGGCCTCTGGTTATCCTCAAGGGCAACCTTGCGCCGGAGGGGGCAGTCTGCAAAATTGCCGGACTGTCTATCACCACCCAGCGTGGCCCTGCTCGGGTCTTTGATGGCGAGGAAGAAACCTTCAAGGCCATTATGGATGACCAAATTCAACCGGGCGATATTGTGGTTATTCGTTACGAAGGGCCAAAGGGCGGCCCCGGCATGCGTGAAATGCTGGCGGTGACTTCGGCGATTGTGGGTAAGGGTCTAGGCGAGTCTATTGGCTTGATTACCGATGGACGCTTTAGCGGTGGTACGCACGGGTTGGTGGTTGGGCATATTGCCCCCGAAGCGGCTCTGGGTGGGCCTATCGGTTTAATCCAGGAAGGGGATATTATCGAAATCAACGCGGCTGAATATCGCCTGAACCTGGAAGTATCGGAGGAGGAGTTAGCCCGTCGCCTAGAATTGTGGCAAGCTCCCGCCCCGCGCTACACTCGTGGAGTTTTGGCTAAATATGCCAAGCTGGTAAGCTCTGCCAGCGAAGGCGCAATTACTGGTTGATATTAACCTAACCCTCTAGCCCCCTTCCCTGAAGCGGAAGGGGGAATAAATAATAGGGCAAATATGGTTGATGATTTTTAGGAGAGGTATAGTTTGAGCGATTTTGAGGCCAGAACCCGCCCGTTTGTAATGGCGATGGTAGAAGCCTGTCAGGGTAATGTCGAGCTTCGTTATCAAGTGGCGGCGTTGGTCGGGCAGATGGCCCAGGACTCTGCTACTTTGCCGATGGCTAACGCGCTATCCCGAATTATTGCCGGGGAACGTGGCCTCGCCAGCCTGAAAGAGGGTTTGGAGGGTGAACCCGCCGTGTTGGTGGAGGCCATCCTGCGCGAACTTTTGCATGTCGAAGGCCAATAATTCTACTTAACTTGACATAAATATATGTTATTGAAACTAAAACAGCCGGAAGTCCGCCACATTCTGGGGGTCAGGGTGGACGATGTTAACCTTGCAGAAGCGATTAATTTAGTCGAAGGTTGGGCCACTTCCCCCGAAACACAAGCCCGAATGGTAGTGACGGCTAACCCAGAATACGTGATGGCGGCGCGGAGCGACCCGGATTTTCGGGAGTTGCTAAATCAGGCCGCTCTGGTTACGCCCGATGGCGTAGGGCTGATGTACGCTGGACGTTTTCTGAAACAACCCTTTCGCGAGCGGGTTACGGGAGTGGCAATGACCCACGCTCTAGCTCGCCGCAGTGCCGAAACAGGTCTGAATCTGTTTCTGTTAGGGGCTGCTCCCGGTGTGGCTGAAGCCGCCGCCAATACATTGCGCGAGTTATATCCAGGGGTAAATATCGTTGGCTGTTGGGCGGGTAAGTCCGGGCCGGAAGGGGATGCCGAATCCTTAGCAAAGATTAATCTGGCTCGACCTGAAATTATTCTGGTAGCCTACGGAATGGTGAAACAAGATTGGTGGTCAGTTCGTAATCTATCTAAGAGCGGCGCACAGGTTTCGATTGGGGTGGGCGGCGTTTTTGACTATCTGGCGGGGAAGGCCAAACTCGCCCCACGCTGGATGCGGCAGGCTGGATTAGAATGGCTTTATCGCCTGTGGCAAGAGCCCTGGCGGTGGCGTAGAATCCTGGTGGCTGTCCCCTGGTTTGGGAGCGCGGTGCTGCTGGAAGTTTTATTTAAAAGGTTGAGGAAGTAAATATGAGCATCACAATAACAAACCGAAAAAACCCTCCTCTAACCAGAGAAGATGTTGAACGTTTACTTGCGGAGGCGGGTAGCTCTGAGAAACTGGATTTAAGTAACCAAAATCTATCCCGCATAAACTTAACAGGTTTGAATTTGACCGGGGCTAATTTAAGTGGAGCTTTCTTAGAAGATGCTTACCTAATCGGTGTCACCCTCAATAATGCTAATTTGAGTGAAGCGGACTTAACTTGGGCAAAGCTTATTGAGACCAATTTAATAAGAGCAAATCTGCAACAAGCTGTTCTATTCCAAGCTGAATTAAATGGCGCTAATTTGAGCCGAGCTGATTTAAGTCACGCTACGCTAAAAGAAGCTACCTTGTATGAGGCGGATCTAAGTCATGCAATTTTAAATCACACTATTTTTACGGAAGCAAACCTCAAAAACTCTAATTTAAGCAGTGCGAAATTGACTGAAACTGATTTAACGGGTGCTAATTTATTAGGGGCCAATCTTAGCAAAGCAAGATTTAGCAACGTTAATTTACGCCGGGCAACACTGCGGTTTCGTGAGCTAAGTCAGGCTATTCTTACTCAAACTGATTTGAGTGAAACTAATTTTAGCGAACAACCTACATCACTAGAGTTAATTGAGCAAGGTTTAAAAGAGATAGAAGCAGTACAGCAACCAGAACAAGAGTTAGAGGAAACCCTGACTATTAACGTACCTAGAGCAATTTTCCAAGACTGGGAAGAATTAGGAAACCGTTTCGGTATACCTTTGGAAAAGTTGATCAAAAGCAGTCTTGGTGAAATATTACGCCGTCACCAGGCTGAATTAAACAAGAGTGCTGATTATTTGCTGGAAAAAGATGCTGAACTTTATAAACGTTTAGCCTGATGATTTATCTTACCCTACAAGAAGCTATAGTGCTTTATGAAGATGTCATAAAAGAAACAGGTGGTATGTTTGGCGTACAAAATTTAGGTGCCTTAGAATCTTCGTTAGCTCAACCATATGAAATCATTTACGGAGTAGTGCGGTTTCCGAATATTGAGGATAAAGCTGCTGCTTTAATTTTCTCAATTGTAAGAAATCATCCATTTGTAGATGGCAACAAACGTGCAGGTAAAATCATGATGGAAAAGTTTCTTGAACTCAATGGTTTTGAAATCAGTTCGACAGTGGATGAACAGGAACAAATAATACTACAACTAGCGTCGGGGGAAATGCGCCGGGAAGAAATAACGGAGTGGCTGAAAAGCCATATTGTAGAGAAGGGTAAGTAAAAAATGGCACTAAGTACAACTGGCTATCAACATATTATTCTCAATGAAAATGGCATTCCACTTATTGAAGGCACAACCACCAAAGTTGAAGAACTTGTGGTTGAACAAATTGCCTGGGGTTGGAGTCCAGAGGAAATTTATACACAACATCCTTACTTATCTTTAGGACAAATTTACTCGGCTTTTGCTTATTATCACGACCATAAAAATGAAATTGACCAGGATATTAAACGCCGCGAAGAATATGTAGAAAAGGCTCGTTTAGTCGCCGAACCATCACCTTTAGTCGCCAAACTCAAGTCTAAAGGGTTAATCTAAATGGCAATCGCCCTGTTGATGGATGCTCATATTCCAAAAGCGATTACTACCGAACTACGTTTACGGGGTGTTGATGTTATAACGGCTCAAGAAGATAATTCAGACCGCTTGGCTGACCCTGATTTATTAGAGCGAGCTACTAATTTACAGCGAGCTTTAGTAACTTTTGATGATGATTTACTGGTTAAAGCCCAGAAACGTCAAGCTCAGGATATTTTATTTGCTGGTGTTGTATATGGTCATTTAAGAAAAGTCTCAATTGGAGTTTGTGTGCGTGACCTTGAAATTCTAGCTAAAGTCGGAGAGTCGGAAGACTTAGCTAATAAAGTAATTTACCTACCTTTGTAATATTTTGAAGGAAATATATAGATGTCAACATCATACCGAGATGAAATAGATAACGGGTCGAACCCGGAGGAGCGGCTAAAACTTAGCTGTGGCGAGTGCGGTAAGCAGGTTTTAACCCGCGATATAACCCTGACAGGCGAAGGGGTGCGTTGTAGCGAGTGTATGGCGGAACTAAACGCCCGCTACAACTCCTATAAAGCCAACCAGAATCGCCCTGCCGAGCCACAGGTTAACAATAGCCAGAGTGGTTGGCCTGAACCTAATAGCCGCCAGAACGTTTCCAGTGGAAGCAGTAACAACGAACAATCTCGCCCACCAGTTATCGAAATTAACGTGGATACCACCTATTGCAAGCGGCATCCAAAGGTTGAGACTGGCCTCAAGTGTGGGCGTTGTGGCACGCCTATCTGTCCGCAGTGTATGATTTATAGCCCAGTGGGGTTGCGTTGCCCGGATTGTGAAAAGAACCCGATTCGGACGGTAGGGGCAGATATTCCAGCCACGCCCGGTGCGGCTAAAAGTTCCAGCACTTATTGGCAAAAGAATATCCCGCGCTATGTAACCACGCCCCGTCACTATTTTCTGGCGGCGGCAAGTGCTTTGGGGGTGGCGGTGGTCGGGGCCCTGGCCTGGGGGCTGCTGCTTAGTGCTAATTTAGGTTCGCTTGGACGGGCAACCCTATTTGATAATAGCCGAGTAAGTGGCCTTGACGTTTGGAGTCTGTTAATTACTCGTTCCTTTCAGGGGTCCATCCACCTTTTCCCTGAAATAGCTCTGGCAATTATTACTACTCTGGCAATCAGTCGGGCTACGGGTGACAGACGGGGGCGCGGTTTACAGGCCATTGCTATTGCCGGGGTTATGCTGGGTATATTCCTGAGCTTCGTCGTGCTAGGAGCGCGAATTTACCTGAACTATACCAACAGTTTCCCCCCTATTGATAAACTGCTTGGCTCATCGCTGGCGGCCTTTGGTCAGATGTTTCAGGGAGATAATCTGGCGATACCGTTATTCTGGGTAGTGGGGCTGGTAATTGCTTATTTCAGGCTCAACAAATAGGGGATAAAATGCAAATTGCCGAGCGTCTCCGAAATTATCTTTCCTTATTTGAAGGCAAACGGGTAGTGGTAGTGGGCGATTTGTACCATGATGAATATATTATGGGCAAACCCAGCCGCATCTCCCGCGAAGCCCCGATTGTCGTGCTGGAATTTCGGCGGCGGCGGATTGTGCCGGGTGGGGCAACCGCTCCGGCCTGTAACGTGGTGGCGTTGGGGGGGGTTGCCTATCAGCTTGGGGTTATTGGCGATGATAAACCGGGCCGCGAGTTGTTGGAGGAGCTAATTTTACGCAAGGTTGATGTAAGTGGCTGTGTGGTAGACCCAGGCCGCCCTACTACCAATAAGTTACGAATATTAGCCGAGGGCGACCATATTTTCCCCCAACAGGTGGCTCGTATAGACCGGGCTGACCGTTCGCCTATCAGTGGTGAGGTCGAAAAACAGGCTATTCGTTATCTGCAAGAAATAATTCCCCAGGTGGATGCGGTTTTGTTCTCGGATTATAAGTGCGGGGTGGTGCAACCCCAGGTTATTCGGGCTGCCCAGGAAGCCGCTAGATTAAGCAATGTGCCGACGGTGGTGGACTCGCAGGGGGATTTAAGCAAGTTCCAGGGTTGTAGCCTGATTAAATGTAACCAACAGGAGGCCGAGGCTTATCTGGGCCGGGAGTTGCAGACCGAGGCGGATTTTGCCGAAGCCCTGAACCAACTTTGTGGCGATTTAGAGGCGCAGGTGGTGGTAATCACGCGCGGCGCAGATGGCATGTCGGCGATTGAGGCCGGTGGTGACTATTTCTATGCCCCGGTTGCTACTCCTAGCGAGGTTTTTGATGTAACGGGCGCGGGTGATACCGTCATCGCCGTTTTAACTCTGGCTCTGGTGACGGGTGTGCCGTTGCTGGATGCCGCCCATCTCGCCAACTGTGCCGGACAGGTGGTTATTCGTAAGTTGGGCAACGCTACTATTTCACGTCAGGAGCTTGAAGAAGAGCTTGGTAAACTCAAAGGGTAGTAGAGAGCAAGCAGTCAGCAGTCAGAAGCAAGGAGCAAGAATTTGTAGGAGCAGGCTCTGTCCTGTGATGGTTTGTCGGCTGACGGAGCATCCTCCTACAAATTCTTCCGATTTTGGATTTTCCTAATACCTAACACCTAAAACCCATGATTCTATACCTACGAATAATATTATTGATCGGTTGGGGCTGCTTGCTGTTTGGCGGCTTTATTTTTGGCAGGCCCGATAAGGAAAATGAACATCGTATTCCAACCTGGGCGCGCATGGGCTCATCGCTGGCGTTGGTGGGGGCAGGGTGGGCCGGATTTTTATTTAGTTCGGAAGGGCCGACTAAAACTTTCGCCCTGTTTCTGGCAATCGGGATGACACTTGGAGCAGTGGGCGATTTTGCGATAGCAAAATTACTGCCCCTGCCCGACTATGTTATAGGGGGAATCGCGGCTTTTGGTTTGGGACATGTGGCCTACATTTACGGTATTCTCCAGTTTGCCAATGCTACCGGGCGAGATGCTGCCGGGACACGCTGGATTGCCTGGGCGGTCTGGCTACTATTTGGACTGGTAGGCTGGTATGTGGTGGTCTTTCGCGGTAGCAAAGCAACGGTTTTGCACTGGGCAGCTTTGCCTTACGCTCTGTTGTTAGCCAGTACCGCCGGATTCGCGACGGGGTTGGCTCTACAGGCAGGCGAATTCTGGGGGTTGGCGATAGGGGCGACCTTGTTCCTGATTAGCGACCTGCTTCTAGCCGCTCAACTCTTCAACAATTTGAAGTTCAACCTGATAGGCGATGTGGTTTGGCTAACTTACGGGCCGGGTCAGATGTTGATAGTCTATTGTTTGGGGTTTGGGAGCTAGAAGCAAGTCGAAGGTCGAAAGTCAAAAGTCGAGGGTTTGAAGGAGTCAGGAGTATCTGTAGGAACAGGCTCTGTCCTGCAATACTCCCATCGGCTGACGGAGCATCCTCCTACAATTATTCCCCTATATCCTGCCTATCCTGTTCATCCTTGTTAATATTTCTTGACTAGCGGGCGGTTTACGAACCGCCCCTACGAATTTCCCTAATCCCTATCCCCATCCCCTAATAATATCCTGGTCACCCTTGTTAATATTTCTTGACTGGCGGGCGGGTTAGAAACTACGCCCCTACAAAGAAGCCCCCAATACTGGGCGGTTCGCGAACCGCCCCTACGGAATTCCAACCGACAACCGACAACCGCTCATCCCTGTTCGTTAGGAAAGCCGGGATTGCCAGAGGGACTGGTTTCGTTCAGGGTGACAGTAAGGGCTTCCATCTGAGCCTGGGCATTGAAACTCCCAGTGGCGGAAATAGTCATCCCCGCTACAATTTCGGTGGACTTGGCTGCTACCCCCTGTTTGGTTATAGCGGTGGTGGGCAGCAGCTTTATCGTTCGAGTAGTGCCATTACTGTTGACCTTGATAAGCCCGCTATCCTTGTCAAAACTGATTACTTTGCCCGTGATAAATGCCCCAACCGGGCCAACCGCGATAGGTTTGCTGGGTCGCGAGATAGGGGTATTAACCGTTGGTGGGTTTATCCGCACAGGCGAGGACGGGGTGGGGGTCGCGGCGGGCGGGATTTCCTGAACCGTTATCGGGATAGTTTGTTGCGGCGGTATTGCGATTGGTGGATTGCTGGTAGTAGCGGCAACTGTGGTAGCCCCGACTGTCTCGGTATCAGGGTAAACAATAACCTGCCAGGTTGCAGGAACATTAGGTACGGGTATGGTCGGTAGGGGTGCAGCAACATCCGCCGGAACAG
>Ga0209512_1004836_pt1 | contig 11509 bp, 9 predicted proteins | sample frozenSSSSmetaG_FD_184142 | JGI IMG/M metagenome (GOLD analysis project Ga0209512, IMG submission 184142) | Glacier valley bacterial and archeal communities from Borup Fiord, Nunavut, Canada, to study Microbial Dark Matter (Phase II) -... | ecosystem: Environmental > Aquatic > Freshwater > Ice >... | reverse complement strand
AACGGACAAGCCTAGATAATAAATAGCAAACCGTGTAATCTTTCAGAAAATCACAAATCAATCTAATCCATTCTGAAAGGACGGTTTGCTATGGAGATATTCTACACCGAAATCCAGAAAATTGTCACTCGGTATTGCGGGGAATACTTACCCTATCGAGTAAGGGCGAGCTGGGGTCAGTTGGTGCTGGCGGTTATGGTCAGTGGGAGTGTGGTGTTAAATCGGCTGAGTGGAGTGCAAGCCCACAGTCTAGGCCGAAAAGCCCGGGAGAAGAGTTTGGCTCGTCATCTCAAACGGCTAGTCAAGGATGAGCGTTTCAACTGGACTAACTTGTATGCTCCCTTAGTAAAGGGCTTGTTGAAGTGGAACCCCACTGAACGAGTAGTAATAATACTGGATGAAACGGCTCATACTGACCATTTTCGCTTGTTAATGGCTGGGGTGTGATATGAGGGACGGGTGATACCGTTGGCTTGGGAGAGTTGGTTGGGTAATACTAAACTGCTTGAAGGAGTGAGTTATTGGCAAAAGGTGGAGTTGGTTTTAGCTAGGGTCGCTGAGCTAATCCCCAGCCACCAAAAGGTGGTGGTACTGGCAGATCGGGCTTATGGCAATCCAGCTTTTATAGACGACGATATGGCTGGGACTGGCTGGTGCAGGTGCAAGGTCAAAGCTGCTTTGAGGCGGCGGGCGAGCCGTTAAAGGCTTATTTGGAGGGAGCAGGAAGCCAGGGCAAGGGGCTGGGGCGGCTATTCAAGAAGCAGGGTTGGCGCAAGGCGGTGGTGGTGGCGGTTTGGCAAACTGAACTGTTGTTAGCCAGCAGTTTAGAATGTGAATGGGAGCTAGTAGAGTTAGACAAACTGAGGTTCGGGGTCGAGCATTTATTTCGGGATTACAAGAGTTATGGTTGGCAGTGGGAGAGCAGTCAAGCCAAAAAGCTCGAAAGTTGTGAAGGGCAAGAGTTGGCTCTAGCCTTTGTGACTATGGTGGAGCTGGTGTTGGGGAGCAGCCAAGTAGCCCTGAAAGCTGGGAAGCGCAGCATCTTTAATTTGGGGAGAATGAGGTTGCAGGGCTATTTGATGGGCAGCATAAAGCAAAGAATTGAATGGGAAATTGCAGCCTTTTCTAGCCCAGTGGCGTTGAAAAAGCTGCTGTTAGTCTAAGAGTTTTTACTTAACATAATGGTGTCACCCCTTAAACCTTTATAGGGAAGGGGGTTAGGGGGTTAGGTCAACTAACGAAGGTTTCAGCGAAGTTCATATATTTATAGACATCGGCAAAGGTAGTAACCAGACCAATTGAGGCGCGTAAGGCCCCCGTGGTTTTGTCATCAATTACCGCCAGGAATTGTTCATAGGTCAAACGGTCTTTTTCCTTGAAACAGTTTTGCATTTCGTTTTTAGTGAAGCCGAGGGCTATTTCGCGTGCGCCCGGATTACAATGGCAACCCGCCCGCAGCGAGATATGCTGATCGTTCGCCATTTTTTCTATCTCGTTACAGTCAATTAAGTTGCCTTCAGCGTCAAGGAAATTTACCTGCACAGTTCCCCCGCGCCCAACCGTATTTGCTGGGCCATACAAGCATATCACTGGCTCACCATTGCGGTGACGTAGAGAAATTAGCTGCATGATAAGCCAATCCGTCAGGCACATCACGCGGGTATGAATCAGGTCAATCCCGATTGATTCGATAAACTTGAGGCCGATTTCTACCGCAGGTAAACTTAAATAGTTGACCGTGCCATCCTCGAAGCCAGCCGCACCGGGGGTTAAATAGTGGTTGAGTCCCATGACAGAGGAAAAAGTAAGAGTGCCACCGGCGTACCAGGGACGGTGCAACTTCTCAAGGGCGGTTTTACGGGCCAAAAGACAGCCCGTGCCAGTAGGATAGCCGAAAATTTTGTAAAATGAAATATCCACAAAATCAGGATGATATTGGCTGAGGTCAAGCCGATTGGCAGGGGTAAAGGCCGCCGCATCCAGCAGCACATCCCAGCCTTTAGCTTGCGCCTGGGCAATCCATTCTAATGGATGCTGTACCCCCGAAAAATTCGATTGGGCCGGATAGGCGAACAGGTTATTTGTGCCGGGACGGGCTAATTCCAATCCTCTAGCCAATTCTGCCGGGTCTACCCGCAGGTCGGGGGGCTGGATGGGCAGGTAAGTCACTGTTGCACCTTTGGAGTGGGCAAATTCTCGAATACCATTCACCGAGTTGTGATTGTCAAAAGTCAGTAGATAATTGCTGCTACGGTCAAAGGGATAAGATTCGCCCACCAGTTTGAGCGCGCCTGTCGAATTCGGCGTGAAAATCACCATATACTCATCGGGCGAAGCCTTAAAATAGTTGAGTACGTAGTCACGAGCATGCTCGACCTGCTGAGTCATAGCCATTGAGGTCAGGTTATTAGAGTGGGGGTTGCCAAACACTTCACTACTGAGGAGGGCCATGTGGTCGCGCAACTGACACTCGGCATATAAACCACCACCCGTATAATCCAAATACACATGACCCTGTTTATCCAGTCGGGTATATTCGGTGGCTCGTAGTTCATCAAGCTTGTGGGTTGTCTTATAAGCTGGATAGTTATGCTGAAACGCTTCAAAGGCTGCGTCAATCTTCTGGAGGTCGTACTTTAGGTTCAGGTTCGAGACTTGCATAAGCTATGCCTCTCATTTTGCTATTGGATAAGTCGATAATCAAAGGTCAAAAAAAATCAGAAGTGAGAATAAAAAAATCCGTAGTGGTAAGATTTTTGTACCCGGAGAAACTGTAGGAGGACGCTCCGTTGTTCAATGACTCATCGCAGGACAGAGCCTGCTCCTACAAACTTCTTACATCCTGTTCATTCGGTCTATCCTTGTAAATATTCTTCCGACCTTCGGTCTTTTAGTAGCTTACCTCGATAGTGATTTGGGTGAGGTTTTCGTTCACAATTGGGCCGACTATAACCCGAAAATCCCGAATCTGTCCGACCAAAGCTGCCCCGGCTTCTACCATTCCGGCAATATAATCGGCGGGCATAATTTCGTCCGTCAGATTAAATCTCCAGCGATTGGGGGCTACCTTTTCAACATAACGCCGCCCAAAAAGTCGAGTACGGTCAAAAATTGAAGGTAAATAATAGACCGCATTATCCGGGTTTAGTAGTGGAACCATCAATAGAGTTACCTTACCAAAGGCCGTATTAGTCCAGCCCGCCACCGCGCACCGCCCTAAAGCCCGATAAGCCTCGGAAGTAGGCCAACCCCGATAATGTTTTTCTCGAAAGAAATTTACAACCCTACCTACTGTATCAGCGTTATATAGAGGATTGAAGTTGACATAATCATATCCAGTAGCGACTCGCAACTCCTCTAAAGTATCGGGCTGATTATCTACCCCGATACCCTTAACCAGATTCATCAGCGTAACCGAGCGATACATTCGGGAAACATTGCTTTCCTGAATATCTCCAAAATAGCTAATACTCGGTAAATTCTCAAAAGTCATCATTTCCATTGTTTAGCGTCTGGCCTTCCTATAGGCTGGATAAAAAGTGGGGCGGCGCAAGGCAAGGGCAAATCGGGAGATAGACAGTTTCTAACCCTAACGGAGTAAAGAGGCTATTTCCAATCAAATATCTGCCCAAATCTTGCACGCATTATCCCAAACGGGATGCTACATGACTCAATTGTAACAAAGAATGGGAGAAGGTAGTATTAAGTAGCTCACAAAACCATAACGGTTGTCGGTTGGCTGTCGTCAGTTGTCGGTTAACTATAGGGACAGGCAAACCCGTCTCTACAGTTATATTCTTCTTTTCAGGGCTTTGTATAAAGAGTAATAATTGTGGGAGCAAATTCCGTGCCTACCTAAAATGCATAGAATAAAAAACCATGTTAAAAGTAGGGGCAGGTCCCCGTGCCTGCCCACCAATTTGGAAATAAAAAAAACCGCCCCAGAGAGGAGCGGCATTGTTGTTGAGTTGAAGTGGTAAACAGCGAAAGTTAGTATTTTTACTATGGACCGAATATTGGTGCAACCACTGGCACCGCTATATTGGGCCTCCAGGCATACCCTACTGCCAGATAAGTGAACACGCAGATGAACGTGCCAGAGTAGTAGAAGTAAGTGCCTGTGATACGGCTACCGACCAGGGTACTGACGTATTGTTCAGGTACAACGTTGATATTGAAGTGCCGTTTCAGGAAGCGGGCCAGGATATAAGCCCCTTCCAGGCGTGAACCCCGATACATAAACCAGAACATAAAACTCAGCAACCAGATAAAGTGACCCAGGTAGAGTAGCATCGTCAGATGACCATCATTCCAGATTTTGCTGGTAGCCTGGAAGATATAGAACAGTGTACCCGGTCTTCCAGGGAAGCTGGTGTCACCAGCAGGGTCTTTGGGATTTATGGCGTACTGGAAACTGCCAAAGTAAGCCCCCATCATATACCAGACGATACAACTCAGGGGTTTGATGGCCCACAATAGTGCCAACCAGATTTGATCCTGAATTGAGAAACCACACGTACCACCGTAAGCTGGGCCCACACAAGGATAGTCGAAACTACGCTTGGTTATACCTTTTGCGTCAAATAGGGGGCTTCGTCTGGTGAAGAACACCGCCCTGGATAGGGGTATCATCACGAAGAAGAAACCGGCTACTATCGCGTGGATAAAGACCCAATCACTGACGCTGGTGTGATAACCGGGCCAGACATGGAGTATCCCCGGCCAAATCCATTCCAGTAAATAAGGTTTTAACCAGTCAATGTACCACTCTGCCGGGAACAGTTTGAAGTCCACGAAAGAGTTAATACCCATCACTCCCCAGGCGGCAAAACCGCAGAAAAAGGCAAAGAAGAAACAGATTACCGATATATCTACCTGTCTATCTTCCTTATCAAACCACCTGACCCATTTGGAAATAACCCAGGGGTTCTTAGTATCATCGTCCCGCACATCCCAGAGATATTGCGCTCCGTGAAATACTCCGCCGATTACATATAATGTAGCGACGTTTACGTGGTTCCAGACGAACAGGTTCAGCGAGACATCACTCCACTGGCCCAGTGCGGCATTCTCACCACGCGGGAAAGTAAACCAGGCAAAGGCACTATAGAGGAAGCCTGTCCAACCAAATACCACTAGGTTAACGTGGAGTTGGGCTTTGGGATCTTCCAGATGGCGGTTAAAGGTAGGAGGATTTCGCCAAGTTATAATACCAGTCACAAGTAGGATTGCCGCCAGGAGTAGCAAAAAGCCATCAAAATTCATTATCCAGCTATTCCTGGCCTGAGAGCGGGCGGCATCGGTTAATCCAATCCCAAACAAAACTGGCCCGCGTTGCATTACTAATGTTGACCATAAGTTCCAGGCGAAACACCACCAGGCAATGTAAACCAGGTGACCGCCCCAGGCTTTAGCATAGCTCAGCGAGGCAGCCTGTAGAATACGGTTACGATAATGCCACCAGCCGAACAAGATGAGACCTAGCCCGGTGATGACGTGAATCAAGGCGTAAGTCAAGACCTTTTCTTTGGTATCAATCCCCAGGTTATAAAGCTGAGGCTCAAGAGTCATGTAAAAATAGTTTCCCGGTGCTGTAATACCACTCCCGATGTTGAAGGCGACCATCACTCCAATACAACCCGCCACCATCAGGTGACCACCGAAAATCTGGTCTTCGGTGCGGGGGAAGGCAAACAACTGATACCAGTTGTAGCCACGTACATGGAGTTCTGCCGCTTTGTTCAAGGCGGGACGGTTAATTACTGGCGCGGCGGGTCGTAGCTGAATACTCATAAAGCTGCGCTCCTGTTTCAGTGTCCAAAAATTTACCAGCTTTTCGCACTTGGACGAGTGCAAAGCCATAAGTAAAACGGCTGGCAAGCCAAAGTCAGCCTGTTGATTTCGATTTCAACATAGTCAAATTCAGGCAGTAGAATTGCCGTTCAGGGTAGATTTCGAGTCTATATTGCTACTTGAATTCTAGTCCAAGCTCAAAAATGAATCAGTAGTTTCTACTACACCGTGCATTTACCGTTAAGCTAAGGGTTATTGGCTGTGGGTCGTCGGTTATCGGTTGTCGGTTGTCGGAGAAAATCTAAAATCGGGGGAAATACGTAGGGGCGTGGTCTCCGCGCCCTTACTAGAAATTTTCAGACTTTCGACCTTAGACTTTTGACCAACAACTAGCAACCAATTATCCACAACCGCCCTCCAGTTGATGCTATAATATTTTGCGAATGTTATAATAAAACAGTAATCACTCGCATAAAACGCACAACAACCGAAAAGAACTGATCAATGAATAACTGGCAACGTAATCTTTATGCCTCCTGGGCGGCTCAAATGCTGGCTCTGGTAGGGTTCAGTGCCACCATTCCCTTTCTACCACTTTTTCTGCAAGACCTGGGCATAAAAGACCCCGCTACCAATATCCTGTTAACCGGGCTGATGACCACTGTTTCTTTTGTGGCGATGGCGGTAATGGCTCCCATCTGGGGGATTCTTTCCGACATGTACGGGCGGAAGTCTATGGTTTTTCGGGCGATGTTTGCTGGATTTATAATCGTGGGGATGATGGGCCTGACCGATCAGGTGTGGCAATTGGTAGTTTTACGGATATTGCAGGGAGCTTTTACCGGGAGTATTTCGGCCTCAACCGCTTTTGTTGCTAGTATCGTGCCACAAGACAAGATGGGTTTTGCACTGGGCTTAATGCAAACGGCGGTTTATGCTGGCATTAGCATTGGGCCATTGCTGGGCGGGGTAGTAGGCGACTCGCTAGGGCATCGTTATATCTTCGTGATAACGGCGGTAATGCTACTAATCGCCAGCGCGGTGGTTTGGTTTTTGATTCATGAAGATTTTGTGCGCCCACCCCGTGCCAAAAAAGGTTCGTTTGGTCGAACTATTTTTGGTGATATAAGCTCGGTTTCGCGTTTGCCCGGTCTAATGGCGATGGCGACGGTTTTGGCGGTTTTGCAACTTTCCAACGTGTTGATTTCACCGATTTTAACCATTTTTGTCCAGCAACTCGGTAGTATCGGTCTGGGTATCGGGATTTCCACCAGCGTTGGTCTGATTGGAGCAGGGGCAGGTCTCGCCAGCGCGGTTTCTTCGGTGGTGGGTGGGCGCGTCTCAGACCGTTACGGGCATTACCGGGTGTTAGTGGTGCTGGCGGTTGGCGCAGGTTTGACCCACTTACCCCAAGCCTTTGTTACCGACTCCTTTCAGCTATTTTTGTTACGTTGTTTAAGCGGCCTTTTTGTGGGTGGAATGTTGCCCTCCGCCAATGCGATTATAAGTCAGGTAACGCCACGTGATAAACGGGGTACGGCCTATGGCTTTGTAAATATGATTGCTAGTTTGGGTCTGGCGGTTGGCCCTATTAGTGGGGCCGTCCTGACCGCCGTTATCAATCCCCAGATTGCTTTTCTGGCGAATGCCCTGATATTGATATTACTGGCCTTCTGGATTGGTTTTGGCCCGCCTCGCCACGTGATGGCTCGTCTTTCCGCCCCTAAGTTGGAGGCTATTCCATTGGGTCAGGCTATCGCTCCCAAAGATGTGGAATAGAAGTCAAAGGTCGAAAGTCCTAAACCCCTTAAACCCCGGACACGCTACATCGTGTCCTTATAAAGGAAAGGGGAAAATCAAACAACCAACAACCGACAACCTTTAGGGCGTGACCAGCCGCAGATACAAATCCAACGCACCAGTCAGAGATGGCACGATAAACCCCGCCAGTATCAGAGGCATAATAATCCGGGGGCGATAGGGCATCTCAACGATATTCCAGGTGCGCTCACCAATATATTTACCCACTACACAGACCGGGCCAGCCAACAGTATCAGGGGTAGCGTGGCGGCCCCAGAGTCCCAGGTTAAATAGACCAGTAAACCAAATAGTACACCACAGCCTAACCAGGCCCAGATTTCGGGCACGCGAAACCATAATAAAATTAGCAATAAGATGGTGGGAAGTAATAGGGGTAAGTTAAGCCAATTCGCCGGGTTATCGCTGATAGAGGGGAATATTTTCTCGCCACTTTGCTGCCGATTTGATGAATTATCCATTATAGACCAGATAAAAACCACTACCAGCATCAGCCAACCTCGGCGGTCAAGTTTTCGCAAGAAGGCCAGAGCCGCCCCCGCCCATAATGCCCCTAATATTATCAAGGCTGGGTTGCTACGGGTCAGATTCCATTTATCGTAAATTCGGAAAGCATGCTGGAAGGGTGGTTGGGCCGCTAATACCGGGATACCCGCAATCGCCTGAACAGTTTCGGTAGTACGATTGGCGATTAGTGGCCCCATAATCGGCGAGGCCGAAAACTGCAACACTAGCCAGCCTAGCAATATTACGGTAAACCAGCGCAGGGGCTTGTAGTTCCGCAAGGCCAGCCGACAGCTTACAAAACCTAGCACTATAATCAGAGCCGTCCAACCTATCATTGCATGTGGTAACGACCAGTTGGTTTCGTCCAGCCCAAAACTGCTGTGCCACAGGTTGTCCAACACCGCCCCGGCTAATCCCACCATCAGTAATCCGGCTACCAGGATAAAGAGCGGGCCGGGAACTTTGAAGGGTACACCTCTGACCCGAAACCCGTGTCCAAAGGCCAGCCGTAGCTGAGGGCTAAGTACCATAATTGCCACCAATAAGCCAGTAATACCACAGCTTATATAAACAAAAAGATGAGGTGGCGACCAGAAACCGTCAAAAACATGGGTAACATGCCACAGGATGTCCCAGGTTCCGCCGACTATTAGCCCAATTAGCAGAATAAACAGGGTGAACCAGAGTAAGCGGCGAGCCCGAAAGTAATTTATGACTGAGGGACTGGTAACTGGGCTGTATAATTGTGTTTGTTGCATCTATCTGTTCCTTATAGGGCGCGGAGACCACGCCCCTATGCATTTCCCGATGTTAGATTTTAGATATTTGATTTTAGATTTTCCTGACAACCACAGTGTATCAAAGGGTTAGTTCTGGCTAAAGTGGCCTGGAGCATTAGCTGGATAGCAATGGGTCATTGGGTTTAGTGATTGTAGTCATTATTAGGGGTGACGGTAGGCATTCCCCTTGATGGACGGGCTGTTGTATTATAGAGGGGAGTGCTCCTTCTCCCTTCTTAGGGGGTAGGTTGAGATGAGGGTAAGTTTATGATATTTCATTTTTTAGGGTAAAAATGTTCAAAAGGCAAGCAATAGAGACACAAGGAATAGAGCCAGGGCTATTGCAAATATTTCGACTGTATACGGCGGTGCAATGGGTGCTGCTCAGTCTATCCATGCTTTCGCTATTGAGCAAAAACGCGCCCCCCGAACCAAATTACTTCACCATTTTTGGCTGGGGACAAACTACTTTTCTCCTGATTTATCTGGTCTTGAAAAGCCTGCCGGGACTTTTGGGGAAATTCTATTTGCCAATTGCTCTGGGGGTGGCTTCGTTTGGCCCAATAGTTTGGCAAGGGTTAGCAACAGCGATAAAAATACAGCAGGGGAATGTTGGGGAAGCGGCTCTGGTAGATTCTTCACTGTTTTATACCTGGTTACTGTTGCCGCTATTGCTGGTTTGCGCTCAGTATGGGGTTTGGACGATGCTGGCCTTTACCGCCTTAACCTCGCTCTTGCCCGTAGTGGTGGCGGCGATTCTGGCGCAACAGGGCGGGCCGGGAGTAACTTCTCACGCTGAACACGCCCTGATAAGGCTATTTTTGTTTGGCGTTACTGGTTTTGTGGTAGTAAAATTAAGTGTGGCCCAGCGCAAACAACGGGCCGAACTAGCCGAGAAAAACGCCCAACTGGCTCATTATGCTACTACCCTGGAACAGCTTACCATTAGTCAGGAGCGCAACCGTATGGCCCGCGAACTCCATGATACGTTGGCCCATACCTTGAGCGCGGTTAACGTTCAACTGAAGGCTTTGGAGGTATTGCTTGATACCAACCCAGCCGCCGCCCATACTGCCCTGCAACAAACCCAGGAACTCACCCGTAACGGTTTGCACGAGGCCCGCCGCGCCCTCCACGATCTGCGTATCAAACCAGTAGAGGAGTTGGGTTTAGTGCTGGCAATTCAAGGCTTGGCTAAAATGGTAGGGGAAAGAGCGGGGTTGCAGGTGCGGCTGGATTTACCCGCCCAGCTTAATTATTTAACGCCCCAAGTTGAGCAAAATCTCTATCGGATTACCCAGGAAGCTTTGAATAATGTGGTGCGGCACGCTAATGCCCGTAACGTAGCGGTGGCTCTTTGTCAGGACGCGGCCCGCCTTGAACTGGTAATTAGCGATGACGGGCTGGGTTTTGAGCCTGAACAGGTTGTCCCACCAAATCACTACGGTATGGCTGGAATGCGGGAAAGGGCTACCCTTATGGGCGGGAAACTGGAAATTTTGAGTAAGCCTCGGCAGGGTACAACTGTCCGTTTGAAAATTGAGGGGTGAGCATGATTCGGGTATTGATTGTGGATGACCAGGTGATTGTTTGTGAGGGGCTAAAGGTGGTGCTAGAAGCTAACCCTGCTATTCAGGTTTTGGGAATGGCCCACGAGGGTGAACAGGCTCTAAAAATGACGGCGGCTTTGCAGCCAGATTTGGTGCTTATGGACTTAAAGATGCCGGGGATGAATGGGGTGCAAGCCACCCGCGCTATCAAGCAGCAATTTCCCGAAATAGCGGTACTCATTTTGACCACCTACGATGAGGATGAATGGGTGGTGGATGCGATTCGGGCGGGGGCGGCGGGCTATTTGCTCAAAGACTCCCGGCGCGAGGATTTGATTGCGGCTATCGAAGGCACAATGGCGGGTAAAACCTTTGTAGACCCGACGGTTGCCCAGAAATTATTTAGTTATGTGCAATATGGCGTGCCCGCTAATAATAAAATTGCCGAATTGTTGAGTGGACGCGAGAAGAAAATCCTGAGCCTGTTAGCTTCTGGCCTGACGAATATAGCGATTGCTGACCGTCTGAATTTGGCGGAAGGCACGGTACGCAACCATGTAAGTATGATATTATCCAAGCTGGAAGTTACTGACCGCGCCCAGGCCACCGCCCTGGCATGGCGTTACGGTTTGGTTGGGCCAAACCTAACCCCCTAGCCCCCTTCCATGAAGCGGAATGGGAAAGGAGTTATCCCCTCTCCCTTGTACTCAGGGGAGAGGGCTAGGGTGAGGGGTGGGTCTGCGATTTTATTATTATGCGGTGGGAGAAAACATAGTTTGTCCAAAAAACCTAGATTAAGAATCGCTTTGGTGGCCCCGTTAGTATCGCCGATTGCCCCACCGTTTTTGGGTGGGGCTCAGGTAACGGTGGCGGATTTGGCGTATGGTCTGGCGGAGCGTGGTCATGCTGTGATAGTTTATGCTGCCACAGGTTCGCAACTTTCGGCTTCGAATTTACGGCTGATAGAAATCGACCCGGGCGATGCTGCTCTGAACACCGCCAACTTTGGCTCGCAGGAGAAGGGTATTAACGGTGCGCCCGCCACCACCGCTTTTTTTAAT
>Ga0209512_1004835_pt1 | contig 11510 bp, 8 predicted proteins | sample frozenSSSSmetaG_FD_184142 | JGI IMG/M metagenome (GOLD analysis project Ga0209512, IMG submission 184142) | Glacier valley bacterial and archeal communities from Borup Fiord, Nunavut, Canada, to study Microbial Dark Matter (Phase II) -... | ecosystem: Environmental > Aquatic > Freshwater > Ice >... | reverse complement strand
TTCACGGCAGTCTGACTGCCTACTTTAATTTCCTGGGGCAGGTAGCCCACGTAGGAGAACACCAGCGTTGGGGCAGTACCCGGAGCCGCAATGCTGAATTTGCCATTGGCATCGGTAGTTGTACCCTGTGTGCTACCTTTCAGCACGACACTAACCCCCGGCAAGCCAGAACCGGTTTCATCTTTAACGGTACCGGTCACTCGCCGGTCCTGGGCAAACGCCCCTGCGCACAGCAGCCAGCTCAATAAGAGCAGGGGCACCGTGCGGTACATACGTTGTAACGTGTTTTTCATCTGTTTGGTAGTTAATGAGAAAAAATCAGACAGTATAATCCGCAGACTACTTTTACTAAAGCAACTGACCTGAGTATTCTAATTAATCGGGGTTTAATTTTATTTTAAGGTTGTATTAATGCGTAGGCCTGTCACCTTGGGATGGTACGACTAACGCGCCATCTTCCGGTTGCATTACCCGGCTCGTACTGCACAGTCTCAGATTGAAACCTGTCGGTTTCAGTTGTACAACCAAAGCAAAAGCCGCGTCTGGAATCACCCGGCGCGGCTTTTGGCAGTAATGAAAAATATAGATGTTAGTACCCTGGATTCTGCGTCAGGGTTTCGGTACTGCCTTTTTTGCTGTTCAAAATCTCCTGAAGCGGAATCGGGAAATACTCATGCTTGCCTTTTGTGAATTGTACCCCCGTCAGGTACTGCCGCTTTTTGGCTTCGGCTGCGTAGTAAGCGTTCAGGGTTGGCTCGGCAATGCCCCAGCGCACGAGGTCGAATCGGCGGTGGCCTTCCATGGCGAACTCCAGCCGCTGCTCGAACCGGACAGCTTTCAGAGCCACGGCCCGGTCGGTCCAGGGAGCCGTATACTGGCTGATGACGTAGTTGGCGGCTGGTTTTCCGTTGGGATTTACCACGAACCCATCAGGATTGGCAGCCCGCTTTCTGATCTGATTGACGTAGCCCCGCGCTTTTTCCAGATCGCCCACTTCGGCTTCCACCTCGGCCAGCCACAGTAGCACGTGGTCGTAGCGGATCATGCGGTAGTTGTTGGCGTTCAGGCGCGGGTTACCCGCAAAGGTGTTGGTGCCTACGTCGGAGCGGTACATGACGTGTTTCTTGGGCGAGTACGGCCCGCCATACGCCTGATCGCGCACGTACGCCTTGCCGGGGTGAACGCCCCAATCGAGGAACTGAACCCCCCGGCGACCCACCGTCCAGTCGAGACGGGGGTCAACGGTACCGGCATAGGGGGTGAACGGCTGCGTTGACTCGATACCCTGATCGCTGGTTACGTCCGTTGCGTTGAAGGTGTCCATCAGCGGCAGGCCGGTGCCGTCGGTTTTGAAGGCGTTGACCAGGTTCTGCGACGGCTGGAAGAAACCGCAGCAGGTCGTTACGCCACCCCCGCCATAGGGGTAGTTCAGCGTGGAGCCGATGTTACCGTTTTCGCCCCCCGCTGCCCCGTCGTTCACCGAGTACTGCACTTCAAAAATCGACTCGGTGTTGTTGTTCATCACCGCCCGGAAGTTGTCGTGAAACTTATCCATGAGTTTGTACTGCCCACTGGCCACAATGGCGTCGAGCAGCGGTTTGGCTTCGGTAAACTTCTTCTGAAACAGGTACGACTTGGCTAATTCGGCACCGGCAGCCCATTTGGTGGGGCGGCCCACCTGCGTCTGCTTCGTGGGCAGCACGTCGTAAGCGGCTTTCAGGTCAGCCACGATTTTGGGCCAGATGTCCTCGTTGTTGGGCATCTTGGTGCTTTCCAGGTCGTTGGGGTTGTAGATTTTCTCGTCGATATACGGCACCATGTTGAACATCTTCTTGAGTTCAAAGTGGTAGTGTCCGCGCAAAAACCGGGCTTCGGCAATGATCTGCTGCCGTTCGGCATCGGTCACGTCGGTGGTGGCTGCTAAGGCCTGCAAGACGTCGTTGGTGCGGGCAATGCCGTCGTACATCCCACGCCGTTTGCCCCGGAAATAGATGTTGTCCGACTGAATGTTGCCCTGTTCGATGAGCGAAATCGGCGGCTGATCGCCCGCAATCGTGCCTTTATAGGCATCATCGGAGGCCACGCTGCCGTAGACCCAGTTGTCGGCCCCGACCTGATACGAACGGTAGGCTCCTTCGGCGGTGGCCCAGCCGTCGAGCAGCGAGTAGGCACCGATGAGCAGCGAATTGACGCCAACCTTGTTTTGCAGCGTCGATACAGCGAGAGCCGCTTTGGGCTGCACATCGAGGAACTTATCCGAGCAGGCCGATGCAATGGCCACACACAGGACGAGGGTGATGATGGTTATCTTTTTCATGATACGTTAGAAAGAAAGATTTAAGCCAACGAGAACCGTTTTAGCCACCGGATACGACCCGCCATCGACCCCAATCTGCCGGTCGTTACCCGCCGAATAGTTACGCAGGTTGATTTCGGGGTCCATGCCGGAGTACTTCGTTGCCGTCAGCAGGTTTTGCCCCTGCACGTAAACCGATGTGTTACCGAGTTTGAGTCTGGACAGTAACGCCTGCGGAAGCTGGTAGGTCAACTGCACGTTTTTAAGCCGGAAATACGACCCGCTTTCGAGGTAATACGTGGACGGCTGAATGCTGACCTGATCGCTCGACCGGAGCTGGGGCAGGATGGCGTCGGTTGCGCCGGGTCGCCATGACTGGCACAGCATCCGGGTGCTGCGGTTACCGGCAAACGTGGGGAAGTCGGTCCAGTATTTCACGTAGTTGAAAATCTGGTTACCCTGCACTCCCTGCCCAAAGAGCGTTAGCCCGAAGTTCTTGTAATTGAGGTTCACGTTCAGGCCGTAGTTGAATTTGGGGTGTGGATTGCCGATGACGGAGAGGTCCTTGGAGTTGATGACGCCATCGCCGTTCACGTCGCGGAATTTGAACCGACCGGCCACGTTCTCGCTGGCCGCATTGCCGAACTGCACCGGGTGGGCTTTGGCTTCTTCATTGGTCTGGAAAATGCCGTCGATGGTGTAGCCAAAGAACGACGAGATGGGGTATCCCTGCTATGTCACGACAAAGTTCTGGATCCGCTCGTCGTTAATGCCGAAGTACTGCGTACCGGGATCGCCGGTGGTTTTGGTTACCACGTTGCGGTAGGTACTGATGTTGCCGCTTACGTTGTAGCTCAGACCCCGGCTGCCAATTTTATCGCCGTAGCCGATCATCAGGTCAACACCCCGGTTGCGCATGGAGCCGATGTTCTGGAACGGGTTGGTGGCCACGCCCTGCGTCAGTGGTGCCGATACCGGGAAGAGCATATCGGAGGTTGTGCGGGTGTACCAGTCGAAGGCGATGCTCAGCCGGTTTTTCAGCAGCGTCGCGTCCAGACCGATGTTCAGGCTGGTGGTGGTTTCCCATTTGGCTTTGGCGTTGCCAAACTGCATCAGTTCGTAGCCCGGAATAGACGAGGTGCGGGTACCGTTAATGTCGTAGAACGAGGTGGCGGGGTTGGTGCTGAATTGCGTAAACGAGTTGTAGTTACCGATTTCCTGGTTACCGGTTTGCCCGTAGCCCGCCCGGATTTTCAGGTCGTCGATAAACGTAAGGGGCCGCATGAAGTTCTCTTTCGAGAGCCGCCATCCTGCCGAAGCCGCCGGAAACACTGCCGATCGGAACTCCTTGGCGAAGCGCGACGAGCGGTCCCGCCGAACGGTCAGGTCGAGCAGGTATTTGTCGTCCAGGGCGTAGTTGATTTTGGCAAATTCCGACGCCAGCCGCCAGTTCGATGCCCCACCGTTGTTGGTTTGAACGCCCGTACCAGCACTGAGGAAGCGGTTTTCAATGTCATCGACCGCAAAATTGGTGCGGCTGGCATCGAAGAATTCAAAATAGCTCTTGATTGACTCGGTCCCGGCAATAACGTTGAACCGGTGGCGGGTACCCACGTTCAGGTTATACGTCAACGTGTTGTACCACGTCCAGGTGTACTCGTAACTGTTGTTAGTCTGGAGTTGGTTGGACCCCCGCGCTTCTGCCGATTCAATATCGCTGATGGTGTAGTTCCGGTAGTTGGCCAGGTTGTAGTCAATACCGAAACTGGTGCGGGCCGTCAGGTTGGGCAGAATGTCGGCTTCGGCGTAGGCATTGCCGAACAGCCGGACTTCTTTCTGCACGTTGTCTTTGTTGCGGTAGAGCAGAGCCGCTGGTGAGTTGGCATTGTCGAGGTCACCCCCGCGCGTACCGGCAAAATTACCCGCCACGTCATAAACCGGAATAATGGGCTGGATGCGATACGCGAACGAAATAGGATTGCTCTCGGCGTTATTGCCGTTGGGCTGCCCGATGCGTTCGCCGTAGGCCACCTGAAAATTCTGCCCCGCCCGAATCCGCTTCGTAATGTTGAACTCGGTGTTCGACCGTAGCGAGTAGCGTTTGTAGCCAGTGTATTTCATGATGCCGTCCTGGTTGAAATAGTTGAGCGACATGGCGTAACGGCCGTTTTCGTTGCCGCCCGATACGCCGATCTGGTGATTCTGAATGGGAGCAGGGTTGAAAATTTCTTCCATCCAGTTGGTACCCTGCTTGTTGGCCTTTGTGATGAGCAAAAACTTCGGCGAGTTGATGTCATTGTTGTAATTCACGTAGGTGCCGTCGGGGTTGCGGGCCACGCGCGGATCGCTCTCGGAGGCTCCGCTGGGCAGGACGTAATTGGGAATGACAGGCGTTGGGCCGTTGCCAAACTGCGAGTGGGTGGGGTTGCCATTGGCCCCGACTGCTCCCGAGTTGATGCGCGACTCCCACGTCAGGCGGGCGTACTCATTGGTATTGAGCAGATCGAGCAGTTTACCGTGCTGCTGCGTACCCTAATACGTATCGTAGGTAAATTTGGGCTTACCCGCTTTGCCCTTTTTGGTCGTGATAATTACCACGCCGTTGCCCGCCCGCGATCCGTAAATCGACGCGGCCGACGCGTCTTTCAGTACCTGTAAACTCTCGATGTCTTTCAGGTTCAGTGTGTTCAGGTTGCCTTTGGTGGGTACGCCGTCAATGACGTAAAGGGGGGAGTTATCATTGATGGTACCAAAGCCCCGGATGCGGACCATAACGCCCCCGCCCGGCGCGTTTTCGTTGCCGACCGTTACGCCCGCCACGCGCCCCTGCAAGGCCTGCCCCACGTTGGTGGCCGGTACCGACAGCAGTTGCTTCGTATCTACCGTGGCCACCGCCCCTGTAATATCGCGTTTGGCCTAGGAGCCATAACCCGTTACGACTACCTCGTTCAACGTTTTGGTGTCGACAGCCATCGTTACGTTAATTTCGGTGCGGTTGCCAATCGTTATATCCTGACCGGCAAAGCCAATGGCCGAGATCGTCAGAACGTTTCGTCCACTGGGTACAGCAAGGGAGAACTTCCCGTCGGCATCCGTCACAATGCCCGTTTACGTGCCTTTCACAACAACGTTGGCTCCCGGTAGTTTGGGCTATTTCTACACCGGCCCCCGCTGGCCAGGGAAAGGGGCATCCAAACGCTACGATGGCAAGATTGACCTCAAAAATCCGGATTTGAGTCGCTTCGAGTTGACGGCTGAGTCCGCTACCGAGCGGGTGTATTCAGCCTTAGTCAACTGCGTGTTTCTCCAGCAGACCATTCGCCTGGCGTATGCGCAGCAACTCGGTGAACACGGGGTGGTAGAGGGCTAGTGTTGTTATTTTTCAACCGCGCTGGACTTGCCGGCAAACACGCTGGTGAGTTACTATCGGTTGCGCTACCAACAAGAGTTTCTGATCCGGGATCTAACCGGGCCGACGCTTCGGCAGTACACGGGTCTTTCTCAATGTCAGGCCCGCTCGATCAACAAGATAGAATTTCATGCCAACATGGCTCTATCGGCGGTCAACGTGGCCAAAGTAGAATCTGGTTTGCGGGTTTGTTTTTGAGCGTAAAGCGTTCTCGATGGTTGACGTTAAAACGCGCTATCACAACGAGTTACTGCTGAATCGGTTTATAAGCATCTTACCGGCAGAGACGAAGTTGACTATAAATGACACCCACCTCAGGCAGCTTTACAATTTTGGCTGTATTGCTGCCTGACAGCTACCGAACCATTGGTTTAACGAAAAGTATCCGGGCGAGCGTGGGGTACATTTACCAGGTTCAGCAATGTAACTCAGGCAAGAAGTTCGACTACGCAGGCCAATGTCTTGTTTCGGGTGCTGACATTCGATAATTTGGTGGCTTAATTCCGCAAAAAGGCCTGGTAAGGTTTATCCTCTGGGCAAAAGTTAACATCACACACATTATTCTTTGATTATTCGTTTATGACACACTTTTCGCTGAACTATCAGAATTTTATTCATCAGCTTAGACATTGGGTTTATCTGGTTATTTTTCTAACAGCACTCTCACCGGCCTGGGCGCAAAATACCCTCACAGGTACCGTTACTGATGCGGCTTCCGGCGAAACACTAGCCGGCGCAGCCGTACAGATCAAAGGTACCAGTACCGGTACATCGACCGATGCGCGGGGGCAGTATCGGCTTAGCCTGCCAACAGGCACATCCGAGCCCACACTCGTTTTTTCGTTTATCGGCTACCAGCCCCTCGAAGAGACCGTCGGCAATCGGACCGTGGTCGACGTTAAACTGACGGCTTCTACCAATGCGCTAAGCGAGGTAGTAGTGGTTGGCTACGGCGTGCAGAACCGACGCGACGTGACTACGGCCATTGGCTCGGTGCGGGCGAGGGATTTGGCCAATCAACCCGTTGTGAGTTTCGACAATGCGCTTGCAGCTAAAATTGCCGGTGTGCAGGTAGTCCAGACCTCGGGCGCACCGGGAGCGGCTCTACAGGTACGCGTGCGCGGCACAGGGTCCATCAGTGCAGGTCTTGACCCCCTCTACGTGATCGACGGAGTGCCGCTGTCGCGGGACACCAAGTTTGCGACTGGCAGCACGAGTACTCAGTTTCCCGACAACCCGATCAATGTACTGAGCACCATAAATACCGACGATATCGAAAGCATTGAGGTGTTGAAAGACGCCAGTGCTGCAGCCATCTACGGCTCTCGCGGATCGAATGGGGTGGTGCTTCTGACGACCAAGCGCGGCAAGGAAGGCAAGACGACCATCAATTACGATTCGTTTGTGGGCTTTCAGCAGGTCAACAAAAAATTAGACCTGCTCAACGCCTATGAGTACGCGACCCTCAACGCGGAAGCTAAAAATAATGCCTACCTCGACCGTAACCCGACCGGCAAAGCTACCGACCCCAACGACGTTCGGAGTCGGGGCGTAGGTGCCCCAAGTACATTGATTGCCCCGCAGGTTGTACCTTATTTATCAGGACAAGCCGGTTTAACCAATACCGACTGGCAGGATGAAATTTTCCGGCAGGCTCCCATTCAGAATCACACGCTCTCGATTAGTGGAGGAAATGCGAATGTGCGCTACTACGTGTCGGGCAACTACCTCGATCAGCAGGGCATTGTAATCAACTCGGGTTACAAACGCTACAGCAGCCGCGCCAACCTCGACATCAAGAGCGGGCGACTATCGGTTGGTTTCAACTTCAATCCGTCGTATTCGTACCATGACCTGATTAAAGCCGAAGGGCCGTTTCTGGCCGATGGTATCATTGGGCTGGCCGTGCAACTCGCGCCTATTTTTCCTGTTTACAATGCCAATGGAACCTATAATTTCGATGGCAACGGCTGGGGCTTCGGGGCTACGTCGATCCTGAACCCAGTAGCGGTGGCCAACGAAGTAAAAGACAAACTCAGCCAGCTCAGGCTGCTGGGCAATGCTTACGCCCAGTATGATATTGCGAAAGGCTTCTCGTACCGGCTCAACGTAGGAACCGATATAAACAATTTCCAGCGCGATTATTACCGACCTTCTATCGTCGAAATTCGTGACCGCAAGGGACCATCCATCCCGACGGGTTTTTCGAGGACCCAGAATTACGTGAACTGGCTGATAGAACATACGCTGAATTACAACCAGAGTTTTGGACCACATACGGTGTCGGCTCTGGCGGGGTTTTCGGCCCAGAAAGACCGCCGGACGGCCTCAGAACTAACGGCTACCAATTTCCCGAATGACTTAGTCCAGACGCTCAACGCCGGGCAGGTAACGGCGGGTAGTTCCGATATTCAGGAGTGGTCGTTACTATCATACATCGGTCGGGCGCAATACGACTACAACGGAAAATACCTGCTGTCGGCGGCAGTGCGGGCCGATGGTTCTTCGCGCTTCGGGGCGGCCAACCGCTGGGGTTATTTTCCGAGCGTGTCGGCGGGCTGGAATGTCTCGCAGGAGTCGTTTCTGAAAAGTTCAACCTGGTTAAATGACCTGAAAATCCGCGCCAGCTACGGCTTGACGGGGAATTTCCAGATTCCCAACTACGGCTCGGTCAGTTTGCTCAACTACCAGAACTACGTACTTGGTCCCGAAACCATTGTGAGCGGGCTCGCCCCCGGCAATTCGGCCAATGATAAGCTGAAATGGGAAAAAACGGCCATGCTCGACGTGGGCTTCGATGCGAATTTCTTTCGCAACCGCCTGACCCTGACCGTCGATTATTACAACGCCAACACCTCCGACCTGCTACTGAACGTACCCGTGCCTCGGGCATCTGGATTCAGTACGGAGCTACAAAACATTGGCAAAGTGAATAATCAGGGTTTTGAATTTACGCTTGGTACGCAGCAGACCTTCGGGCGAGTGGGCTGGTCGGCCAACGCCAATCTGGCCACCAATCGCAACGAAGTGCGGGCATTGGGCGCGTCGGGCGATCCAATCATTGTGTCGGGTGGGGTGGCCGGTGCGCAGTTCATTACCCGAATCGGCGAGCCGATTGGTCAGTACTGGACCATGCAGTACGACGGCGTGTTTAAAAATCAGGCCGAGATCGATGCCTACCCCCGCACCGCCACGACCAGACCCGGCGACTTTCGATTTGTTGATGTAAACGGCGACAAAAGGATCGACTTCAGCAGCGACCGCACGGTGACGGGTAGCTATTTCCCGAAATACACGTTTGGCTTTAACACCCGTTTCACCTATGCTGGTTTCGACCTTGGAGCGACGGTGCAGGGTGTGCAGGGCAATAAAATTCTGAACCTGATCAGGCGGTATATCTACAACTCGGAGGGCAATGGTAACCAGTTCCGGGGTGCGCTCGACCGCTGGCAATCAGCCGACAATGTAGGCAATGGCCTGGTAAACCGCGCCAACCGGCTGTCAACGGGGTCTAATGGAGAAATCTCCACCTGGCATATCGAGAGCGGCTCGTATGTCCGCATCCGCACAATCACGCTGGGCTACGCCCTGCCCACTACCCTGCTGCAACGGCTCCACCTAAGTCGGGCGCGGGTTTACGCTACCACGCAGAATCCGTTCACGTTCACCAAGTACAGCGGCTACAACCCCGACGTGAGTGCCCGCCCCGACAACGCGCTCTCGCAGGGCGAAGATTATGGCACGTACCCGCTCGCCCGCACCACGTCTATCGGTATTAACCTCAGCTTCTAACCCGCACAACTCCATGACTATCAGAACAAAAACAGCCCTGACACGCCTGCTTGCCGTGACACTGTCGACATCGGTTGCAACCATATGGCTACCGTCATGCCAGTCCGATTTTTTGGACTTAACCCCCCAGTCGCAGCCGAATACGGATAACTTTTACCAGACCGCCAACGATTTCAATAATGCGGTCAACGGCGCTTACGACGTACTTCAGTCGAGCAATCAGTACGGGGGCGATTTTAATACCCTGCTCGAAGCCCGTAGCGACAATGTGCTGGACAACGACCCATCGTCGAACGCGGGCTTGCGCTACAACATAGACCGCTTTATTGAACCCACTACCAACACGATTTTGCGGGATACCTGGGGTAGCCTGTACACTGGTATCAACCGGACGAACCTGATTTTGGACAAAATTGACGCCGTGACGATTGATGCCCCGCTGAAAGCCCGCTACAAAGGGGAAGCGCAATTTATTCGGGCGTTGTCATATTTCAATCTGGTTCGGTTGTGGGGGGCGGTACCGCTCGTACTGAAAGCGGGCAACACGACGGAGGCCCGGTCGTACACCCGCAATGCCGTGGCCGAAATCTATGCGGCCATTGAAAAAGACCTCACCGATGCAAGCGCAAACCTGCCTGCCACCTATACCGGGGCAGATATAGGCCGGGCTACGTCGGGTGCGGCCAAAGCACTGCTGGGCAAAGTATTGGTTACCCAGAAAAAATTTACGCAGGCCGTGCCCGTGTTGCGGGAGGTAATTGCCAGTAACACCTACCGGTTGCTGCCCAATGTGGCCGATGTGTTTTTGGTGGTCAATAAGAATAACGCCGAGATTGTATTTGCAGTGAAATTCAGAAAAGGCGTGGGTGGTGCCTTGCCCGAAGGTCACGGCCTGTTTTACGGCACTAACATCGGCGATAACATCGAACCCTCTCTCCGGGCGGCTTACCCCACGGGCGATAAACGGCAACCCCTTACGGTGCAGATTCCGGTACCAAGCAACGTAAACGTGGTTCCCCGCAAGTGGTACGATGAAGTATCAGCAACGAATGATGTGGGCAACGATTTTCCGGTACTTCGCTACGCTGACGTGCTGTTGCTCTATGCCGAAGCGCTGAACGAAGTGGGCTATCAGGCCACTGGCGATGCGTTTACTAACCTGAACGCCGTGCGGAGCCGGGCTGGTGTGCCAGTCTATACGGCCACTCAACTTGCCACACAAGCCTCTTTCCGGGATGCGGTCATTGGCGAACGCAGGCTGGAGCTGGCCCTGGAAAACGACCGCTGGTTTGACCTTCTTCGTACCGGAACGGCTATCACAGCCTTACAAGCCACTAAAATTACTGTACCCGCCAACCGACTTGTCTATCCTATTCCACAGGCAGAAATAGACACCTACAACAGTCCGTCAATGTTCCCCCAAAATCCCGGCTATTGAGCAGAGAGTATCATAAACTAACTATTATCAATGGTTCGGTAATTTCTGGGGTATGAAAAAGGCATGGTAGTTTTGGGACTTCGACCTCCTCAAACAAACCATGCCATGAGTGAAGCCTTCGCTTCCCTGGCTACAATAGTAGCCAAAACCCCCGGACTGACCAAGTCACGCACTCAGTTTTTGACTCATGCTCTGCACTTGTTTCTCAGTCTGCGTAGCCGCATCAATTTCCTGATGATGGCCCGCCACTCAGATGCCTATAATGAACAAACGACGCGCTATCACTTCGAACACTACCATTGGCGTATGTGCAGCAACTCGGTGAACACGGGGTGGTAGAGGGCTAGTGTTGTTATTTTTCAACCGCGCTGGACTTGCCGGCAAACATGCTGGTGAGTTACTATCGGTTGCGCTACCAACAAGAGTTTCTGATCCGGGATCTAACCGAGCCGACGCTTCGGCAGTACACGGGTCTTTCTCAATGTCAGGCCCGCTCGATCAACAAGATAGAATTTCATGCCAACATGGCTCTATCGGCGGTCAACGTGGCCAAAGTAGAATCTGGTTTGCGGGTT
>Ga0209512_1004834_pt1 | contig 11510 bp, 9 predicted proteins | sample frozenSSSSmetaG_FD_184142 | JGI IMG/M metagenome (GOLD analysis project Ga0209512, IMG submission 184142) | Glacier valley bacterial and archeal communities from Borup Fiord, Nunavut, Canada, to study Microbial Dark Matter (Phase II) -... | ecosystem: Environmental > Aquatic > Freshwater > Ice >... | reverse complement strand
GGTAGGCATGACGGGGCTGCGACTAGCATTTGCCTCCTGGAAAAGGCGGCAACGGGGGCAAAATCTTCCAGTTGGATACCCCGGTAATCGGACCGGCGGCGCTGCGCTCAGGTCAAACGCGCGGGGCCATATAGGCGGCGAGAGCCTTGTGGCTCATCACGGGGTGAGCACGGCCTCGACGGAGGGGATAACCTTGGCCAGAGAGTGGCCGTGAAGCAGTCCCTGATTGAGGCCTTCGGCGAGGTTATGGACGGAGGGGAATTTTGATCCGGTGTCGGAATCGGAAACCCAATCGGTGATCTTGCCGGGGAATTCCCGCACGGGGCCGGATTGGTGAATGGCTTCAATCAAGCGGGTGTGCTTCTCGGCAATGGTGGTGGTGCAGACGAAGACGGTCGGATCGGTCAGCCTGGCGATCACGGCGTCAAACATGAGAATACGGGAAGCGTCCGTGGAGGGAAGAGGGAACACCTGGCGGTGTCCGGCCGAGTCGATCACAACGCAGCGCTGCTCGTGCCACCATTCGGCCCTGCCGTTGGAACCATTCAGGTAGATTTCCGGTTCGCGGGTGGTGTTGGCGGTGGCGTGGCTGACGCCGAACCACATTTGCGTGTTCGAGGGCGTGGAGCCGGTGACGACCGCAGTGTCGAACATCTCGATCTGGTGGGCGCGGTAAAGTTCGGTCGATTGCAGGTTTACGGTGGCGGATTCGTCGACCGAGGAACCGGCGAAATACAGGGCGAGGTTGACGAAGTGAGCGAACGCGTTGTTGAGAGGTGAATCCAGCACGGCGGCCCCGTCGGCTTCGATCCGGCCGGCCCATTGGTTGCGGTTGAAATAAGCGCGGTTGCGCGGCCAGAGCCCGATCATGCGGATCGACTCCAGCTTGCCGATGACGCCCGCGAGCAGCTGGGTTTTGAGCCAGCGGGTTTCCATCGAGTAGAGGTCCTGAAACCCGACGGCCACCCAGCGTTTGGATTCCTTTTCCGCGTGACGTATGGCTGCGATGTCCGCCGACGATCCGGCCAGCGGTTTTTCAACCAGCACGTTCATCCCGGCATTCAACGCGGCGATGGTTAGGCGGGCGTGCCACTGGATGCCCACGGGAATGAGGCAAAGGTCGATCCGGCCGGCTTCCTTGGCGAAGAACGTTTCGGTGTCGGCGTAGATGATTGTTCCGCCTGCCTTAAGCTCGGCGACGATGTCGGGCACATCGGATTGGTTGATGATGACCGCAGCGGCCAGCCGGACGGTTTGGCGCCGCAGGGCGTCACGGAGAAGCTGAAAATAGATGGTGCCGTAGCCCGATACGCCGATGAGTGCGACGCGCGGACAAGAGCCTTTGAGGGATGGCATGGACGTAAAATGGGGACGGGATGAAAGGGGCATTTTCAAAAATATTCCTCTTGTGCCGGTCAGCGACGCACCACACTTCTTACAGTAAGACCCCGACCCCATGCCTACCCCTTCGCTCCGGCAACTTGCGCAAGAATTGGGCCTCTCCCACACGACGGTTTCAGAGGCGCTGAGGGGTAGTCCGCGCGTCAAGGAAGAGACCCGGGTGCAGGTCTTGAAGGTGGCCAAAGCCATGGGCTACCGGCGCAATCCGCTCGCGGGTGCGCTGATGTCCGAGATGCGCCGGTCGAAGGCGGGCACCTTTCGCGGGGTGCTCGCGGTGCTCGACCTGGATGGCCCGGTGAATCGTCCGGCTGGACCTACCCGCTATCACAAGGAACTGACCAAAGGCGCGACTGCGCGGGCCGCGGAGCTCGGCTTCAAGGCCGACGTGTTCGCGATCGGCACGGGGGGACTTTCATTGGAACGCCTGGACACGATCATGCAGTCGCGCGGGATCAGGGGGATTTTTCTGCTGCCGGTGCGTGAGACGCCGGATCTGACCCGGCTGGGATGGAATCATTTTTCCGGCATCTATTCCGACTACGTGATCGAGCGGCCCGGCCTGCATGCGGTGTGTCCGGATCATTACCGCGCGATGCTCACGGCCTTGGACCGTCTGCGAGCGCTCGGTTACAAGCGCCCTGGTTTGATGTTGCGCTCGGATCACGACAAGCGGCTTTTGCATCGCTGGGAGGCGGCCTATCACGCGTATCAAACCCATCATGATGGCATGACGCGCCTGCCGCCGTTGATTCTGAGCGACCTCAACCAGGCGGATTTCACCCGCTGGTTTCGCACGGTGAAGTGCGATGTGGTGCTGGCGCACGATCCGACCGTGATGCAATGGATGCAGGCGGCCGGCGCGCGAATCCCCGAGACCCACGGATTCTGCTGCCTCAACGTGATGAACAGCGACGGGCCTTGCGCCGGTCTGGATCTGCAACCTCGCCAGCTGGGAATTCGCGGCGTGGAGCTTTTGATCAGCCAGGTTTTGTGCAACGAGGTCGGCGCGCCGGAGGTGCCGATGAACACGGTCGTTCCCGCCGCCTGGGTGGACGGACCGACGCTGCTGCAGAAGAGCTGAAAATCAGCGAGGCTGGCCGGCGGTTTCCAGATGGTGCGAGTCGTCGCCGACGACGGGTCCGGCCTCCAGTTGAATGCAGTCATACATGACACCGGAGGAGGGGAGTTCAGGCATGCCGCTCGTGTCGGTTGAGATGATCGAATCCACCGGGCCTTTTTTCCAGTTGCCGCGCGCCTCGAGGGTGAAGGTGATTTTATTGGCGCCCGGCTTGAGGAGCGCCGCATCGAACTCGACCGTGTTGTGGCGGAAATTCGCGGAACGCACGGCGGAGCGGTAGATGCCGGAATCGTTGATCGAATCAATCACGCCGATTTCCCGGCCGTTCACGGAAATGTGGAGGTGGTTGTTGCCACCGGCTGCGCCCGCGAGATCGACCGTCAGGAGCATGGGGCCGGCGGATGGCGTTTCCTTAAGGTCAAATTTGACGTTCCAGACCGGGCTGAAATACGAGCCGTCCGGCATGGGCATGACCGACTGGGCGTAATACCAGTTCTTCGCAGGAGTGCTTTGGCCGATGGTGTAGTTCAGTTCCTTGGTGCCCATTTCTTTCATGTAGCGCCACCAAAGGCCGAACTGGCGCGGCTCGTTGCCGAAGCGAAATTCCATCGTGCTGCGATCAGGGGTGCCGATGCGCCAGAGCAGTTCCTTGCGGCTGGGCGGGTTCCAATCGATGGAGCCCAGCGCGGTGGTCTTGTCGGGCGCGATTTTGAGATCGGTCAATTTCATCTCGCCGACGATGCCAGGGACCGACGCGTAGAGCGCGTAGTCGCTGGGACGGATTTTGGGGATGGAGAAACGTCCGTCCGCATCGGCGCGGGTCCAGAATTCGTAGCCCATGGTCTGCGTCTGCCAGTCTTGGTCGGGGCGGGCCAGCACGATGAGCGCGTTGGCTGCCTTGCGATTGGGAATGGTGAGCGTGCCCGTGACGGCGCCGCGCTGGCGCGGATAAAGTTCCTCCTGTTCGCGAACCCAGGCGTAAGGCCACGCGGATTTTTCCTGTTGTCCGCGCTGAACGGCGTCGCGCCACAAGGCGTCGGGGTTGGCGCCTTTGTTGAGGTAAACCAGCCACGGTCCGATGATCTGGCTCCACGGTTCGCCCTCCGCCACGTGGACGGAGATGCCGTCGCGCATGAGAAAATGGCCGCCGAGAAACTCCAGGATGGCGACGGGGCCGTTATGCACCGTGAGGATGCCCTTGGTCGGACCGCCGTTGTAATACTCCATGCTCGGCTGAACCATGAAAATGCCTTCGGTCTCGGATGAAAATCCATGCACCACGTGATCGGCGGTGTAGTCGGTCCAGTCGTATTTCGAGTAAACCGGCAGGCCGTCACGGGTGCTTCCGACAGGCTCCTTGTAGACGTTTGCCGCCACCTGCTTCGTGAGTCGGAACGTGGCGTCGGAGATCGTCTGCGCTCCCTCGAAGGCGTCGCCCGAGATCATCTGTCCTTGCTTGGCCGCGGAGGCGTAGGCGCGGGTCAGCAGCTTGGCGTCGCCGCGGAACACCCAGCGCAACTGGCCCACGCTGCCCTCGGGTTGTCCCGGGCCATGCCTCATCACCAGATATTCGTAGATGCCGGGGACTCCGCGCTTCATGACGAAATGCATCTCGACGTTCAGAAACTTGATGAAGTTGGGCTCGACGAACTTGACATCCGCCATGTCCGGCTCCGCCGACACGATGCTGCCTTCGCTGCCGGATAGACTGGCTTGATTTTTCCCTACGCCGAAGGCCTCGGCGTCGAAGGTGACGCCGCCGCGCGACACGAGATTGTGGCCACCCGCGAGGGTGATTGATTGCACCTCGGCTTTTTTCTTGTCGATGACGGCGGTGACGAGGCCGTTGCTCATCGTGATGGAGTCGGGCTCGTCGAGTACTTTGACATCCCCGGCGCCCGCTCCGAAGGCGTGAACGTGGCCAAGCCCCGCGCCGATGCACGTGAGCTGAAGGACCGATAGAGAAAATCTGCGGAAGAGCTTTATCATTTTTCGGGTTGGTCGGGCATGTCGTCGCCGACGAGTCCGAGGCACTGGATGGCGGCGAGGGCCCACTGGTTGACGGCGTTGGTGGAAACAGGGGCTTCGTCGATGGGGTTGAGCACGTCGGGACCTTTTATTCGGGTAACGGGAAACGGCTCGGTGAGCAGCTTGATGCCGGCCGCGCCGCCCAGAAACTCCCGCCAAGCGCGGGCCGCGAGCTGCGGGTCTTTCCCCTGCACGGCCGCGTAGGCCGTGAGGCGGGAGTGGGCCTGGCCGAGGTTGAGTTTGCCGAGGCTTTCGCCGAGCGCGTCCACCTGCTCCTTGGCGGTGGCGTTGTAGAGACGGCAGTATGCCAGCCAGGTGCGCGCGTACTCCGGCACGTCGAGCAGCTGGATCAACTCGCTGTTGATTTCAAAGCCGCCGAAAACAGAGCCGAGATGGCTGACGTTGATGCCGTCGCCGTTGCGAAAAAAACGTCCAGTGTCAGGATCGTAGCCGCCTTCGCCTGAAAAATAACCGTGGGGCAGGGCGGCGATGCTGCTCATGCCTGCGACAAGTTTTTCACGGCACTTGGGATCTCCGGTGCGTTCCCACTCGGTCAGCAAGGACGCGGCGACCGCGCCCCAGTCCGTGCCGACACCCATGGTCAGGGGGAAAAGATTTTTAGCCTTCCCGTCGCTGGGAGCGGAGATTTTCCGGCCGGGCTCGACCTCGTTTAATTTCCAGACTGCGCCGATTTCTTCGCTCATGAGGTCGCCGACACGTTCGTCGGCGGTGAGGTAGTAATAGAACCGGCGGTTGGTCACCGTGCTGATGCGCAGCTGCTTGGCGCTGTCGCCCCAGTGCACGACGCCGTGCCGTGTGCCCAGGCCCGCGAAACGACCGAGGTGGTAGACATCCACCTCGCCGGTGTGGCGCGTCATCGCCTCCGCCAATCGGAAGACATCCGCGCGGCCGCCGCGCAGAAAATCATACCAAAGCCACAGGTCGGTGGAGAGCTCGGAGTTGTCCCACGCAAATCCGCCCACGTCGTAGCGCCAGACATGGCGGTCGGAATCGTAGGTGTGCATCACGTCGCCATAATTCCAGAAGCCATACCAGTGGCGTTGTTCGATCTCTTTTTTGTAGTGGTCGAAATAGAAATCGAGCTGGGCCTCGATGCGCGCCTTCACGGGCGTGGAGCGGTCGGGCAGACCCCAGATCGCGCCGCCGAAAACAGTGGCCGCCTTGTAGGTGGCCGGCTGGCAGACGATCTGCGGTGGCGTGCGAAGGGCGTCGGCCAGCGCCACGGTTTGCGCGCGCGACGGCGTGGCCGGCAACGCCCAGAGCATCATCTCACTTGTGCGGGCAACGCCGAGCGGCGTCGCGAATCCCGGCTCGTAGTCCTCGTAGGTGATGTCGAGGCCTTCGAGTTGTTTGGCGTAAGTTTCCTCGCCCATGTCGTCATGGTAGAAACGCATATCCATCGGCCGCGACTCGGGCGACCAGAGCCAGAGCGTGACCGTGGCGACGTCCGTGGTCGCGCCGCGGATGTCGAGTTGGGTCGGGTGGCTTTGCCAGAAATTGCGGATGCCGAAGGCCATTCCACCCTGCGGGCTGCCGATCCAGCCGAGGCCGGCGGCGCGACGGCCATACGCGGAGGTCAGCCACGTGAAGCCTTCCTTCGTGCGCTTGCGAATCTCGAATGAATCGGCGGTCGGTTGGGCCAAGGTGAAATCGCCGAACGCGGGAATCAGCTCCAGGTGTTTTGAGACGGCGGCATTCCATTCGTCGGCGGGAGGCGTGGCGAGGCCGGCGACCTGCGCATCCTTCACGGCGCGGCCCGGATCGCGTCGCAGACCGGTCACGCCACGCACCGCCTCGGCCCACAGGCCGTCGTTCTCGCCGGCAAAACGCACGTGCCGGTCTTGCAATTCACCGTGCATGGGCACGGAGAAGCGCAGGCCGAGCCCGCGGATGAAGTCCTTATCCTGGTTTCCATCGTAGATGATCGTGTGCATCACGCGGATGGATTCCGCGCCTGAATAAAAATAGAGGCGCACGATAAACGGCAGCCATTCGCGGCCTTTTTCGTTGGCGTGTCTGCCTTCGATCTTCACGACGGCGCGGACGGGACCGCGTTGCTCTACGGACACCGATTCGATTTTGCCGGAGAACGCCTCGGAGTGAACCGTGCCGTTTTCGCCAGCTTCCGCGGCATCCTGCAGCAGGCAGACGAGGTGGCCGTCGCGGGCGATTTCCTGGCCGCCGCGCGCGATGGACTGGATGAGCACCGCGCCCGATTTCGCGACACGGCATTGGATGGTTCCGGTGTCGATCGTGATGGAGTCCGACGACTCCACGACGGTCACGGGCTTCGCCGGTGCGGCCGGTTTTCCAAGCGACAGGGTGAGCGTTTCGATCTTGGGCAGGTCGGCGCCGATGGCGTGCGCGGTCCATTTGAGCGAGCCGTCGGGCCAGTAGGCCAGCGGCCAGCTTTGGACGGGAATAGTTTCGCCGGCGGGAGTGCGCACGGTGAACGCGGAATCTTTAGCCACGGTGCCTCGCGGCCAAGGCACGCCCCAAGTTGAACCGGGTGCCACCGCCGGAGCGCCGCCTTCGAGCCAGTGAAGCTCGACGCCCTGCGGTGACTGGGCGCGTCCGCTGTGAACACCTGTAAAAAGAGCGACGAGGAGAAAGCCTAGTTGGGAAAGGGTAGGGCGAAGACGTCTGGTCATGGGGTAAAAGCGGAGGCGGATGAAACGAAGGCTGCGACGCACACGAAACGAACAACCTTTGGAAGGATTTAGTTTCCCGCCGGTTTTTCTGCTGTTTGGGTCGGGCTCGCGGGGATGACGACGGCGGCGGGCGCATCGGGTTTCGCGGGGTTAAACGTTCCGACCTCGGGCCGCAGATAAGGAACGAGCGCGGGCACTTTGGCCTTGATGCCTTCCACCACACACCGGGCGAGTTCATAGGCGCCGTAGGCATTGTGGTGCGTGTCGTCTTTCAGGGCGATGGCCTGACCCGGAAAGGTGTTTGCTGGGTAGTGGACAAAAGCCTTGGTGGATTCGACGGGGCCGAGCGCTTTGTAGAATTCCAGGCTCATCGCGTTCAGATTGATCACCGGAATGTTTTCTTCCTTTCCGACCTGAAGCACGGCTTCGGCATAGTCGGCGAGCGTCGGCAAAGGCTGGCTGTCTTTCCAGCGACGGCGCTCCATGGGCGTCACCAAAACAGGAATGCCTCCCTTGCCTTGAACGGCTTTCACGAAGCGTTTGAGGTTGTCCTTGTAGCTCGTGAACGGGCCGGCGCCGGGGGCTTTGTCCTTCTGGTCGTTGTGGCCGAATTGGATGAAGAGGTAGTCGCCTTTTTTCATCGTGCTCAGGATTTTTTCCAGGCGGCGCTGCTTCTCGAAGCTATACAGTGCCAGGCCAGATTCGGCGTGATTGGCGACCGCGATTCCCGATTGAAAAAAACTCGGCAGCATCTGGCCCCAGCCGGACCACGGTTCGCCCGTTTGGTCGGTGACGGTGGAGTCGCCCGCGATGTAAAGCGTGACGGCGTCCTTGGCTTCGGTGATCTCCACGGCGGCGATGGACGGGTGCGCGCCGTTGAACTCAAGGGAGAGCTGGTTGTTCCAAGTCGTGGAAAGGGGCGGACCCTTTTCGCGGCCGTTTAGGAGAACCGAACCGCCGCCGGCGATTTCGGGGCGACGCACGTTGACGGTGAAACCAAGGGTTTCCAGCTGGCCGGTTTTGGTCGCGATGGGAGCCAGGATCAGTCGGCGCGTTTCCGCCTTGATCGCCGTGGATGCGGGGGCGGTGGGATCGCCATAAACAATCCGCACGTCATAGTTTCCCTCTGGAAGATCGATCAGGAAGGAGAACGGGTGGGTTGCGGTGAGCGCGTCGGATTTGAGCGCATCGGCTCCTCCGGAGGACACGGCGTTTACCCCGTCGGTTGAGACGAGACCGTAGCCGCGCTGGGCGGTGTAGAGCGTGGTGGCGGTCACCGGCGTGAAGCCGGCGGCGACGGGGCCGTTGCCAAAATCGAAACGCAGCGGCGCGGCGGCGGCGAATGACGCGGCGAGCGAGAGGACGAGCGCGGGGATGACGGACGATCGGATGAAATTCATGCGAGGGCAGGAACTTTTAAGGACGATGAACTTGAGGGGTGGACGATCAAGGTAGCCCGACCGTCCCGCGCGACGACAAGCGGGGGTTCATACAGTAAGACTTTGATACGGCGTCAGGTCCGGCGTCCCGGCCGGGCTTTGGATTTCACGGGGCGGCGCAGCGTGACGGCTCCGCCGTTGCCAATATCTGCGATGGGAGGTTCAAGCGGGACGGCCGGCTTGGTTTCAACCCTGGCGATCAGGCGCTGGAGTTGCTCCCCGAGTTTTTCTTCTCCTCCGATCTGCGTCCGCCATTCGTTCGGATAGACATCGAAGCGATGTTTGAAGACCCGGCAAAAATCGCTGGCGCTGTTGAAGCCGCTGCGACGCGCGACGGCATCGAGAGTATCGTTGCTGGTGGCGAGCAGCTGGGCGGCGCGCTCCAGCCGCAGGTTGGTGAGAATCAAATGAGGACTTTTCCCGTAAACGAGACGGAACTGGCGGCGAAGATGGGCCGTAGAAATATGCACGGCGCCGGCCAGCGCCTCCAGGGTCGGCCGCTGGTGCAGGTGCGAGAGATACCATTCGATGGCCCGTTGCACGCGTTCCACCGCCACCGTTTCAAGCGGAAGCGACGCGCCGAAATCGCGTCCACGAAGAAACAGGAGACTCAGATCGATCAGGGTCCGATCGAAAAGCAGCAACGACGCCGGCGTGGGTGAGCGATAGTGTGGTTTCAGTTCAGGCCCCATTCGCCGGAGCATCGCAACGTCATCAGGATTCAGGGAAACACTGAGGAAGCCCGTTCCCGCGCAAGCTTCGCGAATCACATCGGGCACCGATGAAAAATGAAGAACGAGACGTTCCAGCGTGCGAGGCGCCTCCCATCCGTGCGCCTTGTCGGGAGGGAAGAGCCAAAGCGTTGGAGTCGTCGTGAAGTCTTTTTGATTCTCTGTTTCCCTGATCGGTCGCAGCGAACCTCGGAGGTTTGCGTAAAACTCCCAGTTGAACCGTGTCATAGGGGGGACTGGCGCGGTCGCGAGGTCTTTTGGCCCGTAAGCGAGGTAACGAAGCATTGGGTAGATACAATCGGCTGCAAATGATCGAAAATGTCAATGACTGGTGCGGCCTGCGGACTTGGATAAAATCCTGTTTGGGCGATGTTATTCCCATCCCCTAAAGCCATGTCCCTAACGCTTACCCCTTCTGACCGCGTTCGTTTTTCCGCTCGTGCCGGGTTCACGCTCATCGAGCTGTTGTCCGTCATCGCGATCATCGGCGTGCTGTCCGCGATTCTTTTTCCTGCGATCAGCAAAGTCCGCCAGAGCGCGAAAAATACGCAGTGTCTGTCGAATGTGCGCCAGTGGACTCAGGCGGCCCTGCTTTACTCAGCAGATCACAAGGGAAGCTATGCCATCCGAGCTTCTTCCGCCAATGGAACCAATGCCTTTTGGGACAATATTTCAACCAACCCTCAAAGCATGCTTTACAGCTCTTACCTTGAGAATTGGTCGGTTGTATCAGCCATTCGTGCTTGTCCCGCTTACGATGGCCTTGGCGGCAACGGTAACACCGCCACCTGCTATTGGATGAATCGTCCCTATGTCGGTTCGTCCACTACTCCTGTGGGAACCAACGCAATCTCGCTGGTGGCTGCGTCGAATCCCGCGAACTTATTGCTGATGTCGGAGATTGATCCGCTGGCCGCGTCTCCCACCGCAAACCCTTGGTTTATTGGAAAAGCAGGTCTCAAGGCCGTGCTTGATCCGCTGTGGGCCGATGCATCGCGGCAGCGCCACGGTGGCCATGTTAACGCCAGTTTTGCGGACGGACACGTGACTTCCATCACCCAAGCCCAAATCGAGCAATCCGGGGATACTTGGACTCGTCTTTGAGTGGTTGGCGAAGAATGGCGGACTGAGACGATCTTGGAAAAGTCCAGTATTTCCAATCCTCCAAACGAGCAGGAAACAGGGGATTTGCTCGGTGTTGAGGTCGATCCCGTCCCGCCACGGCTCATGTCAATTGAGATGGTGACGGAGCCGTGATTGATTTTCACCGGGGAACGATTCGGCTTCATTCCGTAATCGTTTCGTAAAACCGGTATCGGCGATTCCTTTCGCGGTTTTACCTCTGAAGTTTTTGGTGCGGGTAGAGGGAGTCGAACGAAGTAAAGAGGGCAGGGCGGGGCGTTGAAGGTCAAGCGTTGGCCGGTGCTGCCGGTAAGCTTGTAGCAGCAATACGTTCACTTTCGAGCGCGAAAGGCCGCGAGTAATGGGCTCGCCTCTCGCACTTTCCGGCAAGGCCGTTCCCGCCCCTGTGCGGGCGCGGACCTACACCCCGAGCGAGTTTTCCGGCGCGTTGTCTGATCATGGGATTTACCGCTGCGAGCGGTGGGTTGCGGCAAAGTGTGCGGCGGGCGAGATCGCGACGAATCCGGCGTTTAAGGGCCGGTATATCATCCCCCAAAGCGAGCTGTTCCGCATGGCCGGAATCAAGGAGGCCGCGCATTGAGCCCGTCCGTCAATGCCTTCCCGTTTGAGGCCGGAAAGTCCGTCAAGATCACGGCGGAACGAGTCAACGCCTTCGTTTCCAAGTTGAACGAGGCCGGTTACGCCTGCGCCCTTCATGCGCGGGATTTCACGGCGGGAAAATTCACCGTCACGGTAGATGCCGCGCACGGCTACACCGTCTCTTGGCTGAAGCTGGGCGGGCTGCGGGAGGTTGCCGCATGAAGGCCAATGGTGCATTTGGTTCCGACGAAGTCCGCCGCGCCCGTTCGCGTGCCATTCTCGCGGCTCAGGAGGAATCTCAGAAGCGTTACCGCGTCGAAAACCCGTCCGCTTATGCTCTGAACCCCGCGACCGTCTCCGCGTGTCTCGAATGGCAGCGCCAGCGCGATGAAATTGAATCGGTCCGCGAATGCCTGAAGCCCTCTTTTGAACAGTCCGT
>Ga0209512_1004832_pt1 | contig 11514 bp, 9 predicted proteins | sample frozenSSSSmetaG_FD_184142 | JGI IMG/M metagenome (GOLD analysis project Ga0209512, IMG submission 184142) | Glacier valley bacterial and archeal communities from Borup Fiord, Nunavut, Canada, to study Microbial Dark Matter (Phase II) -... | ecosystem: Environmental > Aquatic > Freshwater > Ice >... | reverse complement strand
CACTTGAAGGTAAGATCAGTAACGAATCACCAATTGGACTTGCACTCTTCGGACGAAAAGTTGGTGACGACGCGATAATCACTACACCAAAAGGTAGTGTCACTTACCAAATCGCTCAGATTAACTAAATCACATCCGTTTCAAGCTTCTCTTGAGACAACTCAAAAACACGATATAACCCATTTCGTGTTTTTGTTGTATTCTGCGTAACTTGCTTCGCTTCAAACATACTCGAATAGCAAGAAAAACATGAAATAGGTTATTCGGTTTTCTCATAGTCTCATTCGCAGCCCGAAACGAATGTGATTTGCCGAGTAGATTCTTTTTGTTATGATGAGCGGATGAAACACGTCGTTATTGTTCATGGTTTTAAAGGTACTCCTGATACAAATTGGAAGCCTTGGTTGAAGCGCGAGCTGGAAGCTGACGGCTTCCGCGTTGACGTACCAGAGATGCCAGATACTGAACATCCCGATGTCTCAGCTTGGGTGGATATGCTCGCTCGGACAGTCGGTGATATAGATACTGAAGATGTGTATCTTATAGGTCATAGCCTTGGGTGTATCACGATACTAAAATACCTTGAGACCATTAGTGGTGAGCATAAGGTGAAAGTATGTGTCTTTGTAGCAGGGTTTGGTCAAAGATTCGATGGATACGAAGGCGGACATGATAGCTTTTTCGCTAAATCACTTGATTGGGAGAAGGCTAAAAGTCACTGTGATACTTTTATCGCAGTGCACTCAAGGGATGACCCGAATGTCGGGTTTGATCAATTGAAGATCTTTGAAGACAATCTAGGTGCGAAAGCAATAACAGTTGATGGGATGGGACACTTCGGTTCGGCAGACGGCATTTTTGAAATTCCGCTTATTAAGGAAATACTAGTAAACATATAGACTTGCCCGTCGCAGGTTGGTACCTGGGGGTGAAACATCTGCACCCCGTGATTTAAAGGGAGCGACAGCCCCGCTAAATCCGGCGGGAAGCCGTTTCACAAACAGGTACCAAGCTGGGGTGGAGACTCAAGGGGATTATGTTATACTTTAATCTGATATGGCAACACTCAAAGATTTCCGCGACGAGCGACTACGTAAACTCCAAGACCTAAAAGATCTCGGCTTTAATCCATATCCTGCTGATTCCAACCGGACTCACAATACGGGTGTGGTTGTTTCAGAATTTGAACAACTTGAAAATCAAACTGTCACAGTGGCGGGGCGTATTACGGCGATCCGTAAATTCGGTAAGCTGGCGTTTATCGTTGTGAAGGACTTTAGTGGCCAAGTGCAACTGTATTTGAACGAAGCAGAAGTACAGGCGCGTGATGTGGCTACGAACCGTCTTGGTATCGAAGATCTCCCGCTACTCGACACTGGTGACTTTATCGAAGCGACTGGCTCGGTCGGCAAGAGCAAGACAGGGGAAGTCTCTGTCTTTGTGACGCAGCTACGGCTTTTAACGAAAACGCTTCGTCCTATGCCAAGTGCACAAGAAGGTTTCACGAACAAAGAAGAGCGCATGCGTCGTCGTTACGTTGATATGAACGTCAACCAAGACGTTCGTGACCGTTTCGTCCGCCGTAGTAAATTCTGGCAGGCAACTCGTGATTTCTTGAATACTAACGATTTCATCGAGGTAAATGTACCGGTTCTCGAGCACACCACCGGTGGTGCCGATGCAACTCCTTTTGTGACTCATATGGATGCGCTTGACCAAGACTTTTACCTTCGTATTAGCCACGAACTACCATTGAAGCGGCTGCTTGGTGCTGGATTTGAAAAAGTCTACGACATTGGTGCACGTTTTAGAAACGAAAACTACAGCGACGAACACCTTCCTGAGCACGTTGCGATGGAGTGGTACTGGGCCTATGCCAACTGGCAAGATGGTCGTCAGTTCATGGAAGACATGTACAAAGATATTCTTCAAAAGACATTCGGCACTCTACAATTCAAATTGGAAAAATTTGACGTTAATATGGACGGTGAGTGGGAGATCTGGGATTACGCAACAGTTATTAAAGAACGATATGGTATCGATGTCTTTGAATCATCACTTGATGAGGTCAAGAAAGCGCTTGTCGACAACAAATTAGAAGTTGAACAGACCGAAAACCGCGCTCGCGGGATCGACAAATTATGGAAGAACATTCGTAAAGATGTCGCTGGACCTGTTTGGCTGGTGAACACGCCGACGTTTATTAGTCCACTTTCAAAAACAAATCCTGATGACGACCGAACTGTGCAACGCTTCCAACCTGTTATTGCCGGATCAGAACTAGGTAATGGCTTCTCGGAACTGAACGACCCAATTGATCAGTTGAACCGCTTTGTGGAACAGCAAGACATGCGCGATAGTGGCGATGACGAGGCAATGATGCTCGATATCGATTACGTTGAAATGCTCGAATACGGTATGCCACCTGCTTGTGGATGGGGCTTTAGCGAACGAGTCTTCTGGATCTTTGAAGGTGTTACCGCGCGCGAAGGCGTGCCGTTCCCTCAACTTCGCCAAGAATATGACGAAACGACCAAGGCTATCTACCCCGGCGTCAAATTCGAATAAGATTTCTATTCAACATGAATGCAAAACACCACTAACGCTTAGTGGTGTTTTGCATTATAGTAGATATATATGATTGAAATCAAAGGTATTACCAAGACGTACGGGAAAAAACAGAATGCTTTTTTGGCACTCGACAATATTAGTTTTGACATTCCAGATGGAACGACGATTGCGATTATCGGAAAATCAGGTAGTGGTAAATCGACTCTGATGCATGCCATGAGTGGCCTGGATCGACCTGAACTTGGCGAAGTCATCATTGATGGCGAGAACATCCTGACCTTAAAGCAGCGCAAGGTTGACGCATTCCGTGCTTCAAAGATGAGCTTTATTTTTCAGAGCTTTTTCATCCAACCGAATGAAACTTGTTACGACAACGTTGTCTTACCTCTAGAAATTGCCGAAGTTCCTCGCGCTGACCGACGAGCCAAGGTTGAAGCAGCGCTGTCTGCTGTCGAACTCACAGACAAGATTCGTGTCAAAGCTGCCAATCTTTCCGGTGGCCAAAAGCAGCGCCTCGCTGTTGCTCGCGCGATTGTGAATGAACCAAAGATTTTATTCGCCGATGAACCAACCGGAAACCTCGACTCTGTCACAGGTGAAGTTGTCGAGAGCTTTTTGTTTGATTACTCAAAAAAGAGGCAGGCAACCCTGATCGTCGTGACCCACGATCCTGATCTTGCCGCAAAGTGTGACGCGCAAATCGAAATTGTTGATGGCAAAATTGCTTCAATCAAAGGACTAACTCAGAGCACCCTAGGAAAGGCTGAATAATGAAAATAGCAGATACAATTCGACGAGCTGGACGAAGTCTCCGCCAGGCAAAAGCTCGCACATTACTGACGAGCCTCGCGATCGGCGTTGGCGCATTCACTATTACACTGAGCCTCGCTGGGGGACAGGGCGGTCGCGATTATACTGATGCGATCGTCAAAGCCAATACGGACGTCAAGGAATTATCGGTTGCGAAAAAAGCCCAGACTTCGACGGCAATCCAGGAATACACAACCAATGCGACCAGCACTACTAGCGGTCCGTTCGGTGGCAAAGTCGAGACGATTTCTAACGCTGATATCGCTGACATCGAAAAAATAGCTGGTGTCGAGAGCGTCACACCAAACTATGCGCCGGCAGTTAATTACGTCACCACGCCAGGCCAGAAAAAGTACGTTGCGACGCTTAGTACATATAGTCCAAGCGTGACACTAGATTACGCGGCCGGTTCTGTTAACGGAGCCTTGGCTGACAACGAGATCGTTTTGACACAGGATTACGCCAGTACGCTTGGCTTTGCGCAGCCAGCTGACGCAATCGGCAAGACAGTTATGATCAACGCAACAAAACTTTCAACAAGTTTCGCGGCGATGCCTTCGGCCCAAGACTTTACGTTTACCGTCAAGGCAGTTAGTAGCAAATCGGGACTTGCTTTTAGATCACAAAGTTCAATGCTGATCTCTAGCAATGAATCAAAAACGATCTATACCTACGTGAACGAGGGAACATCTGTCTACGGCAAGTTCCTGCTCGCTTCGGTACGGGTATCAGATGCCAATAAAGCAGGGGACGTGAAAACGATCCTTGAAGGTAAGGGCTACGATGCACAGACTGCAGCTGACGTTCTAGGAACGATTAACACTTTCATTAACGTATTACTCGGCATTTTACTTGGCTTTGGCTTCTTGGCTGTGCTGACGTCGATCTTTGGTATCATTAACACGCAGTACATCAGTGTTCTCGAGCGTACGCAGCAAATTGGTCTGATGAAGGCACTCGGCATGAGTGGACGAGACGTTGGGCGACTATTCAAATACGAAGCAGCCTGGGTCGGTTTCCTTGGTGGTGCAATTGGTTCTGGCTCGGCATTCGTCATCGGAACGGTTGCGAACCCGCTGATTTCTAAAGCACTCGATATCGGTGATATCTCACTGCTGAAATTTGCGCCACTGCAAATTGCTATCGTGATTATCGGACTCATTCTGATATCGGTTGGTGCTGGTATTCTTCCTGCGCGCAAGGCGTCACGCCTCGACCCAATCGAAGCCCTTCGTACCGAATAGTTCATCTGGTACAATAGTCATATGTTAGATATCCGCTTTATCAAAGAAAATCCCGAGCTTGTCCAAGATCACGCCCAAAAAAAGGGTTACAAAGTAAATATTACTGAGCTTTTGGATCTCTATTCAAAAGCGGTTGAAATGGGCCAAAAGCAGGATCTGCTTCGTGAAGAGAAAAATGCCCTCGCTGGTAATAAATCTGGTGGACGCCCTTCTGATGAAGTTATTGAACGCGGCCGGGCGATTCGTGACGAGATTCAACAAAACGACGAAGCCTTTTTGGCTGCCACGCAAGCTTACCAAGACATGCTCTGGCAAATACCAAATGTCATGCAAGCCGACGTACCAATCGGTGGTGAAGAAGACAGCGTCGAAATCAAGAAGTGGGGCGAGCAGACAACTGGTGCTATCGATCACCTTGATTTTGCGACGCGTCGTGACTGGGTTGATTTTGAACGTGGTGCCAAAGTTGCCGGTGCAAAGTTCTATTACCTCAAAGGCGATTTAGCGCTACTCGAAAATGCGATTACGCAATTTGCGCTGCACCTGGTGCTGTCAAAGGGCTTTACCTACCTAACGGTTCCGGCACTTGTGAACACGAAGACCGCGACTGGAACAGGCTTTACTCCACGCAGTAGTGATCAAAGCGATGAATACTTTATCGAAGGCGAAGACCTGACGTTGATCGCAACGGCCGAAATTCCTATCACTGGCTATCACGCAGACGAAATTATCGACGAAGCGAAACTGCCATTATTCTATGTTGGCTACAGTCCTTCGTTCCGTAAAGAAGCTGGCACCTACGGCAAATTTGCCCGTGGACTTTTCCGCGTGCACCAGTTTAATAAACTTGAAATGTACGCTTTTACGACATCTGAACAAAGCGTCGAAGTCCACGAGAAAATCCTCGCCATCGAAGAAGAGATTTGGCAAGCCATCGGCATTCCGTATCACGTGATTAATATCGCCAGTGGCGACCTCGGTGCCCCAGCCAGTAAAAAATACGACCTCGAATACTGGTCACCGGTCGACAACATCTACCGTGAACTGACCAGCGCCTCAAACTGTACCGACTTCCAAGCCCGCAACCTCAATATCCGTGTTCGTCGAACCGAATCGAGCAAGGTAGAAGTGCTCCACACCCTTAACGGAACGGCTGTCTCGTTAGCGCGTTCACTCGTTGCTATCCTTGAACACTATCAAAACCCTGACGGAACCTTGCGTGTGCCAGCAGTGCTGCAGCCGTACATGGGCGGCCGCGAAGTCTTGTAGACCCCGAACAATACTGCGGGTAGTGCCTGTGGTTACTTTAAGAAACCGCCTCGCTCGGGGTATTTGTTGGATCCGCGCCAGCAAATACTCCGGCTGCGGATGTTTATTAAAGTAACCACAGGCACTTCCCAGTATCAGGGAGTATAATAAGGCTATCAACAACTGACGATTCACATACGAACGGAGGGTAAGATGATAGCATCAATTGATATCACCGGTGTCAAATATAACGCAGGGGACCAAGTCCAGAAATATGTTATGCGGAAAATCGCAAAACTTGATAGGTACTTGCCACGGCATGCGCGAAAGAGCGTCACGGCGGATGTGAAATTGAAACAGGTCAATCGCGACCACGGCAACAAATATGAAGCCGAAATTATCATCACCGTTCCGGATAAACGGCTCACGGCGAAAGACTCAACCGTGAATATGTTCGCCGCTATCGACATCGTCGAAGCGAAACTTATCAACCAAATGCGCAAATACAAGCAGGCGAGTGTGACGCATGTTGGCAATCGACGCGCGCTGAGTCAATTCAAGCGCCGTACGGAAGCACTCGAAGACCTGTAGAACATCACGTAAAATCCTTGTTAACTACCCCGTAAGATCGTATAATAATACCTAAAGCAAATTGACTGAAGAATTTCCTGAAAGGCGGGGGTAGTAATGATTAGCAGGCAAGGTGCGCTCACTAAGATTTTTGGTGACCCACAAGCAAAGACGCTCAAGCGACTACAGAAAAAAGTAGTAGCTATTAATGCGCTCGAAGAAAAATACAAGAAACTCTCAAAGACTGATCTAAAGAAGCAGACCGAGGTCCTAAAGAAGCGACTCAAGAACAAGGGTGAATCACTCGATACTATTCTTCCTGATGCATACGCATTGGTTCGCGAGGCGAGTAACCGCGTGCTTGGGATGCGTCACTTCGATGTCCAGCTCGTCGGTGGTATGGTTCTTCATGAAGGCAGCGTTGCTGAAATGAAAACTGGTGAAGGTAAGACACTTGTCGCCACCTTGCCAGCCTACCTCAACGCACTTGATGAAAAAGGCGTCCACATTGTCAGTGTGAACGACTACCTCGTTCAACGTGACGCGGCCTGGATGGGTGAGTTGTATCACTTCCTTGGACTTTCAACCGCCGTTATTATTAACGACGCGTCATTTATCTTTGACCCAAGCTACACAGCTGATTCATCACACGACGACCCATTGCTGGCGCACCTTCGCCCAGTGACTCGTAAAGAGGCCTACGCGGCTGACATCACGTACGGTACGAACAATGAATTCGGTTTCGACTACCTTCGCGACAACATGGTGAACGAAGTTGATTTACTCCGTCAACGCGACCTCCACTATGTCATTGTGGACGAGGTTGACTCAATTCTGATTGACGAAGCCCGCACGCCACTTATTATTAGTGCACCTGCTGCCGAGAACCCAGAGAGCTATATCCAATTTGCAAAAATTGCTGCCAAGCTTGTTCCTGAAGACTTTGTGCTCGACGAAAAACGCAAAATGGTCGCCCTGACTGATGATGGTGTCGACAAGATTCAACGACTTCTTGGGGTAAAGAACCTCTACAGTCCTGAGTATGTTCGTTCGGTCTATCACCTTGACCAAGCGCTTCGTGCACAGACAATCTTTAAGCGTGACAAGGACTACGTTGTCAGTAAAGACGGCGAAGTGATCATCGTCGACGAATTCACTGGTCGTTTGATGCAAGGCCGTCGTTACAACGAGGGTCTCCACCAGGCAATCGAAGCCAAAGAAAAAGTTGCTGTCCTCCAAGAGAGCATGACGCTAGCGACAGTCTCATTCCAGAACTTCTTCCGTTTGTACACAAAGCTTTCTGGTATGACCGGTACTGCGTTCACCGAAGCCGAAGAATTCCAGCAAATCTACAGCCTTGAAGTTGTGCAAATTCCTTCAAACAAGCCATTGATGCGTGAAGACCGTCAGGATCTTATCTTCCGAACTGAAAAAGCGAAGCTCAAAGCTATTGCTGATATCATCGCCGAATACCACGAAGCGGGTCGTCCTGTTCTGGTTGGTTCAGCCTCAATCGCCAAAAACGAGTTAATCGCTGAATGGTTAGACAAAGCAAAAGTGCCATACGAACTTTTGAACGCCAAAAATAATGAACGCGAAGCAGCCATCATTAAAAAAGCTGGCGAAAAGGGTGCAATTACACTGGCCACAAACATTGCTGGTCGTGGTACTGACATCAAGCTTGGTGAAGGCGTTGCTGACCTAGGGGGACTCGTTGTCCTTGGGTCTGAACGACACGAATCTCGCCGTATTGATAATCAGCTCCGTGGTCGTGGTGGACGTCAAGGTGACCCAGGACTGACTCAGTTCTACGTTTCGACCGAAGACGACCTGATGCGTATTTTCCAGGGTGAGCGGATCTCGTCACTGATGGGACGTATTGGTATGGATGACGAAACACCAATCCAGCACAAGATGGTTTCGAACACACTCGAAGCAGCCCAAAAGCGTGTTGAAGGTTTCAACTTTGATATTCGTAAGAACGTCGTCCAATACGACAACGTGATCAACCGTCACCGCCGCGTGGTCTATACGATTCGTCGCAAGATCCTCGAAGGTGCCGATATCAAGACTGAAATCGAACGTTTGATCGAAGGAAAAGTTCGCGAACTCACCTCACTTCCTGCTAAGAACAGCAAGAATTTCAATTCTGAATTCGAAAGTATCTTCCCAATTAGCGAAAAGCGCCTCAAGGCAATTGGTGCCGAGAAGAACGACAAAGCGCGCTTCGCACTTGCCATGAAAGAAGTCGCAAAACTCTACAAAGCCAAAGAAGAAGAAGTCGAAGTTGATATCCTTCGTAAAGTTGAACGTGAAGTCTACCTTCAGGTCCTCGATACACTCTGGATGCAACACCTCGAGAACATGCAGCACCTCCGTGATGGTATTCACTGGCGTAGTGTTGGACAACGCGACCCATTGGTTGAGTACCGTAGCGAAGCTGCTAAGCTCTTTGATAGCCTCCAGGGAACACTCCGCGATGAAGTTTTGCGCGCAATGACCCACGTGACTGCACGTGACGCCGTCGCCCAAGCTCAGGAAGAGTACAATACTGAATTGACTCGTCTTGCCGAATCAGCCGTTGAAAAGGGTGTGAATGAAATCACATCTGGTGAAGCCGGTCGTGATGGCGACTTTGTCGTCAAGAAAGCTGAATCAGCTTCCGAAGCAAGTCAAAAAAAGAGCCAAGCCCGAAAAAAGAAAAAAGGCCAACGTCAAAATCGCAAATCTGGCCGCACTAAATAAATAAATCCCCCTCAGGCATGGTCTGGGCTTAGTAAAGAAAAGTTATCTATATGAATCATACCGTTGAAGAAGTGAAACTAAAAAATGGCGCAAAAGGCCTGCTCATAAATATTCCAGGCGCAACCGTCATGAGTATGCAGTTTCAGTTCCGAGCCGGCAGTCGTTACGCAAAAAGTAAGGACATTGAACAAGTCGCGCACATCATGGAGCACCTGGCATTTGGTGCCAATGCTCAATTTAAATCAGAACACGCCTTTGAATCAGAGTTCACCAAGAATGGCGCCTATCATAACGCCTACACGAGTGATCTTTCGATGGTCTACGAAGCTGACTGCGCGGACTTTGAATGGGATCGTATCCTCGAGCTCCAAAAAGTGAGCATGTGTCAGCCAAAGTTTAACGAAGTTGAACTCGAAGCCGAGAAGGGGAACGTTCGTAGCGAACTGACTAACTACCTGAATGACCATCACCGTATTTTGTGGCCACGCGTCCAACAACTCCTCGGTGAAGACGTCCTGACTTATCGTCAGGCTATCTCAACGATTGCAAACGTCACACTGGCTGATATTCGCGAACATCACCGCCGGACGCACACGACGCGTAATATGCGTTTTGTGATTTCAGGGAAACTCCGTGGACGAAAGTCAGAAATCTTGCGTCAGTTGAATGACTTTCAGTTACCAGAGGGTGATCGCTTTGAAGTACCTCGTGATGAACTCAGTAGTGCCAACCCAGCTGTGATCCGTCGCAAAGATGCCACCAATTTGACCTTTGGGCTGACATTGAGCGTGCCACGCGAACTATCTGACGAAGAGCTTGATGCGATGCATAACTTGAACCATATTTTGACTGGGACGACGCACTCACGTATCTTTGGCAAAGCCCGCGCAAAAGGCCTTGCCTACAGCGTTGGTGCCTACACAGGAGCGGGTTACTTTGACAGTTCATGGGACATCACTGGTCAAGTCAACCACGAGACAGCACCAGCACTGTTTGATATTATCGCGACCGAGATTCAGTCCGTCCTTGATGGCAACCTGACCGACCAAGAAATCGATGCCGCTAAGTCCTTTGGACTCGGTCGTTATCAGATGGGTGCTCAGACCGTGTCGCAGATTAGCGGATTCTATACCAATCGTTATTTTGCCGACGACTTTATTAAAGATTACGGCAAAGTGCCAGACATGATCCGCAAAGTCACCCGTGAAAAGATTATGGCGACGACACGGAGCTTTGTTGAAGCAAATACTTGGGTGCTTGCAGCTGTCAGCAGTGGTGATCGGGAAGAGATCGTCTCTTTGAATGATAAGCTTACTGGTTTGTTTAAAACCGAGTAGAATAAAGCTATGAAGATTGCTATTGCTGGGTATGGAGTTGAAGGCGAAGAAAGTTATAAGTATTGGTCAGCCGACCCGTCGCATGATGTCACGATTGTTGACGAGTCTGAAATGCCTAAGTTTGCAGTTCCTGCCGGTGCAGGCACGCTCCTAGGTGCTGGTGCCTTCAAAAAGCTTGATGGCTTTGACCTTGTTATTCGGACACCAGGCCTGTCTCCGGACAAGATAAAGACGGATGGAAAAATCTGGTCGGCTACGAATGAGTTCTTCGAGAAATGCCCTGCCGAAATTATTGGTGTCACTGGGTCAAAAGGCAAGGGGACGACAGCGAGCCTTATTGCGTCAATCCTCCGAGCAGCTGGACGAACTGTTCACCTGGTTGGGAACATCGGGCAACCGGCGCTGGAGGTGCTTCCAAATATTCACCCAAGTGATCTTGTCGTTTACGAACTTTCAAGCTTTCAGCTCTGGGACTTGCAACGTTCACCACAGACGGCAGTTGTGCTATTTATCGAACAGGAACACCTTGATGTCCATAAAGATATGGCAGAATACATCGCCGCAAAGGCCAATATTACGAAGTTCCAGTCGCCCGAAGACGTGCTGATCTATAACGCTCAGAATGAGCATGCTCGCTCAATTGCCAAAAGGTCTGTCGCTCAAAAAGTTGGCTACCCCAGTGAATTAACGACACATGTCCGGGATGACTTCTTTTATAATGGTGAACAAAAAATGTGTTCAGTCGGTGTATTACAGATACCGGGCGAACATAACCTTTCGAATGCGATTGCCGCCATCGATGCGGTATGGAAATATACCCAAGACGCTACCTTCATCGAAAAGGGCCTGCACGACTTCATAGGGTTGCCGCATCGATTGGCCTTTGTGCGATCCGTTGATGGTGTTGACTACTATGACGATAGTATTGCGACGACCCCGGGCTCTGCTATCGCGGCACTCCGGGCATTTAAAGTACCGAAAGTTATTAT
>Ga0209512_1004829_pt1 | contig 11526 bp, 8 predicted proteins | sample frozenSSSSmetaG_FD_184142 | JGI IMG/M metagenome (GOLD analysis project Ga0209512, IMG submission 184142) | Glacier valley bacterial and archeal communities from Borup Fiord, Nunavut, Canada, to study Microbial Dark Matter (Phase II) -... | ecosystem: Environmental > Aquatic > Freshwater > Ice >... | reverse complement strand
TACCGGCCGGTGAGGGAGCGGTATTCGATGGCGGCATCCACCAGTGATTCAAAATTTCGGACAAGCGCGACGGATGACTTGGGGAAAGCCTCCCGGATTTCGTAGTCGTGGCGATATTCCTCGATATCGTCCCACGAAATCCAGTCGCCGTCATCCCAGAAGCCGCTGGTAGGATCATGAGGCATGGAGTCGAACATGTGTGAGTTTAACAGAAGAGCCTGCGGAGAATCGAGGGTAAAGGTGGAAGCTGAGCGATGATCTCCCCCTGTCCGTAGAAACTGCGCGGCCTCACGTGACACACCCGGATAATCGAGCCCTCCATCGGCGTATTGTGCCCGTCGAGGACCGGAAACGAGGAACACCCTGCTTCAGCAGGAACTAGTCATCCGGTATCGACCTGATCCGGGGTGTCGTTTTTCGCAATTTTGTGCAATGTTGGTAGTGAGCCGGGTCGTCCCCGAGAGGCTCATCTAGCTATCGCATTTCATGCGGAATGGCGGTTCAATCTGGAAAGAAGAGTTTGAAAAACTTGAGTTTCCGGCTGAACCCGCCCCGGGGATCCTAAGGGGCCGGCGGATGCCCCCCTTAGCAAGATAGACATACGCCATGCACTCACGTAACGCAGTGTAGTTGTTGTGTAATGGCGTATGTCTATCTTGCTTAAAAGGGTGGGATTTTCCACCGCTCTTAACGAGCGATTGGCGAGTTCGTCGACCGTTGAGGAAGACTCTCTGGGGGCCGTTGGCGGACATCTTCGTGAGCATTGGCGAACAGGGTGAACCGTTGAGGCGAACGATGGGTGAGCATTGCGAACTGGCGGCGACATTGGGAAGCGGCGGGCGAGGATTTCCGTTGGATCTTCGGACGAGACGATTGGCTGAGGCATGGCGAACTTGCATGGCGAACTTGCATGGGGAACTTGCATGGGGAACTTGCATGGGGAACTTGCCAAAAAAGGCATCGCTCTTAACGAGCGATTGGCGAGTTCGTCGACCGTTGAGGAAGACTCCCTGGGAGCCATTGGCGAGCATCTTCGTGAGCATTCGCGAAACGGGGTGGACCGTTGAGGTGAACGATGGGTGAGCATTGCAAATCGGCGGGCGAGGATTTCCGTTGGATCTTCGGACGGGGCGATTGGCTGAGGCATGGCAAACTTGTGGACCGGGGGTGACGGCCGGCGCATTCGGAGCGACAGAAGTTACAAAGAAAAACCGCCTCCCCGGTAAAGGGAGGCGGTTTTGGGGAATCTAAGATTACTGGTCCCCCATTGTTGGACCAGGTTTGACTTTGGACCTTGGCGTTTTGGGTTCCTTGCCGTTGGGTTCCGTGGCGGTTTGATCGGTGGCAACGGGTTCGGTGGCGGTGGCAGTGAGTTCCGTGGCGGTGGGTTCGGTTGCGGTGAGGTCCGTGGTGGTGGGTTTCGTGGCTGAGGGTTCAGTGGTGGTGGGTTTGCTGGTAGTGGGTTCCGTGATGGTGGTCGGCGTGTTGGACTTGGTCACTTTGATCTCCTGCATGGCAATGGCTTCCTCCTTGAGTCGGTCACGTTCTTTTCGCCGGAGCTTGAGGTTGGAGTCGCCAGACCACACGCCGCTTGCGGAAAATCTTGTCGAACTGGGTTCACAGGTGATTGGTCGTCATCGGCCGCTAGCGGTCTTGAAAATTCAAATTTTGAGAATTCAGCTCGCTCTTGTATCTTCGGGTTCCGTGCTTGTAGGCCTCTTGGAGACTCGATTTGGACGAAAAGTGAGAAGAAATCGGCCGCTAATTCGCAGCGGCGACCAATCCCTGTTGCACCCTGCACTACGCAGCAGGCTGGCACGGCGGGGGACTTCGATTTCTTCGTCGTAATTGTTCTATCAAACCCATGAAACCCACCTACGTCCTTTTGAGTCTCGCCGCGCTGATCTGCACCCATTTCGCTCATGGCCAGCCTGTCCCGGATGAGGTCCCATACCGCAATTCGGAAATACCGGTGGAAGAACGGATCCGTGATCTGTTGGGCCGCATGACGCTGGAGGAAAAGAGCGCACAGCTCTGCACCGCATGGGTCATGGAGGATGTGGCCGATGAAAACGGGATCTTCGATGCCGAGAAGTCAAAACGGGTTTTCAGCAATGGGTTGGGTGGATTCGGTCCTGTGCGGCTGGATATCTCTGCCGAAATCGCTTTCCGGAATACGGCTCAAACGTTTGTCCGTGACCACACACGGCTCGGCATACCGCTGGTGTTCCACGAAGAGGGCTGTCATGGAATGCTCGCTCCGCAAGCCACTTCATTTCCCGCACCCATTGGCTTGGCCAGTTCGTGGAATGAAGAATTGACCGAGAAGGTATTTGAGGTGGTTTCCGCTGAAATGAGGGCGCGTGGCGTACAGCAGGCGCTCACCCCGATTGCCGATATCTGCCGCGACCCGCGCTGGGGACGCGCGGATGAAGTGATCGGAGAGGATCCGTTTCTCGTAGGCCGGATGGCCACCGCCATGGTGCGGGGATTGCAGGGGCGCGAGCCCAATGCCATCGGGTCCGACCGGGCGGCGGCGACTCTCAAGCACATGGTTGGCCACGGCGCGCCGGAAGCGGGAGTGAACCGCGCCCCGGCCCACCTCGGAAGGCGCGAGGTGATGGAGTTGCACTTGATGCCGTTCCGGATGGTTCTCGCCGCCGTCCCTCCTGCCGCCTTGATGCCCTCTTACAATGAGATCGACGGGATTCCCTCTCACGCCAGTCGCTGGCTGCTGCAGGATGTGCTCCGTGGAGAATTTGGTTTCCGCGGGCTTGTCACCTCCGACTATTCCGGCATCAAGGATCTAGCGAATTTCCATCATGTCTCCGTGGACGAGGCGGATGCGGCATTGCTGGCATTCAATACCGGGGTGGACATGGATCTGCCCGATGGCGTGAATTTTCGTCACCTGCCCGAGCTAGTCACCGCAGGTAAAATTCCCGTCGCACGTCTCGACGACGCGGTCGCCCGCATGCTCCGACTGAAGTTCCGGCTTGGATTGTTCGAATGCTGGGAAGCCGATGCCGCGAAGGCCGAAGCGCTGGCAAACCTCGCGTCCTCCAAGGCCCTTGCCTACCGGGCGGCGGCGGAATCGATCGTGTTGTTGAAAAACAGCAACAAGACCTTGCCTTTATCGAAAGAAACCTGCGGCAGGATCGCCGTGATCGGCCCCCACGCCGACGATACACGGCTTGGAAGTTATAGCGGTGAGCCACTCTATCGGGTGAGTCTGGTGGATGGTCTCCGGCGCGCCTTCGACAATCCAGATCGGGTGACCCACGCCAAAGGCTGCTCGATCACAAAGATCGATTCGACCAGTCCCATGAACGCCTGGAAAAAAATCGATGATTTCGAATTTCCAAGTGCTGCGGAAAACCAGGCGGACATAGCCGCAGCGGTGGAGATTGCAAAAAAAGCGGATACCATCGTGCTGGTGCTTGGGGAAAACGAGCTGATTTGCCGGGAGTCATGGGCGGAAAACCATATCGGCGACCGCGCGTCACTCGAATTGATAGGAGCGCAGCAGCAACTTGCGGACGCGGTGTTCGCACTCGGAAAGCCGACCATTGTCTACCTGATGAACGGGCGTCCGCTCGCCATCCCATCGATCGTTGAAAAGGCCGATGCGGTTCTCGAAGGTTGGTATGCGGGACAGGAAACCGGCAATGCCGCGGCTGACATCATCTTCGGCAATGTCAATCCGTCCGGAAAACTTACTATCACCATTCCTCGATCCGTCGGCCAGGTGCCGATTAGTTATGACCAGAAGCCCTCGTCACGGGCATTTACCTATCTCGATGAGAAACGGACACCGCTGTTTGCCTTCGGTTCCGGACTGAGTTATACCGATTTCAGTTACGGCAAGCCTGAGGTCGAACCCGCCCAAATCAAGCCTGACGGTAAGGCCATAGTCCGGGTGAAAGTCACCAACACCGGTTCGCGGACTGGCGACGAGGTCGTGCAACTCTATGTCCACGACTTGGTGGCCTCCGTCACGCGGCCGATCAGGCAGTTGAAAGGATTCCAACGGATCACTCTCGAGCCGGGTTCCAGCTGCACCGTTGCTTTTCCTCTTTCCGCCGATGCGCTTTCCTTCATCGGAATCGACATGAAAAGTGTCGTTGAGCCCGGAACTTTCGAGGTGATGGTCGGCGGAAATTCGGAGACGCAGAACAAGGCCGAACTCGAAGTGATCCAGCCGTGATGACTGACGAAGATGGGAGCACCTGGTTGATTTCCGGCACGGTCATTTGGACTGCCGCTCCGTCCGTGTATGCCCTGCGCAATCTCGATCCCGAACACACGTGGGTTGGAGTTTTGACCGGAGGATGGAAAAATCCAGCGGGCGAATCATTACGCCAACTGTGATGGGCGACCATCGCCTTTACTGGATTGATCGCGAAATCCGGCAGCACTGGAGCATCGAGAAGAACTGACTCTTGATCTTGCACACCGGATTCCGCGAAGACCACAACCAAACCTACATCAGGGCTGAGAAAAACCTTGGAGCCCTGAACGGATCGTTAGCAATCTCCTCAAAATCGATTAGTCCGGAAATCGTAAGCCTAGTACAAATAAACGCCATAGCTGTGATGTCACAGCTTCTCGCAGGTGATTTTCCTGGTTACTCCGTTGACTCGCACCGTTACCTCGCGGGACTCGGGTGAGGTGATGCGATAGGATGTAACCTTGCCGGCCTGCCATTCCATCGCCACTTGGAAATTGCCGCGGGCGCGCAGGCCGCTGACCTTGCCGGTGTCCCATGATGTCGGTAATGCCGGCAGCAGTTCGAGAACCGGTTGGCCGTCGGCGGTGGATTCCTGGCTCTGGAGCAGCATTTCAGCCACCGCCGCGCAGCCGCCGAAGTTGCCGTCGATCTGGAACGGCGGATGCAGGCAGAACAAGTTGGGGGCTCCACGGTTGATCAGCATGGAGAGCATTCTCTCGGCGTGGTTGCCGTCGTGGAGGCGTGCCCAGAAGTTGGCTTTCCAAGCCATCGACCATCCGGTGGAGGCGTCGCCGCGTCGTGCCAGGGATAGCTTCGCGCCCTCAAAGAGTTCGGGCGTCGAAGGATTGATCTCGCTGCCCGGGTGGAGTCCCCACAGGTGTGATGAATGGCGGTGGTCGACTTCGGTTTCTTCAAAATCCTCGTTCCATTCCATGATGCGACCATCCGCATTGAGGCGGGTGGGAGCGAGTCTTGCCCGATTGGCATCCAGTTGATCCGCAAAGTCCGGATCCTGTCCAAGGATGCGTGCGGCGGCAGCGGTGTTTTTGAACAAGTCGCGCGTGATTTGCTGGTCAAAGGTGGAACCGATACTCAAGGCCTCCTTATGGCGCTGCCCGTTCTTGTCTTTGTAGGCATAGAGGTTCTCGGGGGAGTTAGACGGAAGGACGAGCAGTTCCTTCGTCTTCGGTTGCTCTACGAGTGTCGCCAGCATGAACTCGCTGGCGCCACGCAGCACCGGGTAATGCTCGCGGAGAAACTTCTCGTCGCGGGTGAAGTCGTAATGTTGCCAGATATGCTGCGTGAGCCATGCACCGCAGGTGGGCCCGATGCAGGCTGCCAGGTTGCTTGGCGAGGTGTCGAACCATGGATTCTGGGTATGATTGGCCATCCATCCAGGCGCATTGAAATAGGCTTTGGCTGTCTTTTGTCCTTCCTTGGCAACGTCCTTAATGAAGCGCATCAGTGGCAAGTGGCAGTCGGATAGGTTGGCAACCTCCACCGGCCAGTAATTCATTTGGAGGTTGATGTTGCTGTGGAAGTCGCCACGCCATGGAGTTTCGCATTCCTCCGCCCAGATGCCTTGCAGATTAGTTGGCAACGGCGAATCCGGACGTGAGCCCGAGACCACCAGATGGCGGCCGAACTGGAAGTAGAGCAATGCCAGTGACGGGTCGGGGGAGCTTTCCTGGACGCTGACGCGCTCCGGGGTGGGCTTCTTAGCATTGGGTCCTTCGGGAAGCACCAGTTTCACCCGGTCCATGTAGCTTCGGTGGTCTGAAGCCGCAGCGTCGCGGATCGTATCGAAGGGTTTTGCCAGCGCCGTTTCCACTCGCATGCGTGCAAGAGTGGCAAAGTCCTTGTCGTTATAACTGGTGCCCGCGGATACGATGAGGGTCACCTCGTCGGCCCCTTCGAAAGTCAGACCGTCGGCGGCGGTGGACACCTTGCCACCTTGCGCGCTCCCGCCTAACAGGCCAGCGAATCGTATTCCTTCTCCGCCACCACCGGGCTTGTTGAACAACATTTGTCCTTCCATGAGTTGCAACCTGCCGTCAGCGCGGAGGGTGGCGTGCTGCTCCCGTTGGAGTGTCGCTGTGAATGAAATTGCGCCGGGTTTGTCGGCCTTCAATCGGAGGGCGATGACTTCATCGGGTTTGGAAACCACCAGCTCGCGGGTGAACGTTACGCCATCTTTCGTATAAATTGTTGTGGCCACACCGGTCATGAGATTCAGATCGCGGCGGTAATCGGCTGGGAACGGGTCAGTCTCCTTGCCGCTGTTGAGAATCAGGCGGCCAAGCGTCTGGTAGCAGCCAAACTGATTGCTGTCATTCCACCCGTCCACGCCATTGACATACTTAAATGCAGCCTCAATCGTTCCTGCCGCACCCGGGATGTCACCGGATAGGAGTTTCTCGCGCACTTCCGGCAGGCATTTGTAAGCTTCATAGTTGTTACCGTCATACCGGCCTCCCGACCAGAGCGACGACTCGTTGAGCACGATGCGTTCATCGGCCACGCCACCGAAATCCATGGCCCCGAGGCGGCCGTTGCCCACGACGCTGGACTCGTGGAACGACTTTGCAGGCTTGGCAAACCACACGCTCATCGGTTCGGTGGGTGGGGTTACGAGTTTGTCGGCACGCACCACGTTGCCGCTGAGTGCGAGCGAAGCAAGCGACAGCAGGGTGGAAAGTCGATGAAATGCCTGCAGTCGTTGGCTGGTGGTGGGTTTGGCGGTCGCGTGGTTTATTCCCATGGGTCTTGGAGGGGTCTGCTAGGATTCGGATTTTGAGGATAAGTATGTCGAAAGCGACGGATGCGGGACCTGAGGGAAAACGAAGTTCAATAGGAATGGTAACCTTCGGCAAAGAGTGGCGTGAAATGCCACCGAGGTCGAAGTGCGTGTCTGTGGCCCTTGACCGACCATTCCAGAGAATGGCGCTCTCACGTAGAACATGTGGTGGTTTCCGTGCTTTCACACCTGGCTGATTTCAAAGTTTTGTGGCATGAATCAGGATCACTCCATGCGATGGGACTCGTGCGGAAAAGGAATCTGCGAAATTGCCGAGATCCTTTTGCCTCCAAACGTCCCGCAGACCCTGTGGACCGCTAATACCCAGCATCTTCCAATCCAGCGAGATCACCTGTGCGGTTTCATTGCGATTGAACATGCCAAAGACTTTGGAGCCATCAGCTAGGTCCTTTACGATGATTTCGATTCCATGCTCATTAAGTAGTGTGCGGCCCGCGACTGCCCGCTCATCCTGTTGGATCGCCAACACTTCGGAATTGGTCAGCAGTCCGACCGTGAAGTCGTCCATTTGTTCGACTGGGCAACCAATCAACATGGGAGCGGACCACAGTGACCAAAGGGAAACATGAGTGTATTGTTCGTCCGGTGTCAGTCGTGAAGGGCGTGGTTGCTCGTTCTCATTTTTCTCGATCACGTCTCCTACGACCAACATGTCCGCATCCGGGAAACGCCCAGGCCCGCTGCTACCGCCTTTTTCCAGCCATGCCCGGTGACCGTCCCATACCTGGAGCAGATTCAACAAAAAACCAGGGCCGTCCCAACGGTCCTTTAGATCGCCAGTGGTTCGCCAAGAATTCGCTTTTTTCTGAATCAGGGCGGCGTGTTCGATGGGAGCTGAATTCGAGAGTGAATAGGTAATATCGCGTCCCGAAGCTTTGAGCGCATCCGACATTCGGGTAATGCTTTCAGGGTCATTCGGGTTCCAGTCATACTTCAGATAGTCAATTCCCCAGTCCGCCCACTGCCTTGCATCATTCGCTGCGAACGAATATTTCCCAACTCTCCAAGAACTGTTCCTGCCTGTATCGTCTTTGACGCCGGATGCAACCCACTCTCCCTCGGGATTGTCCGCCGAGCCACCTGGGAATCCGGCGTAACTTGTCACCCAAGGCGTCGAGTAGATCCCGACTTTCAAGCCCATGGTGTGGATGGCTTGCACCATTGCCTTCATGTCTGGAAATTTTTGGTTGGGTTGCAGCGCGTGGGAAGATCCGTCCCGACTGCCCTGCCAGCAATCGTCGATGTTGATATAGGTCCAGCCGTGAGCGGCCAATCCTTTTTTCACCATCGCTCTGCTGGAGGCCAGGACCTTGTTTTGATCAATCTGAGCTCCCCAACAATTCCAACTGTTCCAACCAAGGGCCGGTGTTAGCTGGATCGCATCACCAACAATTATCGAAAACTGCCGGTGGTTGCTTCCAAGGGAATTGCTCACCTTGAATGTCATCGTGTGGCGACCCGGTTGCGATGCTTCGATTCGCCCAGTGATTTGGCCCGTATGCACATCAACCTGCAACCCTCGGGGTAATCCTTCGATCTGATAGTCAAGTGGTGGTTTCCCCGTGGCCGGGATGGTGTAGAGAAACGGAGAACCAGGGCGGACTCCAAAGACTGGCGCGCCATGAATCTTTGGTGTCGGGGTGGGGGGAGGTGTTAAGATGTAGCGTCCCTGTCCAACCGGGGGATCGTAGGCTTCACCCGCCTGTAAAGCGAGGGGGCCGAGGGCTGAAATCCAGATAGATGAGAGATAAATGATTTGGATTCTCATGATGGATATCTAATTTTTATTGTTATGATGTATGGAGTTGGACGGGGAATTCAGCCATTGTCAAAATGCTGGGGATGATCCTGAAACGGCCCGCCACCGCCGTGGATAAGAACCACGCCGTGAAATTTCGTGCCGGTCCTTGATTCGCCAAAGGTGACAGGCGAGGCGCAATAGGGGGAGACTTCGGGCGAATGATGCTGATTGCTCTTGCAGGTGAATATTGCCATTAAAGAAGAATTGTCGCGTTCGCCACGAAAGTGGCTGAATATTAAGTAATTCATTTCCGCCCACCGATCCGACCCGCCATGTCGTCAGGGCGCGCTGACGTGATTCCCGTCATTCTGGTCGAACAGTCGGAGATACTGGGCTGGACCTCAGCCGCGGCTTCCGCCGAATCCTGGCACGAGCAAAAGTTGCAGGGGATTTGAGAATCGGACCGACTCCGAAGGCTGGTTTAGGTGTGAATTCGGGGATTCGGCCGATTTCGTTAAAAAGTTTTAGCCACTCGTGGCCGGACGCGACAATTCTCTAATACAGACATGCCAAATTTCCTTCAATCATCTCGGGTTCTTCCGGGAATCCAACGTCCGCTGTTATCTTTTGTCGCTTGCGCCACCTGTTTTGGCTCAAGCCTGATTCTGTCTGCTGCCGAAAGTCCTTTCCTTGGGCGATGGGCGCTGACACTCCCTAGTGGTACCCCCGGTTGGTTGGGAGTAGAGGAAAGGGCAGGTGTGTTGTCGGGCAGTGTTTTGTGGGGCGATGGCAGTCCTGTTCCGGTAGCAAGTGCCAAGGTCGAGGGCGACCGGCTTTTTGTATACCGGCTTTCCAAGGTGAAGCAAAAAAATGCCGACGGCAGTGAGGAGGAGGTCGAGGTCACCGAGACGCTCACCGGCACTCTCAGCGGCGATCACTTGAATTTAGTGACTGAGAAGGCCAAGGCCGATGGCAAGATGTATGAGCGCGCCGAGTTCAAAGGGTTCCGCATCAAGGCATTGCCGCCGAAGCCTGATCTCGCGACGGTGAAGTTCGGAGAGCCAATTGCCATTTTCAACGGCAAGGATCTCACCGGTTGGCGTCTGGTCAAACCTGCTGCGGACAACGGCTGGAGCGCGCAGGATGGCATCCTCACGAATCGCGTGGTGAAAGGGATGCATTACGGCAACCTGCGCACGGAGGCGGAGTTTGAAGACTTCAATCTCAAACTTGAAGTGCGCACGATGGAAGAAAGTAACAGTGGGATTTACTTGCGTGGTATCTACGAGGTGCAGATCGCTGAATCCTTCGGCAAGCCATTAGATTCTCATCACATGGGAGCCCTCTACGGGCGTATTATTCCTTCGGTCGCCGCGGAAAAATCGATGGGCGAATGGCAGACTTTGGACATCACCCTCGTGGATCGTTTCCTCACGGTGGTGCTCAATGGGAAGACGATTATCGACAACCAGCCAGTACTTGGCTGCACCGGCGGCGCGCTAACCAGCGATGAATTCAAGCCCGGCCCTATTTGCCTGCAAGGCGATCATACTAATATTGACTATCGAAACGTTGTTCTGCGTCCGGTAGTCAAGTGACGGTGAAAATTTCTCCTCGCGACGAGTCCAGGCGGTGGTGCGCTAGGATTGGAAAGTCCGGAAAAGCTCCAGTTTGCAATAATACACCCTACCGTCGTTATCACCTCTGTTAACCCCTCTTCAATCTCCTCCACGTGAAAATCAAATCTTATTCTATGTCTTCGTTGTGCCTGTTGTCTTGCGCTTTAGCGACGATCTTCCTCCCGCTGGCCGCTAGAGCGGCCCAGAGTTTGATCAACCCTGTCACCGCGGAGGTGCTAGATTCCGCGGCATATTCGGAATGGGTTGACGGCAAGGAGACGCCCATTTCTGCACAAATCCCGAAAGCTGCAGTGGTCGAAAAAGTGATTTTGATGGACAATAAATCCACATCTGACGGGACGTTGATTTACGGCGATTCCAAAGCCCCGGGGGTGCGGCATTTGCGGATTGGCTTCAAGAGTCCACTCGCCGTGGGTTCCGCTCTCGTCTCGGGTCAGGGGCGCCTGAGCGTTTTGAAGCCCGATGCTGCTTATCCGGGCGATTTGAATGATGATTCCCAATGGATCAGCGCACAACGGATCGCGGGCAGCAGCATTGTTTCGGATGAGGGCGAGCCAAATGCCGAGTTGCTGTGGGTGCTGCCTTCGGTGGTGACGACGCGCGCATTGCGTTTTACTCACATCGCGAAGCCCACTGACCGGATTTATGGGGGATCGATGGACTGCCTTTCGGTTTTGAGCGGGCGCTTTGCCAATCTGGCGCCAGCGGCGGTGGTGACGTCGAGATCCAACATACCCCATAGCCCGCGACTCATCGATGAGACCTCCAATCAGTGGAACAGTTGGGCCAACATGGAGAACAAAGACAAACGGGTGAACACCATCGCCGAGGATCCCGAATGGGTCACGCTTACCTGGCCGCAGCCGCTTGCTATCAGCGGTCTGGGGATGTGGGCGATCGGTTTTTCATCTGCCGAGGTCCAGACCTATGACGGGCCGAAAGACAAACATCCCAGCGTGGCGACTGAGGCCGACTGGAAGCCTCTAGCATCCATTTCCGGCTTGAAAGCCCGCTATCCTGTCTGGGGAGTGGACTTCATCGACTTCGGTGGCCCGGTGACCACGCGGGCAATCCGCCTGCGCCTGACAGGCGCCCT
>Ga0209512_1004826_pt1 | contig 11535 bp, 9 predicted proteins | sample frozenSSSSmetaG_FD_184142 | JGI IMG/M metagenome (GOLD analysis project Ga0209512, IMG submission 184142) | Glacier valley bacterial and archeal communities from Borup Fiord, Nunavut, Canada, to study Microbial Dark Matter (Phase II) -... | ecosystem: Environmental > Aquatic > Freshwater > Ice >... | reverse complement strand
ATATTGATTTTGTTACCTGTATAGATAAAGGAGTCTTTTCTACGGGCCGTACACTGGTAAATTATGCTGGTGCAAACAGCGAATGGAAATCAGTACTTATCAATTGGACTAGCAAAGATCGTCCAACAGTAGATGTCATTCTGGATATTATCGGATCGATTTATTAGGGATTGTTAAGGGGTGAATATGTTAACGAGTTCGGAATGATTAACCATAAAGAAAACGCCGTTCTTCAGTGGTTAATTTTTACCCAAAATAATTTCGATCTTTCAGCTCATCTGGCATGCATTGTTGAGTAGACTTTTTATTTTTTAAGTCATGATCATATTCGTAACCTTTGCCGTAACCAATTTCTTTCATCAGTTTAGTTGGTGCATTGCGAAAATGTAGCGGCACTTCCAGATTGCCGAATTCTTTTATATCTTTTTCGGCTTGTTTTGTAGCTGTATACGCACTATTATTTTTCTTTGATCTAGCCAAATATTCTGCTAATTGAACTAACGCAGTATTACATTCCGGCATTCCTAATTTGTGGCAAGTATCGTAAACAACGTTTGCTAATAAAAGCGCATTGGGATTAGCATTTCCAATATCTTCACTCGCAAAACGTAACAATCTTCTTGCGATATAAAGTGGATCATCTCCTGCCTGTAGCATTCGCACAATCCAATAAACGGCTGCTGTAGGATTACTGGATCTGATACTTTTGTGTACAGCAGATATAATATTGTAGTGTTCTTCACCTTTTTTATCATAGCGAAGAAATTTTTGTACAGATGATTCAATTATCTCTTTTAAAATATTTTTACCATTCGCGAGATTAAACGCGATTTCCAAACTATTTAAACCGAATCTAATATCACAGTTTGATATTTCGGATAAATATTTCAATACACCAATAGTATCTGGAGCTGGTTCTTCATGTGTTAAATAATTATATCCACGTAAAAGTGCTACTAAAACTTGATCCGGTGTATGTTGTTTCAAAACAAATACTCTGCTTCGAGATAAAAGAGGTGAAATAACTGTAAAGCTTGGATTTTCTGTTGTTGCCCCTATTAAAATGATATCTCCACGCTCAACAAAAGGTAAAAGAGTATCTTGTTGAGATTTACTCCAACGATGAATTTCATCAATAAAAACTATTGTTTTGATATTATTTTTTTTATCTATTTCAGCTTTTGAAATAATTTTTGTAAGATCTGATTTCTTATCTAGAACCGCGGAAAGTCTATAAAAGGCGGATTTGGTTGAAGAAGCTATGATTTCAGCTAAAGTAGTTTTGCCACTAGCTGGAGGCCCCCACAATATCATGCTAGGTATTTTATCCTGAGTAACGAAAGACGCAAAGATATCAATTATATGATTTTGACCTATAAATTCAGTTAAATTTTTTGGACGTAGAGTGGTTGATAAAGGCAATTTTAATCAATTAAAAAATAAGAATTAAGTTTTGTATTGCTGAAAAATATTTACTTTAAGCCAAAAATTCTTGATGATTCCAGTTTCGAAATATACGATTTGGTGGCGTTGATATCAGCTGGGAGAATGGCGATTCCGTAATTTACAATTTTAGATATTTTTTCTAAATTTACTTTATTCATTTTCACACCTTTCATATCTAGAATCATTGGAACCTTTGCCACTTTACAGTCATTTTGTATCTGTTGCAGAGTGGTTATCAGAGTCTCAGAAAGACGAATATTTTTCTTGTTATAACTATACAGATTGTTATAAAGATCGCTCACACTCACAATAACGCCATCAAATCTATCTTCTAAATATGTTTTTAGCTCAAAAATATTAGATGAGTAAGCTACTTTAATAAAAACTTTAAATGTAGAAGATCGTCGTAAGCCAGAGCCTGTCATTGTCTTTCGAAAATCACGCAGCTGCCTTATATTTTTAAACTTTGGTAATGAAATGTACAGATTTCTCAATCCTTCTCTACTCCGTAATTTATGCACTGCTTCACATTGGACTTGTAATAATTCTGAATTCTTAATGTAATTTGATGGATTGGTATCATATACATTGTACAAAACAGGATCGGTTGTACTTTTTAGAAATGGTAATGTGAAGTTATAAATTAAAGTGCTTATACTTTTGTAATCAATTTTGTCCAAAGAAGTAACATAATCACTGATGTGAGGCAAATCTAAAATAAACCCATCGGATAAGCCAAGTTCTTCTTTGTATTGTGATGAAGTGCGGCAATATACTTTTATTGCAGTTGGAATTTTTTCTGTGGAATAAACTTCTTCAACTTCCGGTGTAGAAACGACTTTTGAGTTAGATCTCGTTGCAATAGTTTTTGGTTTTACAGGAAGGCGGGGTTTTTCAATCTCTATTTTTACTTCGGTGTCAATCTCGGGAGTTACGACTTCTGTTGGAATAACTATATCCACGGTGGAAATGACTTCCTCTTCAACAATTGATTCAAGTACTTCTATTTTATCTTCTAATTTTTCAATCTTGTGTTCCGAAATCTTATTTTCTGGCGCGATATTTTCTTCTTCGATTGGTAATTCTTTCGGCATATTATCCAGCTCGTAGACAAATCCCGTGTCGGTATCCATTTTTATAAATTCACCTTCACGCAGAATTTTGGTGGCCATTTCTGCTCCATAAACTGTAGGAATATCGGATTTCATTCTTAAAAAATCTTCAATTATGATTCCGGCGACATTTTTGGGCATATTATCCCACTCTGTCATTACCAAAATGTCATTTTCCGTGGCTTCATCCTGATTAAACACAACTTTACCTTCTATTCCACCATGGTTATTTCCGACTCCAACTACTAGAACATCTTTCACAACAGAGTTACTCTTGATTTGAAGTTTAAAATCTTTTATCTCAGTTGTATTTCGCGCACTTATTTTATTGTCTACAGTTTGGTTTAACTCAATATTTATATCTTCAACTTCAGGATTTTCATCTGGCATGGAAATATCTACGGTTTCGACATTCATTTCTTCAGCTGCCTGATCAACAACTTTTGTTACTTCTTCCAAATCTTTTTCGATTTCATTTTCAAGATCAATTTTCCCATGTGTAGCTTTCTCAAAATTTAGCGGTTTGACATAATTTATCCAGATTTTGCCAGCCTGAAAAACCCAAGTAACTTCTTGAGGTTTAGTAAAAACATTTTCCAAATAATCTCCAAGATAACCTAAATCTTCTATGAATTTATCTGCTAATTTTTGTTTGGTTTTCCATTTATCCGAGATAGAGACAGTTTCAAATCCAAAATCATTTTTATTAGATCTGACGAGCATTTCATTTTGTACATTTATACTTCTATCGATAATTTTCTCATTAGACTTGGAGAAAACATAAACATCGGCATTGTCATCAAGATCGCTGGAATATTCGCCGTACAGACATTTCACAATAATATGATCTTTGTTATCAATAGCCTTATCCTGAGTCATCACCACGCCAGCAACCTCAGCGGGGACCAGTTTCTGCACGATAACGAAGCTACCAAGAGAATCATATTTCTGATCAATGATTAAAAGCTTTGCCCAGATTTTTTTCACTTCCATTTCGAGAGCTTGCAAACCTTTGACTTCGTTAATCTCACTTTCATCAATGAATGTGAGCGGATTTCCGTTTACATCAAATAAACCAGCACGAATCCGCATCCATATATTTGTTATGCCAGCAATAGCAGAATATTCTTTTGACAAATAACTATAAATTTCTTTTGGTAGCTCAGATTCCAAGATTAATTTTGTTAAAGTATTTTCGTCATAAGCTCCCATGTGTTGCAACTGTTTCACTTTTTGATCAATCTGATTTACAGACGCAAAATATTCTAACGCCGTTTGGGTGATGACAAAACCAGGGGGGATGGGAACATTTGCAGACATTAATTCTGCTAGTTCTAATGGCGTAACGCCAATCTCCGTCTTATTTTTTACCGTTATTCCGGATAAAGGAAGAATATAATTTGTGCTATTTACCATACTGCAGTGTGCTTTTTTATATTATAATTAAATATAAGAATTAATCAATGATGATTTTTCCGGGCTTTTTTAGCATTTCGCCATACCATCAGTAAAATAACAACTATCAATGCAAAGATTAACAAAGGAATCCACAAAAGACTGCCATCCTTTTGAAATTTTAGCTGAAGAATGCTGCCATAAGTGCTACGACTAGTATTAATAGTTGCATTTAAAGAGACTTCCCGGTCTTCGTAAACATTATCATTTTTAATCTTAACATCAACATAACTTTTTTGCTGTGGAAAAACGATTTTTTTCACATTTGTGTCAATCTTATTTCCTTCAAAATCAATCGATACCGTCTCAATTTTAGCAATCATATTGCCATTATTTTGTATCATTAATTCTATAGTATTATCTTTACCTGACTTCACAGATTCAGTGACTAAATTTGTTGTGAAATTTTCCACTGCCGTTATGAAACCGTCTTCCAAAGTGGCATCGATTTGGTACGAAGCTGGATTCGGTATTTTCCATCCACTCTCACTCTGAAAAATTTCTAAATGAGTCACCCCAATACCGTCATAATAATTATCAGAAGGGGCGATAATATGCATCGTTGGATCTGCAGATTTCCAGCCGCCAAAATTAGAATCATAATATTGGATCCAAAAATGTAAAGCGTTATTAGTAAAAGATTTCTTTGCCTGTGGATCAAAAAAACCTGCTGATAATCTAGTGTCAACGCCAGAAGATTTTAAGATAGCTACAGCTAAATCACTGATATTCAAACTATGAAGACCTTTTGGTGAGTCGAGTATTTCATTTGTTTCCAATCTTTTAAAAGCATTGAGTTTATCATTGTAGCTTGAGACCGATGCGATGTAATCAAATGCTAATTTAACTTTTTGGGAAGTTATACTTTCAGCTTTAATCTTTTTCTCAATATCATAAAGTCTAGAATCATTTTTCCAGAAAGTATCTGTCATATTTACATTATTATGAGAATCCTGATATTTATCAGTTTCTATCTCTGCTTTCCCTTTGATGATCACTATTGGCGGCGCGACATCAAATCCGAGAATAATGTTTGATTCATTATCCAGAGTAGAATCTTTTGGAGGTGCGGAGATATCATCGATAATTACTTTTTGTTTCTTGGAAATACTTGGTGCATAGATTGTATTATCCTGAGATTTGACTGTGATAGTGAAATTATATTTGGTTTTTTCGCCTAATATAATTACGACGGAATCACTAGTGTTTAGAGTATAGTGAGTGTAATTTTTATCTTTATCATCAAGCTTTTTTGTTCCACCATCGCGGACTAAAGTTTTTGTAGAATATTTTACCTCTGGCATATCTCGAGATATTTTTAGCTGAGAAGATTTCACTTTTATACCTGAAGTCTCGATTAATCCGGGTATCGTGGCGTTAATAATATTTGTATTATGTACAACAGCAGCATGAGTAACAAACGTAAGAGTATATGAAAATTTCGCTCCCGCAACTAGATTAGTAGGTAGTGAAACATCAAATGTGTAGTTTCCGTTGGCATCTTTCCCAGGTTCTTGTAAAACATCGTATTTCTGATTGTCATTTGCTTTCACACTATATTTTTCAGCATCAAATGGGTATTTCAGCTTAGTTTTGCTAATGAAATTTTTTCCTAGATTATTTGTCACAGATACCGAATAATCGGTCACGAGGCTCAAGTCTGTATTGATTGTGTTAGCAATATTATAATCAATGGAAAATTCATCTGCGTTCACCTCTTGCACAAAAATCGGTGTATACAAAAAAAAGAGAAAAAGTGACAATAGCAATGAAATTTTTATCTTAACCATAGTTTTCAAAAAATATATTCTGAATTCCATTATCGTTTAATTTTTCAGAAATTGCACTCACATTTTTTGTCGATCCACAAATATAAAAATAGTCATCTTTATTTTGTCTTGCTAGAAGAGGATCAGAAACATAGCCTTTAAAAACATTTTTTTCTTCAGGGTTGATATTCTCTTCTTGTGATAACGAAATGTAATATTCGAAATTTAATTTTTGTTTAATTTCAACAAATTCATCTTCCATCATTCTGTCTTCTGATTTTCTCATTCCGAAATATAGTACGACTTTTCCTTTAAACTGAATGTCACAGAGATGTTCAATCATTGCCACTATCGGCGCAATACCCGTACTGGTAGCAACAAAAACTAAAGATAAATTACTAAAATCTTTAGTCATATAATCTGGAATTGTATTTTCTAATGTGAATATTCCGAATGGTGCGCGATAATTTACCGAATCACCGATTTTCAAATTTTTAATAAAACCCTCAGCCACGCCGTCTGGATGTGGACCGATAATAAATCGAATTATTTTTTTATCAAGACATTTTTTTGGAGAAGATGCTATTGAAAAAGGTCGTGTCTGCACCGTATCCATAAAAATTGATCCGTATTGGCCTGCCTTAAATGGAAAGGATTCTTCAACCATTAATTCAAAAGAATAAATAAAATCATTTAATTTATATACATTTTTGACGATCGAAGATTTAGTTGCCGCGGACATTATTGTAAATATTTTAGAATATAATCCTGCACTTCTTCTAGCGTTTTATTAAAAACCTTTGCTCCACATGCTTTTTTGTGACCACCGCCACCGAGGGAATTAGTAATTTCCAGAATAGGAGTTTCTTCTATTTTCCCTCGCATTTCTACTTTCACAACGTCATTTTTTCTTTCAGAGACAACCCAACCAAAATCAGCATCTTTAAAAGATGACATATAATCTCTCGCTATTGTCGCAGTAGCAGAAAGATACATTCCTACGTCCATACCGTACTTTTCTATATCCGCGTGATAAGCTTTAGTAAAAATATAATTTCCGTTTTGCTCTAACCGACTGAGAAGAACCGCTTCATATTTTGTTTGTAAAATAGATCTATTATTATAATAGTCGTTAATAACTTCTTCAGTATTAGCACCGTTTTTGGCGCATGTTGAAGCAAAATCAAATAAATCCTGTGTCACATTGAATCTAAAATTACCCGTATCATAAACAATACTGAAGTACATCAATGTGGCCATGTAGCTATCCATTTCATACTTTCCCTGAAAGAGTGTATTCATGACCTGAGCTGTACATGGCGCATCCATAACGTTCACATTTATTGTACCAAAATTATCATTGCTCGCATGATGATCTATATTTACTACTTCAATACTTTTAGGAAAATTAAATCCATTTGGATAAAGCTCTGGTCTTACTAATCTGCTCAAATGTCCTGCATCAAGTGTGAAAACCGCATCATATATAGTGTAATCAATACGACCTATGTCTGCGACTATTATCGAATCGCTTCCCGAATATTGGTTGAATCGACCTCCAAGATCAAATGAACATACGATATCAGCGTTTTTATCATTTTGTTCAAGAATCAATTTCAAAGCAAGAGATGAACCAATACTATCTCCATCTGGAGATGACATAGTAATCAATATTCTTTTTGATTTAGCTAGTAATTCTTGTACCTTTATGGTTTCTGCTGATAGATCTCTCATTTAATTTTATTAAGTATTTTATTCTAGTACTTGCTTCTGCGGACTACTCCCAAGAGCAGATTTTTCAAAACAAACCAAATCCTTCTTCTTTTATTTTTTTGGGAATATACGCTGGCATTTTTATATCAACTTCTGTTTTCATTCCCATCCCATCTAGGTAAAATAACCTGCCTTCTTTACGTGCATAGTCATAAATTTCCTTCGTTATCTTAACATCATCAAGACAATATTTCGCTAGGTCGTCAAGTTTCCCTTCTTTAAAAAGTCTGACGGCACCGAGTCCATCGCCTGATTTACCATAGCCAAGTGTAGTAGATGCAATATTATCTAACTTAATGTGAACATGTGAAAAAGTATATGCTATCTTGTACATATCCACTGTTGGAATCTTAGAAAGATTATATGGACAAAGTGGTTTTAGCACTTCAAAATCAAATCCATCAATATTATATCCGACTGCATAATCAGCTTTTTCTAATAACGTAAAAAACTTTTCAAAATCATTCCCAAAATATCCTTCATATTTGTCAGTATCAGAGCGGTATATTCCAATATATGATGGTATTAATTTAGTAGGATCATTGACTCCTATTTCACTGTACGTATTTTTGGTTTCGATATCTATGACTAGATAAAACATCTCGTTATCCATTCTATATTTTTTAAACATTTTAGCGTGAAATTATAACATAGGTTAGATAGTTACAGAGTTTAGTCATCAAGAAAGTTGTGTGATTTTGTATCTACTGCATATTATTTAGTTATCAAATCTTTAAATTTATATTCAAATTCTAATAACCACTTATGTTATACTTCACAAGTTTAAAACTTTATGACAAATTTTTTTATAAATAAGTTTAATAGTTATTCACCTCCAAATTTCACTCCGGATCAGCAAAAAATCCTTCTTAAATATTTTACAAATGTTGATAAACCAGTTTACGCATTTACCTCCAATGTCCCTACTGAGGTCGCAGGTGCATTAATATCACGATTTTCTCGGACTAACAAATCTCCAAGAGAATTATTTTTGGAAGAATTTTTAAAAAATCCAGATCTGTCATTATCTACCGAAATTACAAATATTTCTGTTGCGGATGACGCGGCGAAAGAACGTGCCGGCAAATTTTTTCAACAAGTGTTAGCAAAATATGGAGATGAATCTGTCGCGGAAATCACCGGAGTTCACCTCGTCATAGAAAAAGCTAGTTTGATTGCTATCAAAATAATTGAATCAATGAGGAGAATGGCCTTTATTGAGCAAAGTACTAGATACATAGATTTGTCTGGAAAAGTTGATGGTAAATATGAATATTATCGTGATGAGAAATTAATTTCTCTGTTAGGTACAAAATATGAAGAATATGCAGATAATCTTTATGAACATTTTCAACTCTGGTTTAATGATGTAAAAGACCATGTTAAAGCACAAAATCCAATGCTAGAGACCGACACAGAGATCGGATACAACCAATCTATTCACTCACGTACATGTGATATTTTACGAGAATTATTGCCATTGAGCTTGCGCTCAACAGTTGGTATTTTTGGATATGGACGAGATTGGTCAGATCTAGTAAGTATAATGTTAGCTCATGATTTTGAAGAAGTACGAGAGATTGGCAAAATGATTTTAACAGAGGTTTCACAAATGATTCCCAATATTATGGATCGTGTGTCCGGACCTCATGGAAAATCTAATCAGGAATATTTAACAAAAATTGATTTTAAAATTCAATCGACTGTAAACAAACATCCTTCTCTCTTACAAAATTTATCAGAATTTAATCAAAATACTATTGAAGCTAGAATTTTAGAAATATCAAATTTTCCTTTAGAAAATATTGCAGCAGGGATGATTTATTCACACTCTGCAAAAGAATTTAATACACTGTTAGAATATTTTAAAATAAATCCTGCTATTACGATAGATTTAATAAATCAAATTCAAGAGTCTCGTCAAAATAGATTTAATAAAGTTCCTGATGGATTTGAAAAAGTGCGCATGTCAGTGGAGTTTACGGCTCCATGGTCATGCTGGAAAGATATTCAACGACATCGACGCTTGACGGAGATTCATAATAACTATTTTGTAAATACAAATTTTTATATTGCGCCCGAATTATTTGATCTTGGCTTAGACAAAAAATATTCCAAACTGATGACGGAAACTTTGAATTTTATAAAAACTACGAAACAGAATCATCCAGAAATTGAAAGCTTAATTGAATATTTGGTTCCACATGGTGCAGAATTTCGTTGGATTATGGATATGGATCTTGCAGAAGCAATCTACATGATGGAGCTACGTAGTATTCCTGGTGGACACATGGTATATCGTAAATTAATGCATGCGTTTTATTATGAGCTTAAAAAACAAAATCCAGCATTATCTAGTTTGGTAAAATTTATTGATTTAGAAAATTATTATCTTGGGCGTCGGCAAAGCTATAATAAAGTTGTAGCAAAAGGAGCGAGTCTAGAATAATATTTCATGTTATCATTACGTAATTAATAGAAAATTATGCTGGAAAAAGATGGACAGACTCTTTATCGTGAAAATGAAATTGTGCCTACAACTGGTAAATATCGATGCGTAGTGTGCGGAAATATAGAGCTTTTTTATAAAGGTGATAGTTTTATTGTTTGTAGTAATTGCATGCATGGTAAAACTGATGATATCTGGGTGCTGATAGAAGAAATTGAAATGATTGAGTTTGGAAGCATTTAAACAATTTGCAATGCACATTTATCAGTCATCAATTAAGGAATGTTAAATACAGAGACGCTGATAATTTTATTGTAAAATCTTGTTAGTCCTTTTCTCCAACCGGATTTTTCATGGAATTTGCCCGTTACACGGGATTCAAAATGACGATTTTCATTTCTAAATTTTTATATTCACTTGATTATTTGTTATGTCGTAAAATAGTTTTGATGAAATTTTTTCTGCTATGTCTTTATTTTCCCAATATTTTAGGTGAGATGAAAGTGGTAAAAAACCAGTATTTACGATTTGATCCATTACGCTAAATTTATCTTTGAACAATGTTTCCAATGGATAACCTATCAGATCTTGAGCATCAAAAAAGTTGATCCACTCTCCATCTTTTTGAATAAATGAAATATCTCCCATATCGGCTGGTTGGTCTGCAGCAGAGACATAACGAGGTTTTTGATTTCCGATGGCATCATCCATTTCTAAAGAAAATAATGCGATTGGAGATCCCATTGTGTAGAAATTTTTCGGTTTAAATTGATTCATCAGCCAATTTGGATTATGGCGAGAGTTGTAATATAGCGTATCAAAGGAAACAACCGTACCTAAGCTATGAGCAATAACAGTAACTTGATCATTTGCAGCAGCATATTTTTCGACTGCTAGTCGCACCGTATCACGTATTCTATCTCGCCAAAAACTAGATTCATAAATCAATACGTCGCTAACAGAGGTTATTAATTCTTTACGTACAGAGCCATAACCTATATTTACCACAACTTCATTTAGCGAGTTAACATCTTCTGACAAGGAGAAATTAACTTTAGCATTTGAATTCAGGGTAATTTCATGTGCTTTATAGCCAATATATCTTGCTTGTAGCACTACAGTTCCATTAGTAGGAACTGAGATTTTATACTCACCTTTTACATTGGTACTGACAACGATAGGTGTGCCTTTAATAGTGATGCTCACACCTGGTATGGGATCATTTGTAACCTTGTCGGTCACAATACCCGATACCTGCCTGGTTTGAGCTTGTACAACTCCATATACCGAAGTTAACAATGCAAACAGAAGTAAAATTCTTTTCATACAGTCTTTTAAATTATTAAACCAATAGTAGCCAAAAAATCTAATGCTTTGCCAGCTTGCCATGGTTTAAATAGATACTTGGTTAGTTCTTAAAAACAAGTCTACATTGTATTTTTAATAAACTACTTGAATAACCTATTTAAATCTGTGCAATCGTTCCCGACATCGTTGCCGTAAAATTATGTTTAACCCATTTTTAAGATTA
>Ga0209512_1004824_pt1 | contig 11537 bp, 15 predicted proteins | sample frozenSSSSmetaG_FD_184142 | JGI IMG/M metagenome (GOLD analysis project Ga0209512, IMG submission 184142) | Glacier valley bacterial and archeal communities from Borup Fiord, Nunavut, Canada, to study Microbial Dark Matter (Phase II) -... | ecosystem: Environmental > Aquatic > Freshwater > Ice >... | reverse complement strand
CCTTTCTGATCTGAATACCCAGTATCAATCCGTCTATATTGGTTGCTGGGAATAACAGGCCATCAGCAGCCACCGCAATTGTCCACCACTTGCGGCCATCCTTGCCAGTTATTTCTAATAGTAAAGGGTGTTTAGGGGCGGTTTTGGGGAATTGCTTCAAAAGCTCTTTGGCAAGAGCGGCAGCGCGGGAATATTTCAGAGTGCCACAGCCAAAGCTAGCTACACCTTCTTCGCGGAGATAGATCCGGTGATTATCCGACAGAGGGCAGATAGCCAGGAAATAGCGGTAGATTTCGTCGAGTTGTATAGGGGTTAATGGTTTTTCGGCTCGCTCCTGTTCAATCTTACGGTTTAGTTGGGCCATCTCCTCAACGAAGTTCTGGTCGTTTTTGTTGATGTGAATGTACTGCCCAGGCACCGGGCTATTTGTGGCACGTATACCAGAGGGGGTTTTGCAATAAGCCATAACCCAGTGGCCCAGACTATCTTCACGCCAATAGCAACCTTTAGTGGTTTTCCTACTTTCGCAAATAGGGCAGGCGTTGCGGCTATTGGGACGGCGGCCAATCGTATGTATGTTGGAATATGCTGGTGCTGCCATTATGCCACCCCCGCTTTCTTAGGAGCGCGGACAAAATGCCAGTATTTTCCTGTAAGTTCCAAACAAAAGCCGTAACTTTTCAGTTTTTCTTTATGGTTGAAAGTTTCCGAACCAAAAACGATAAGTGTACCAGCTTCAATCTTTAGCTGAACACCATAGCAATTGGTCATTACTTTTTTGTAGGCATGTTGGGCAGCCGATTTTAAGACAATTGTGGGTGGGCTATTTTTTGCCCTGGGGCGACAGCATGGCTGCTGCCGTGTATGGTTAAGGGGGCGTGATAATTCTGCCCTCTGGTAGTCAAGTTCAATATTTAACTCTTGCATCGTTCCCAAATTGCCGTCCCAGTCTAGGTAGAATTTAGGTGCAAGTTCTCTGTAAGGTCGGTTAAGTTCATCCAGGGTAAAAGCCTGGGCCAAGTAATAGGTTTGCGGTTTTGTAACTTTCATTGCTACCTCTTAGTTGTCGGGTGTCGAGGTGGCATCAAGTATTCTATTGTACGGTATGCAGTAAACAAAACAAGTTCAAAACACGACTTGGTATGTCACTATTTCTTTACTAGAATAACTTTAGCCAGTCCTTTATTAGAATTGCCACTGCCGAGTTGGAACTCACTGGGGGTTCTTAATTCCCCAAAAAACAATGGGCAGGTTGATATTCCAATTAGGATCAGGCCAAGCTATTTCTTTTATTTCCCTAGAACCGCCATCTTTTTTCCGTCCAATTAGCAATTTTTACCGAACCCTATTGCCTTTTGGACGGGAATGCTTTAAGATAAGACGTGTGACATAAAATGTCACAAATTTTAGGGAAATAAAAGGTCAGCCTCTTCCACTGGTAAGCGATAATTCCTGTAGCCTGGTAAACTTTAGGGAATTATTGCCGGTAGCGGTTCGACCTTTTCCTTTTTTATATTTGCTGGTAAGCTCCAGCTATATTAACTTCTTTTCTATTGGCTACTAATCCCATCCTGGGAAAAATCGCCTAATACCATGTAACACTTCAAACATGGACTTGTCAAGAGAATTATCACCAACTTTCTCACAAATAACAGAGCCTAAGCGGTTATATAATAACTGCTTAATTTTAACTCTATAACTTTTTAAATACAATGTCCCCTAACGCCGTCCTGATTGGATTTTTGATGGTTTTTTTGAATATTGTACCGTCCAAAATTACTCGCATGGGTGATTGTTTTAGCCGAACTACAAATCGGTACGGTATGGTCAAAAGTGCCATGAGTTCTGACCAATTTGCACTTTTCCAGTGCACTTTATTTTTGTTTCTCCTTGCGACCTGCTACTGGAATCGTGCCATGCATCCACCACTTTATGATGTAAAGCTCCAAGTGCAACCGCTCTAACTCAACCAATTTGGCATTAACCAGGCGAACTAAACCCGCTATCTAGCTAGGTGCAGCTTAACCATCTCCAGAATCAGAAAACTCTTTACGCCGCTCCGTCAACTGATAATCTGCCGCTGCATTGAGCAAGGCAATATCTACCTGGTTCATTCTCGCAGTGCGTTGAATAAGACTTCTTTCAAACCAGCCATACGCAATCTCTTGAAGTTATGCAGCCTCAATAGGTTTTCAGTGTCCAATTCAGCCTTATAACCATGCGCGGTTAGCACGAAAACCAAAGGCCAACAAGTCGTTAGTATCCGGGCCGCTTCACCTTCGTTGATATGGGTGTAGTCAAAATCAGAACTCATTTTTTCCCAGGTTCAAACTCTTTGAAAACTTTTTCCATGCTGTAGGTTGGCTGCCCCTTTGAGGCTTCCCATGCTTCGTTAGCGGCGGTTATTTCCTCATCGGTCAGGGGTGAACGCCTTTCAAGTTCAGCGAAAGCATTTTCCATAGTGTAGCCCTCGCCCACTTGTAATTTGGCTTGAATGTCCAACGTATCACGGAAGTTCAGGTTATTGCGGCGGAAGATATGAATCAGATGGTCTACATCTTTTTTTAGGGTTTCTACGTCCTCATGGCTTAATTCGTGGCGGGGCTGGAATCTATAGGATGCTAAAAAACTACCGTGCAGCTCTTCCTGAGTTATGCCAGCCGCTCCCACAAGTGGGGCCATAGTTTCGGTAGTGATTACGCCCATGCCGTGTCCGACAATTGCGGCGATTGCTTTATCGTAGATTCGGGAATACCTGACAATCTGTGTGGCAATATCTAGCTCGACCTCATCCATGCTGAAATCTTCGTCCTCATCATTACCAGTGGCGGCGTTAACGGCAGCTATTTCCTCATCGGTCAGGTTGTAGTGTGCCGCGATTTGTCGGTTTATAAGTGCTTCAACTTGTTCCAACGTCCGGCCCTCGCCCTTTGCCAGTGATTCGCGGCCCTCTCTAATGTCCTGTTCGGATAACCCGGCCCGCCATCCGGCTATAATTTCTTGAACTTCACGGTCAAAATCGTTATCGGTCATTTTCGGCCTCAAATGGTTAAAGTCTAAACAATTTCTTCTGGAGTCAGGGGTTCCCCTCGCGCCGGAACCACTCGATAAACCCGTAAGTCCGGGCCTACTCTCTTGAAATAAACCAAATAACTCTCAGGGGTTGTAATATCCACAATCCAGTAATAGACGTTTGGAAGTTCCGTAGCAAGCCCTACGCTAATCGGTTGCTGTTCTAGCTGGGCGATTCCAGCGAGAATGATAGCTATTTTGCGCTGGGTACTTTGCAAGTTCAATTTTCTGGCATAGAACCGGGCAATATCGCTTAAATCGTCTTGTGAATTTGGCGTGTATATTACGGCCACTTTTTAACCGATTGCCCGTTGTTGGAATTCGGCGGCGATTATGTGTGCAAGGCGAGTTTCAATCTGACTAGAGCTTATGCCCTGCCCTAGAGCAATAGCCCTATCGCCATCCTCAACCGCCGTTGTCAATTCGTCTTTTGTGAGCATGCCAGTTACCCGCTCCTTGATGGGCGAGTTCCCCCGGCGCGGCGCACGGGCTTTAAGTTTATCCATTTCTAATTTACCGATTAGTTTTTCCCGATTATCCAGGGGGTTTTCAACGGCGGTTAAAGTACCATTTTTCACCAACCGCCACAGCTTCATGCGGCTCACACCCAAATATTCGGCGGCATCGTTCAACGTTAAAAGTTCATCCATTTCATTACCTCTTTACAATGTAACATTACATATTTATACCTGATTTGAGTATAACAATATAAAAAGTGCTTGTCAATATCTGTAATAATTCATTAATAATATGTAACAAAATTGCTATAATTAAGGGGTAAAAGTATAAAAATTGCCCCTTGCTCACCGCCTGGACACTTGTTGAGCAAGGGGCGTGAACTCAAAAACCAGTTTGCACAGATTTAAAGTTCAGAAGGGATTCTAACACAAATATTTAGCTTAAACACAGTCAGCCCCGCCAAACTTGGTGAAGCGGTGGAACGGGCCAGGGCGCAAAAGCCCAACATTCACGAAAAAGAGTTCGGGCATTACACCGTGCTTTCCTCAGACGGTCAGGCTCGCTATGATGTCGAATATAAGAAGTTAGACGGTCAGATTTATGCTTCTTGCACTTGCCAGGGCAAAAAGGGTGTGTGTCTGCATTGTGCGAGCTGCTTAGGTCATTTTTCTATGAGGGTGAAAGAACGGGCGGCTGCGCGGTTCAATGCCAGCCTTTGCCCGGTCTGCCACAATATACCCTCGGACGGGCAAATCTGTGAAGATTGTCAACCTGGGGCAAAATCAGACCTAATTTTATTCGGCGGTGAGTAATGGCTACAACAAAGGTTATTGACCTGTTCGGTGTTTTGAAAGAGGTGTCCCTTATATACCGAAATGAAAGGGGCAAAAAGAATGCCTGGGAAAACTAGGTGGATGATTTGAGGGCCAAGAAAGTACCAGAACGAACCGCGCTTAAGGTCTGGCAGGAAGAACCTTACATCCGATTTGGGGCAATCACTAACCTATTAAAAGCCTATGGCAAGTATGGTCCTTGCTACTCGCCCGCCTGGAGGTCATTCCAAAGTAGTAGTTGGTGGGCTAAATGTAATTGGGCCCGCATCGAAGGGTGGCAACGGCCCAGAGAGGTAGCGTAGATGTTTGAAATTATCGAATTGATATTCACCGCGGGCGAATTCCATTCCCGGCAGCTCCTGGGCTATCGAGTGGTTGCAACGGTGGCTTATGGCTGGTTGGCTTCCCTGGTGGCTGAAATAGCTGGGCAGTCTTGCCCAGATCCGGCGGTCACTGACTACCTGGTGCTCCCAGCTGGGGCGGATAAATCACCCCGGGCCGTGTTAGAAATCTATCAAAATCAAGTTGGCCTGGTGGTAGCGTAGGAGGTGGCCTGGACGATCTTCTTTACCATTTAACGGTGGAAACTCGTACAATCCCACTATTTCTCCTTACAGGGCTAATACTTTTCTCTATCAAGACCGTGCGAATTCTGCCCTACCTAGCGACATTTGCCCAGGTCTGCATAGTCGGTTTGGGCGGATTCATCTTCATTTCGTTCGCTGCAATGGGATTCATTGCGGTAGTAGGTTACTGGGCAACCCTGAAGTGGCTAATGATTATCACGATCTTATGGTTCCAGCTTTGCTGCTTATGGTTCTGGCTCGACCCCCGGTATAAGAATTGTTACTTGTGGGCGTGGAATAAGAAGTGGTACAGAGAAGGGGAGAATAGACGGAAGTTACACCGGATTGGAAAACACCCCCGGCCAGGTGGCTAGTGAGGGTTTTATCTTGCCTTGGGGAAGTGTCGTAAGGGGGTAACGTAACACAACCTTTTTCAAGGGTGGCGGGAAAAATGGTAATAGCGTTTTGCAGGCGGCACTTCGGGCGGTTGGTATATGCGGCCATCTGGTAAAAACTCGGCACCCGCAAGGAGGGTCATTACATAATCGCCTTCCTGTATTTGGGGGTCAAACTGCTTGGTGGGGATTTTTATCTTTTCGATTTTATCATAGGTAGTGAAGTTAAAATAGACCTTTCCCCAGCGTTTATGTATGTTCGTTGCTCGCCCTTCCATTGGGATCATAATCTATTTTCCTTAAACCAGCCCTTATTTGTTGAGACTAAAAACTGGCCCTAATACGGAGATCTCGCATACCTAGTTAATGGTGTGTCTCAAAAGATTTTAAATGGTAGGATAATGGCATTATAGACAAGTTTTTGAGACTACTCAAGGAGGATTTCCTCTCAAAGATTGTACTTTCTGAGACGTGCATGAGCTACCCTACCAGAGCAAAATAGGGTGCACTGCCGCCTGAATTCTGATGATAGTTTACCCTAATGCACCGTGTTTTATAACGATATTCGAGAGGGCGGGGAGCTAATTATTTAGCTCTAAATAATCCCCAAATTGAAAAAGAATTGAAGTCGGGTTTTTGCCAATATTTTCAGCAAATCAGGGTATACTAGGATTTTTTAGGGGCTTTCCAAGCGGCTGCAATGGGCCAGCCTAAAAGGTAGGTAGTGCGGGGTATAGCACTGGGTATGGTATCGAGTCTGGTGCGGGGTATAGTGTGGAGTCTGGTATTATTCGACAGACTCCACACTAGCGATAAAACTTTACCCCGCACTACCGGTTTCACCAGACCCCGCACTACCATGTTACCAAGACTCCGCACTACCCGGATTGTCAGACTTAACACTACCGGCAGCACTGAACAGGGGTAATAAGAACGGCGATTGAGAAGTGTCCTAAGCCAGTGGTAAGCGTAGGACAGGCTTGTTTAGGGTCAGTAGGACACGTTAAATCCCCAAGTTAACCATCAGGAACGCCTTCCAGACCTGCGCACTGGTGCAGATAATCCCAGCTTTTCACCTGTTTAAAACGCAGAGCATAGTAATAGGCGTTTGAGTAGCAACGGAACGGGTTTGTACGTATCGAACATACGGTCTGGTTTTAGCCGAAAATAAAGCTTAAAGGCGGAATTAATATGGGTAAATAGTAAAAATTCTGATCTATTTCTACTTACTCCTACCTTGTTTTTGTGCCGAGATGTTTTATCAGAAATATTTACCTTAACTTATAGCAAGTTTGGTCAGCAAAGCCGCTAAAAGAGGGAGGATTTTTTCAATTCAGGCCTACTCCTTTACTTTTTACCCATATATTTAGTTTTATTGTTCGATACGTATAAACCTGTTCCGTTGCTACTCAAACGCCAAGTAAGACAGAACCTTTTTTTGCCGTATCCTCCCTGTACCCCAAAAAGCAAGTGCTTCTTGGTTGGATAGAGATGTAAAAAGTTGGAGCCTCCTACTACCAGCATTACTACCCTCAATATACCAAGCGTTAAAGCACCACCAACAATAAGAAGCATATTTACCATGTTCTTTAGCCAACAAAATGTATGATTTTTTAATAATGATTTGTGTTACTTCAAACTTTGAAAAAACTATGAGGTCACCATGTGCGGGTTTTGCAACCCACTAATAGTGGCCTCAGTCGAATTCACATTGAATATACAGCGCAAAGGAGGCAAAACTTGTATTTAATGTTAAGGCGTTTTGATCAACTTCTGGTCTTCGAGATGACGGTATAACGGGCCAGCGACGTAATTAACGTTGACATCATTCCGATTCAGGTCACTCGAATTTATGCTGTCGTATCGAACGCCATTCAATTCTGCAACTGAATTACGTTGAATCTTAGACTTAATGATTTGCCGGGGCATTTCCACCAGATATACGTCCTTATCAGCACTGACCGCCTTATACTGTTCATAAGTCAACCCCGCCTGGATACCAATCACGCCTTCAAGCGTTACCTGGCGTTCACCAGGATGGTTAATACGGTCAATGGAATCCTGGAGAATTTGTTTACTATTGTCGTCAAAGCCCTCTCCAGTCTTGCCATTTCTAGCCAATCCAATAGAATGAGTAGAACGCTCGGCAGTATTAAGCTGATTTACGCCTCGAAACTCGAAACTTCTAGCATAAAGTCCGTACTTCCGAACTATTTTATCAGCCTCATCCCAGCTTAGAGGATGATTGAGAACGATTTGAGTAGAAGCTACCTCTTTTACACCCGTTTTATATAGAGCCTCGTTTTCTTGACGCATTGCAATTGCGTATGCCTCTATACCTTTGGCACTATTAAAATCGTAATCGATAGAAATCTGCTCCAAGACACCATCCCTGACCATAGCGGTGTAATTCCAGCCAATTGCCTTGACCTGCTTTCGCTCAACCCCGCCAGCTATACTTTTGGCAGCTGTGAAAGCTCCTGCTCCCACTCCCATTAGCACAAACAAGCATACTATACTCAAGAATTTGTGCTTGTTAAAAACTTTTGCAACTACATGCATTGAAATACTCCTATAATTTACGAATCGTGCTAACAACTCCTAACCAAACATAAGAGGTTTTGAATACTTAGTGGAGCTTATAATACTTTAGATGCGATCACAGGTTGAAGACCATTTCACTGTTAGCTATAGATTTCCTGACAGAAGATCTATACATATATAATGTTTCGGCAATGAGTGAAGTTGCAGTCTCAGGTAGTTATAACCCACTAAATAAAAACCTACGGACAATTACCTGCCGCACCTGGTGGAAAAGTTATATTGTCATAACCATTTGCACAAATCTTGTCACCCTTGTTGCTGTTGTAGTAAATATCGTTGTGATTGAGAAAATAATCGTGAATGAAGTTGTAGGTAACCTCTACCCAGGCTTTGGCAGAAGGATAGTTATAATCCACAAAAGAAGCATAAACATAATAACCTGAGTTAGCCACAATAGTTGGTCCTCCATTCCGAACATTGAAACGTAGCTCGTTATTTTCTGAACCATCAGCTTGACCTTGACATTTCGCGTTTTTCTTTAGATCTCCATTGCCGTTTGAGTTTGGTAGGTTATTCCCCCAAACCGAGCCTGGTATCTGATTTCCCCATGCATCGTGGGCTTCTGTAACACCACTGCGCCAGCAATTTAAAGAATTGTAGTTGAAGATGTGAAAGCCCAAAGAATAGCTATCCTGATTACCATTAACATAAGCCGCATCATTGTTGTTCCAGGTAATATGATCTGACAAAACATTGAACAATCTGTAACTGCCCACATCCAGAGTCAGAACAGGAGTTAGATTGGTAGCATTTCCGTCAGTGTGGCTATGAGGACTGGCTACACCTAGAGTGCCTGTGGTGCTACTTGCCAGTGCGACCCTCGTCGTCTGGAAGGAAACAGCACCAATAATTAAGAGTGCAAACAATTGAGCCAGGAGAAAACTTCCTGACCTTTTCAACTTGAACATACAAATCCTTTCTGATGGACTAATGAAAATCAGAGGAAATCTAAGTTTACTTATCCAAATTTGGTGCAAACCGGGGGTTTTTGCATAACCCCCGGTTTGGTGCACTGCTACCACATACCGGTTAATGGTGTGTCTCAAAAGATTTTAGATGTTATGTTAAAGGCATTATGAGACAAGTTTTGAGACTGCTCAAGGATACCGTCTCAAAAAGTGTACTTTCTGAAACGGTATGAGCTACCCGGCAGAGCGAAATAGGATGCGCTGCCACCTGAATTCTAATGATAGTTTACCCTAAATCGTAGAATGCACCGTTTCGGGGGTTTATGCAAAAAACCCCTATATAACTAGATAGTTGGAGAAATCTCTATTTCACCATTTCTAAAAGAAGATTTCCCGTGATAGCATCATACACTTGGTAAGTGGTATCTGAAGTTCGTGTATGTCCTAATGCCATTCCCACACTGAAAGTTCCTTTTAGCGTGACTAGACAAACCAAGTTATTGTTAGGTAATCCAGTATGAGTGTGAAATTGAGTACCTACTTCACTACTTGTCAGAAATTTCACACTTTCTACTGTCGCCGTACCTAAATGACTATCATCACTTTCTGGATGTATTTTTACATAATCTAATACATCTTGAATCGTGAAGGTAGCTCCTGCCTCACTCTTTGCACCGACTACCCCAACTTGTTTTTTGGGTACGATAGCAGAAACACCCGTGATTTGCTGCGGCTTCTGATTATTGGAGTTAGAATGGTCCGGGGTAGGGACTTGAGTTTGTGGACTAACAGTAGGTGTTAAGGAAGCCATTCCTACGTTAGTATCCACTGAAGTTGTTGCAAAAGTCGTTCCCGTCAACAAGACCAAACCAACCAATAAAACTAAAAAACTAATTGCCAAGATATATTTGGTACGCAATTTTACCTCCTTAATTTAGTAAAGCTTGTGGGCTAGAATAAGTCTTCTTATAGTAGCAAAGCTAAACTCTTATTTTAAGGCTAATTCCTCTAGTCCATTATACACTCTGTAGATCGGAGCTTTACTTGGCATGCAAATTTAGCAGCAACTTGCTAACCAAACTCCTCCTGAACCACCAGGGGCCGGATAAACATTCCAGCCAGCACCGGGCGGATTGGTTATACTGACGTAATCACCTTGTCGAGTTTGATAATAATAACCATTCCCCTGAACGTACTGGTTGAGCGACCAAGATGCTTGTGGAGCGGAACCAGTAGAAGTGCCATTCAGCTCTTCCCCAATTTCGATCATATTCATATCTCCTCTCCAGCAACCTATGTTAGGATTCTCACAAGTAGTATCATTATAGTTTACGTAAGAACTGTAGATAGAAGCTGTCATATAGGTAGAATAAGCATGAAGTTCAACTGACACGTTACGATCAAACTGGCTAGAAGGTACGTTACCTAAAAGATGTCTAACAAAGGTGCCACCAGGTGGTTGTTCTGACCAGAAGAACTGAACTGAGCCAGCATTAGCTTTGTAACCTGCCTCAATCCATTTTGAGCCATTACCATCGGCTAACCACATTTCGTTGTTGATAAAGCCATAACCATTGTTGTCATAAATGTGGCGAACCATAAGGTAGGTAGCTGAGCCGTCTACGTTACCATTCCAGATGGTAACACCATAGCAATGAGGAGAAGTACAGTTATACGCGAAAGCAACCTTACTTTGAGAGAAAAAACTGGCTAAAAATAAGGTCCAAATAAGTACCATAACATATAAGCCACTTGTTAGAGAGTATTTTTTTCTCAAAAAAACCTCCTATTTTCTAATATAGACCTGAGTATAAAGAACTAAAGATTTTGAAGGGTTTTTAGCCTCAAAATCAAATCAAGAAATTCAGATGTTAACGTGCAGGTCTATGATCTTTTACTAAGGCATAATTTTTAGAAAAGAGCTTGGTGAGATCAGCTGTAATGCGTTGAGATTCCATATTAATTTTTAGCCTACTTGAACTCAGGCTTCCCACTACATCGTCCAGATAATCTGAGGCTCAGGCATTCAAAACCAGATTATATAAGTTAGTTGCTAATAAAATTTGAAATCTTAGAGAGTTAAACGACCGAGCACGACGGAGACTTATTGAGTTTTGAGCCTAGAATTTATTTTTTACACTAAAAGTCTCAATGCATTACAGCTGAGTAAATGCATCTAATTGATAAATATATATCTAGTATAACTTAGAAATTGAACGTTTATGCTTCATTTGTGTCACAGTTTTGTCACAATCTCTCATCATTTCTGCAACAATTGGTCGAATTCAATATAACCATCTTTGAGATGACCTTGTTGCGCTTTCAAGCTAAAGCCTGCCCATTTATCATATGGAATGTCTACAAACCAGCATAAAGCCTGTACTTGTGTTTCGTTATTTATCTCGTTCAATGCACTTGTAAGCCACCCTACTGGATAATTTTGTTCAGGCTCGATTTGGGTATTAAGGGTATATGTATTCGCGGAAGTTATGAAGAGAGGTAAATTGCGGGTGGTAGGATAGTTGTTTATAATCCTTAGCCAATCGCGGTATACCCGAAACCCTGCCTGTGCGCCATTCCACCCTATTCTAGATATGTTAGTGGAAGGTTCTTGCGCTGGCTGTGACGCAACTTCGGGTGCTTCAACCCTCCCGGATGCCTGAACCGCAAAACCATCCGGGGCTACCAGAGTAAATCCGA
>Ga0209512_1004823_pt1 | contig 11539 bp, 8 predicted proteins | sample frozenSSSSmetaG_FD_184142 | JGI IMG/M metagenome (GOLD analysis project Ga0209512, IMG submission 184142) | Glacier valley bacterial and archeal communities from Borup Fiord, Nunavut, Canada, to study Microbial Dark Matter (Phase II) -... | ecosystem: Environmental > Aquatic > Freshwater > Ice >... | reverse complement strand
CCTTTAAGGTTCTGTTCATGCGTTCCACTTGTCCATTAGTCCAAGGATGATTTACTTTAGTAAGTCTATGCTCTATATTGTTTTCATAACAAACGCAGTCAAAAATATGCATCCACGCATGTTTATCAGCTATTCTATTAGTAAATTGAATTCCATTATCAGTTAAGATAGTATGAATTTTGTAAGGAACAGCTTTGATGAGATTACGTAAAAATTCTGCAGCTTCCATTTTCCCATATTTCTTTAACAGTTCAACATATGCAAACTTTGAAGTTCGATCAATAGCAACGAAAAGATACAACCTTCCTTCTTCTGTACTAACTTCAGCTATATCTATATGGAAGTAACCAATCGAATAAGACTTAAACTTCTTCTTTATCTTTTTATCTTCTAAAGATTCCGGTAAGCGATTGATACCATGACGTTTAAAGAGCCTATGCAGAGAAGAGCGAGTAAGTGTCGGTACACTATCTTGTAATGCATAAAGGCAATCATCCAATGGTAATAAGGTATGCTTACGAAACGCTACACATACAGCCTCTTCCTCAATAGATAATATAGTTGATCTTGGGTTCTTCGGACCCATAGCTGCGTCACTTGCTACCGTCCGCTTCTTCCACTTAGCAACAGTCTTTATATTGATAGAATATTTCTTGGCTAAAGTTCTTAAACTCTCTTGACTATTCTTGATACTGATACGAATTGCCTCTGTCGTTTTGGCGCAAGCATGTAGTATTTGTCCCATATTAACTCCTTGGTTTCTAAGTCTTCATATAACATTATATCATCGGCTGATAATATACCATCACAATCTGGGACTATACAAATAGGGTTGTTAACCAATATAACTAGCTTAATCTTTTGGATAATGAGATGATAACGATTAACGGTTTAACCTACTTACATGATCTAACTCATCTTAACATTAGGTATAGTAATATAACAGCGGATGATGTCGTACAGTTAACCAAAGTTTACATACCTGAGCATTGATAGGGATTATGGAGTTAGAGAGTACCTTTATAAAGCAGGCGACAACTTACGGAATCAATAACCTCAGAATCGATATTTATAGCCAAATGACCAATAGCATCTTACCGGTTGCGAGAGAGGGGTAGCGGGCCTTATGCTAAGCGATGTTGGCGGTGCCGTGATGGGCGCAAATCAATCTATTTTCACTTTTTTACAAATATGATATGCTATCTATTTCAAATAAAAAATGAAAGGCTAGACCTATGAAAAATTTAGTACCACCCTGTTTACCCTCCTCCCCATGTCAAAAGGAGGAGAAGCCTTCGCCTTTGCTTACCACGCCAAAAGAAGTGTTATCAGCTATTATATCATTTTTAGAGTTAAGAAGTCTTATGAGCTTTACTTTAACTTGTAAAGACTTGCGCATAGAAAAGCAGGGGGAATTAATAACAGAACTAAATCTAGCTTGTGCTAAAATGTTAACAGATAAGAAATTATGCTTCTTCACCAATTTAACTGAGCTTAATCTTAGAGACAATAGGAAAATAACGGATGCAAGCTTAATACTTCTAACCAACTTAGCCAGTCTTAATCTTAACTGCAATTATATGATAACAGATGCTTCTTTAAGCCTTTGTACCAATTTAACCGACCTGAATCTTAACAAAAATGTGAAGATAACAGGCGCGAGCCTAACACCTCTAACCAACCTAGTCAGTCTTAACCTTGACAGCAACAATAAAATAAAAGATGATACTTTAAGCATTCTGACCAATTTAACTGAGCTTAATCTTAGGGACAATAGGAAAATAACAGATGCAAGCTTAATACTTCTAACCAACTTAGCTAGTCTTAGTCTTAGCTGCAATTATACGATAACAGATGCTTCTTTAAGCCTTTGTACCAATTTAACCGACCTGAATCTTAACGAAAATATGAAGATAACGGGCGTGAGCCTAACACCTCTAACCAACCTAGTCAGTCTTAACCTTAACCGCAACAATAAAATAAAAGATGATACTTTTAGCCTTCTGACCAATTTAACTGAGCTTGGGCTTTTTGATAATAAACTGATAACAGATGCTGCCTTAAGTCTTTGTACCAATTTAACCGAGCTTAATCTTTGTTATAATAAACAGATAACATTTAACGGTTTAACTTGCTTGTCTAATTTAACTCATCTTGATATTGCGCATAGTAATATAACAGCGGATGTCACACAGCTAACCGGTGCTTGTATACTTGAGAATTGAAGAGTTATGCAGTTAAAGACCTTCTATATGTGGCTCTCTTAAAAGCATATGAATCCGGGTTCTCTCTTACCCCTTTTACCAGTGTCTGCGTATTGATCTTACTTGCAGTTTTGTTTCTTATACCCCTTGGGATAATGTTTTTAAGCCAATATAATATCGTCGTTGTCCTATGCAAACCTCTCAGCTGCATTCCCTATGCTTAATCCTTTCTTTGCTTTTATTCTAAGTACTTTTTCTCTGAAATCCTTTAAATATATCATACTTCCTATCATAACATTTTATGTAGGATTAGCTATAATATAAATAAGAAGTTTGAGAAAATGAGAAGGCAGCTAATGGCTCCTGCTACAAAATAAATTAACTTGAAGATAATACAGTTTTCGTATATAAGTTAAATTACCTTAATTGATCTTAAAGTTTTATAAACTTTATCAAATATTTTAACGCATCGCCAGATTGATAACATTAGGACTTAAGGTTTAAGCTAATTGTTAAATTAAAATTACTAAAGAAATTATATAAAAAATACAGAACAGGTAGGCCAGAAAGCAATAATTCAAGCTAATTTGGTAGAAAATAGCGTTAACGCTAAGAAACCGGTAAAGATTAAGGTTATTCAAGATTTAGAAGCCAGAATAGAGCAAACTACGGATGTAATTGTCTCTCCTAGTACGGTGCCACAAATACCAGTAACCTATCAAAATGCTCTTAATATACTTGCCCAAGTAGCAATAATTTTACCGGAAAACTATTCATACTTAGATTTAGCTCAGTTTGAAAATTTATCTAATTCTAAAGATATAAATATACATATTTTTAGAGAGACTTTTGCCGTCTGTGAACATTTAGATGAAGTTGTAGGCATATTAAAATGGTACGAACAAGAAGATGCTAAGACGTTAGAAAACCTCGTAGTTGCTATAGTTCAGTGCTGTACGCACCAAAAAATATCTAATTGTAAATATTTAACGGATGATTTAAAGCTTGAAGTTTTTGAGAAGTTTTCATACTTTAATGTTGAGATTAGGGGGGTAACCTACAAAGTTCCCTATAAAACCCTAAAGCTTAACACTCTGACTATGGCTGAGCGGTTTACCTGTATATTTAATAGTAAACTTCTTATTGCTTCTTACGGATCTCGTAGGAAAGATATTAAAATAGCAGATATGAATTTTCGATATATTCTTTCAAAAGCTGATCTTTTTTTAAAGAATACTATGAGCGATAAAACTCTATATAAAGATATGTTAAATGGGGTTTACTCAGTCATTAAATATTTAACACCTGAATATCAAAAACAGTATATCTCAAAACATCGCAATCATTTTGTAAAGACTGCTAATGCAGCTACTGCAACCAATAAGATATTGCTAGAAAACAATGACTATGAGCTAGTAGTAGAGATATTCAAGGATTACCTGCCAAATTTTAATAAAGATGACGATAGCAATACTGATATTAGTCATTGCGCTTATAATATTGCAAAAGCTTTACATTGCTCAATAACTTCAAAGAAGCTTTACCGTACGCACAAGAGGCTTATAGGCTTTTGCCAAATGACCCAGATATTTTAAAAGAAGTTATTGATATTGCAATTAATTTAGATAGATTTGACCTAGTTAGCAAGGTTATACTAGATATAACAAAAATTCCTCTTAAAAATCTACTAACTATCGCTTATAATCTGGACAGCTTAAAAAATATAAAATATCGCAAGCAAGTTAAAAATATTGATAATTCAAAGATACCAGCTGCGTTTCATGATGTTCTTTATGTCGTTTTTAAAAGAGATAATTTCTTAAGTATTCTTTCCTGAATATTTCATGGCATCTTCATTAAATTTTTTATAAAGATTACTTATAATTAATTAACCGCGTACAATTTTATACAGTAGTAGTGAGTGTTTAGTCTTACAAAGGGATAAGAACGTCAAAAGTGGCACCGCCTTTGGGATTATTAAGAGCACGAATACTGCCGCCATGAGCCTCTATTATTTCATGAGCGATTGCAAGTCCGATACCAGAACCTGGGATGTTATTCTTTAAACTATGTGATCCACGCTTCATAGGTTTGAAAATAGTTTCCAGCTCTTTTTCAGGAATTCCGCAGCCTTCATCACTGACACTTAAACAGAAATAATTAATTTCCCCTTTTTTAACTTTATCGGTGCGAACTTCAATTAGTCCCTTCTCACAATGATTAACTGCGTTCATGATTAAATTTGAGAGTAATTGCTTAAACCAGAAGCCGTCAACTCTGGCTGTGCAGTTTGCAATTTTATTATTTAAAACTATTCGGATATTAAAGTTTGTTTTATTTCGTACTTGATACTCTTTAGTTTCCTGTTTCACCAGTTCTATTAAATCAAGCTCATGAGGTTGAATATGAACCTTGTCTGATTTAAGATTGGTAATTGTGGAAAGTAAATTTACGATTCTGACAAGTTTTTCAGCAGAGTCATGTATACACTCTAGATTCCTTATATAATCCTCTTTACCCTGTATCCCCTTATCCATTAGCATAACGTTGGATAACAAAGATATAGCATGAATAGGGCTATTCATTTCATGAATAATCATGTCAAGGTAGGTAAATTTTGTGTTGGACATATAAGGGATTTTCTTAGATTTAATAGGTTAATATAATTCTTTATCTATCTAAATAAAATTATTTTGAATTAACTTTATGTTTAAAAATATAAATTGTCAATAACCAATAGTTGTCCCAAGGCTTTCTGTAACTTTATTAGAAAAAATTAGGCAAGCAATAAAGATTGACGTCTGTTTGAAAGAATTTCCGTATGAGTTATCTTAACTTTGTAAATATTTCTGGATTTGACGAAAACATTGCAAAAGTTAAAGGTGATTAATTAGATTTTGCAGGGATCTGAGTTCGCAATTTATACACTATGGCGCACCATTCTCTAGTTTTATTTTCATGAATGCATTATGGGTAGGACCAAGGTAAATCAAGTCTTGCGCCGTTTACCTCAAAGGTCAAAAACGTTAAGCTTTGCGTTTTCCCATTCAAATTTAAGACTTCAAATGCCTAAAATTGATTTCATTGAATTTTAATAAAAAAAGCCTTACCAATGAGTAATTGATAAGGCTTTAGTCGCTTATGTGAGGAAATATCGATTAAAAGTTAACTCTAACTTTCAACGAACCTTGATGACTTACATATTTTTTAGCTAGATTTGCATCATAGCCAATACCATATTCCATCATTTGATATTTTGTAGTTAAGCTTGCTCCAAGATTGACTGAGAGCTTCTCAGGTTTTGTAGATTTTGACGGCATCGGTGCTAACGCACCTTGCAATCTCGCTTCAACTTTCGGTGCTTTGCCTTTGAAGTCATAATTGACGAAACCATGTGCTTCTGGCATTAATAATCCGTCGTTCAGCTGAGATGCAAGTGAAACTCTACCACCAATTACGCCTTCAACTTTAGTGATTGAACTTTTGCTTACACTTAAATTTCTACGGTTTGTGCCGGTTTCTGTATAGCCCTTATTGCTTAATTTAGTGTATCTTACGCCTGCCATTGGAGTTAAAGTGGTTTGGTTATCAGGTAACGCGATCTTGTAACCACCTAAAACTTCACCAGTATAAGAATTTGACTTGAACTTTCCTACTGCAGTTTCATCAAGTGTTAGGTTTATTATACGCTTCTCTTTATTACGTACTTTGTTAGAGCCATATGAGAAGATACCTTGAACAAACCAATCACCTGATATTTGCTGTGATCCATATAGTGAATATAGCATGCTATCAACTTTGGTATTATCGCCTACTTTTTTATCTTTATGATCAATCTTAGTATTAATAGCAGTGAAAGCTACACCTAAAGTTAGACTGTCATTTGCAAGGTAATCAAACCCAATGGTACCACCGGCAGACTTTACTTTATATCCTGGAGTACCATCTTTGGTCTTTTGAGTTGATTGCATATAAAACGGGCTACCCCACGCACCGTAACGCTCTGCACCAAGCTCACTACCAGCAGCAACACCTGAACTTTCAGATACCCTAATTGCATTAATACTTGAACCCATTGATAGGTTTTCCATTCTCCCGCCGATTAAGCCTTGCATCGCTTGGATGATTTCAGAGTATACACTTGTTACAGCTTTAGTAGGAACTGCTACACTCAATCTGTTAGCTGCATCTTGCTGGCGTACAGGGTCAGTAGTGGAAAGTATTCCAAGCTCATTAACTACGTCTCGCGCGTCGCTGTCTTCCTTGATATCGATATTTGCGAAAGCTTCAACTATATCAGCATTTGTCTTACCGAAATCTTTCTTTATACCTTCTTTTACGTTGCTCAGAGCCGCAATTCTACCATTTGCAAGTACATAATTTACATAAGCATTAGAGTTATTATCGTTAAGTTTGGTTATCTTGAGATTAATATCGGCATTCTGATTTGCATTACCAGCAGCTGCACCAGGAACAACTACAACTGCAGCAGCGGCACCTCCTGGAACGGGAACGACAGGAATAGGTATTGGGGCAGCAGGATTTGACATAGCTCCAGTTGCAGCATTATATGCCCATGCAGGTTTAGGAGCGGCTGCATCATTATTAGTTAACACTGTTGCCACACCTCCGGCTGGTGGTACAATTGTGCCACCGTTGGCTAGTGTTATAAGTTGGTAAGACTGACCAATGTCAGCTACATTCGAAGTACCATTTATATTGACTGCAATTCCTGTAGCGGTTGAAAGATCTAATGTTGTGGCACCACCTGTGGCATCCACAACTATATTACCAATTCCAACGCCAGGATTGATGGTCGTATCAATTGTTACTGCACCGGAAAATGTTGCGGTACCTTTGTTATAAGTTAAAGTACTTCGATCCAGATTAATAGTGACTCCACCGCCGGTATTATCGATATTACCTTGGAGTTTAATATTTTGATTCACGTTAATTGCGCCGCCGGCTCCTAAATCTAAGCCATTAACAAAAACAACATCTCCGGTACCGCCCAAAGATACTTTTTTTGCAAAAGTTTTAGGAACAATTCTAGTAGCTGCAGTACCATCAATAATCAACTCTTTCATCCTGTTAACGTCTGAAATACCAATAGTTACTGCGCCGTTTTTAGCAATAACTAAGCTCTTGCCGGCTCCGTTAGAGCTTAAGCGCAATTTTCCTTCATTATCACCAGCTCCGGTCAAGTTACCATATAAAGTTACACTATGATTAGCCCCCGCGTCTGTGTTACTTAATTCTAATTGCGAATCGGCATGACCGAAAACTACAGTTGTATTTACACCATCGTTAATTCTAAAGTTTACAGCACCACCGCGAGCAAGAGTAGCAGCTCCTGCTACTCCTGCTTCACCAATATTAATTACAGTAGCTTTAACTACAGCGTTTGGTAATATTGCAGTTGCTCCTGACTTAACATTAATCGCAGTTAGTGCATTGGTATTACCAGTTTCACCGGTTACTGTTGTGCCGTTTCCGCCAACAAAGTTTAATACACTAGTTCCACCGTTAGCAACAGCCGTTGAATCAATTGCTCCAGTTAGAGTTTGTGCGCCATTAGTACTATCAAGGACTAAAGTCGAACTATGATTACCACCACCTGCAGTAGAATCAGAGCTGAGGATAATTTTGCCAATTTTAATTATACTCCCTTGCAAAGTTGCTGAGGCGTTGGCGTCATTGTTTGCTTGCTTACCTATGAGGATTCCTGTTAAAGCATTAGTGTTACCAATTTTATCAGTTACCATTGTGCCGTTTGCACCGATAAAATTTAATATACTTTTTCCGCCGTTAGCAGCTGCAGTAGAATCAATTGCTCCGGTTAATACCTGCACACCACCAGTACTATCTAATACTAAGGTCGAGGTTTTATTACCTCCAGCAACAGAATTTGCACTGATAGTAATTTTATCAACTTTGATTACACTTCCTTGTAACGTTGTTTTAACATTTTTGTCGTTGTTTACGAGTTTACCAACGTTGACTGCAGTTAGCGCATGAGTGTTACCAAGTTTACCAGTTACGGTTGCACCTCCACCGATGAAATTTAGTGCACTGGTGCCGCCGTTAGCGACAGCCGTTGAATCAATCGCTCCAGTTACTGTTTGCGCACCAGCGGTACTATCTAATACTAAAGTTGCACTTTTGTTGCCTCCAGCAATTGAATTTGCACTGATAGTGATTGTGTCTGCTTTGATTACAGTCCCTTTTAACGTCTTTATAACATCCTTATCATTGTTTGCAAGCTTACCAACATTAAGTGCTTTCAAGGAGTGAGTTTCACCGATGTTGCCATCGATATCATCGCCAACATCGCTAATGAGGTTAAGCGTACCTACACTATTCCCGCCACTTGTATTGTCAATTTTCCCTGTAATGCTATCTTCTGTGATAAGTGTACCGTCGGCCGCAAAATTAATTTGTGTAGCTTTAATACTGGAATCAGTAGTTAACTTATGAGTACTAGCAATTCTAAGTTCGTGGATTGGGTTAGTTCCACCTATGAGCAATCCTGAAAGACTCGAATCACCGCCAGTGAAAATAAGAGTACCTTCGTTTAGGCCTGCACCATTAATCTCTTCATCAAGATGTATGCTACTAAGAGCGCGCCCCCCACTAATAGTCAATATTGAGCCAGCGCCTAGTTCTATAGCAGTAGCTCCTGCATTATTAAACTGAGCTGCCCCTTGCAAATCTAGCGTAGCATTAGCACCCAATTTTAATTGCGTAAGTTGATTTCCTATTCCTATCGCACTTGCGAATACAGCGTTTTTATTAGCATTAATTTCAACTTGACCGGCACTTCCTGTACCATTAATTGTTCCTGCTAGAGTAATATTAGCATCGATAATTAACTTAGCAGCCGCATCTCCAAGAGTAATGTTACCAAGCGCTGTATAAGTATTTGCAGCCACAACTCCCCCAACGGTTTGAGTACCGGTAAGAGTCACAGTTTGCCCAACAGGTATTACAATATTTCTAGCAGTACCATGTCCCATAGAACCAATGCTGGTAGAGTTGGTTATAGTTAAGGTTCCATTATTATGACCACCAAAATCAATTCCCGCTATTATTGCAGTAAGTCTATCAAAATCAAGATTATGACCATCTGCACCAAGCAAGATGCTATCATGGTCTGCTGGAGCGGCACCAACCCAGGTACCAGGAGCTGATAAAGCCTCATTGCCTCCAGTTGCTACTGCAAGAGTGCCAGCTAAAGTAGTGCTCGCACTTCCATTAACTAAGGCAAGTATTGAAGTTATAGCTAAAAATTTCCGTAAAGTTTTGGCGTAAGTGGACTTGGTCATAATGTACCCTAATTAATGGTTTTATTTAAAACATAATATAAATAATAGCAAGACTTAAGAGCTCGACTTCCACCCAGCTACTTAAATCTGCTTATTAAAATTTTCCGTCCCATTCATTATTATCAATAAAATCTCTAAACATTAACGATTTCATATTAAATTTTTTTATAATTATTAACTTTATTAACATATATCTGATAAATAGTCAATACTTAAATATCTAAGGAGTTATTGCTATTATAGGTTGAATAGAGTGTAAACCTTGAGAATTAGTAAGTAATATTTAACTTGAACTATAAATTAATTCAATCATTAAAAACTTAAACATTTTTGATATTTATTATTAACTTTTCTTCTTCCCATCCTGAGACTAAAGGTTTAGTAATTCCTCGAAAAGCTCTATAAAAGTTAAATTTAAATAACAGTTTTGCATTCAAAACTGTTATTTAAATTAGTTCTTCTTACGTTTAACTACTTTAAATCTTGAGAAGAGATATTTTATTTCAGTCCAAATGAATTGAAAATGAGAGTTGACTTTTTTTTAACTATCAATGAAAATAATCTATAGGCTTTTCAATTATTAGTAGAATAAAATCAAAATGGTAAGGGTTGATGCAAGGGTTTTCCAAAGGGGTTTTACCTTAAGGTGAATTGTGAAAATAATACTGCGAAAAGAAGAGTATACTTAAAATCTTTCAAAATCAGAATGAGTAGGCAGCTTCGAAGAAATATTGATGAATAGGGAGGGGTAGGTAGGGTTAACTTTTATAAAAGAGGAAAAGAATGAAAGATCAAGTTAGAGAAATCAAAAAATATGTACCTGAAATTGATTTGAATAAAGCCAAAATATTTACGGTAGTTCACCAGGCAGAGGTTGCCCCGCAAAACCATGATCAGAGTATTAGAAGAATCTCAGATCTAACTAGAGATGGCAATGACCGTCTTCAAGAGCATGTTACGCAAGGTATATTGCTACTTGGTGAAAGGAGCTGGCAAGAGTACACTTGCCCACTTACTAAGCAATAAAGGCTTGCAAGCAATACTAAATGATAGAACCGGGAAAATAGTAATCGATGCTAAATATCCGGTTAGTAATATTATCATAGGGCATAGGATGGCATCGGAAACCACAATTCCTAACAAAATCTTGGCTGATTTTGTTATTTGGGATTCTCCGGGTTCTGAAGATACTGATCCTATACAAGAAATTGTTAATAGATTCTATATTAAAAGACTTATTGAAATAACTGATCTATTAAAATTCATATTAGTAGTACCGGATCATATCTTGCAGATAATAGAGGTAACTTGCTTCTTAAAACATTTTCAAACTTTATGAAAAGTTTTGATGATATAAAAGCTATTGAAGGTAGTATCTCTTTAGTAATAAGTAAAGTGCCTAAGGAACTCAAAAACTTTCACATTAATTCAATAGAGGAGATATTAACTGATAATCAAAGGGCTGCTAATATTGATAATGTTGAGTTACTAAACAGGCTAAAAGATTCATCGCTGCACCTTTTTTATAAGCCAGAACAGGAGGGGTTAATAGAAGTGCCTGATCTACTTGCAGAAATTGATTCCATCTCCACATATGTTAAAAGTAGTCCTAATATGGCTAGTCTCATTATTTCTGAGGAGGCTAAAACATTCTCAACTAAGTTGTTAAATTCAGCCAGCAATTATTTCAATCAAATACTTGAAATAATAGTTAAAGCTGTCATTGATGCTACTAATTGCTTGAGTGACAATCAGCCTAACGTTTTGACACAGAATTATCACGTGCTTAAGGACTGGGTGCCCGCATCAATTCAATATAAAAGTCTTGCGCCTCATGAGAAGAATGAATATTTTCTAGATCTAGATTTGCTGTCTATACTGCAGAAAACACTTAATCCTAGTCAACTTGATATAGCTAAAACAGTATAAAAAGGTCACGATATATGAGAGTGAAATAGGTCATCGATTGAACAATTAAAAGTCTTTCTTATGTGTTTAACATGAGCCCAT
>Ga0209512_1004822_pt1 | contig 11540 bp, 13 predicted proteins | sample frozenSSSSmetaG_FD_184142 | JGI IMG/M metagenome (GOLD analysis project Ga0209512, IMG submission 184142) | Glacier valley bacterial and archeal communities from Borup Fiord, Nunavut, Canada, to study Microbial Dark Matter (Phase II) -... | ecosystem: Environmental > Aquatic > Freshwater > Ice >... | reverse complement strand
ATAAACAATGGTGTGATTCACTTAACTGGCGCTGGAGTAATTGCTATAATTGGCGGAATCTATTTCATAAGTAAATCTTTTGAATGAAAATACTTGCGACGTTTTATTTAGTTTTGATAGTAGGCATAGTTCATGCCCAGTTTACTGGGAAAGTGATTTATCAAGATTCATATCAAAGCAAAAATCCAGCTATCTCAAGTTCAGACTTCGAAAGGTTTGTGGGTACAAAAAGGGAATGGTTTATACAAGACTCTTTTTATAAAAGCCTCCGTAACGGCAAGTTTAAGTCCACTATGCTTTATCGAGGAGATGAAAATAGACTTTATAAATTCAATGCGGGTGCAGACACTATCCTTTGGATGGATGCTTCACGTGATACATTAACAAACTCATCTGAGGTAAAGGTGGAAAGTAGTAATGAAATAATACTTGGATTGAAGTGTAAGAAGATAAAAATTGTAACGCAATTAGGAATTACTACCTATTACTTTAGTGATGCTTATAGAATGAATCCGCGAAATTTTATGAATCATCATTTAGAATCTTGGGATTTTTATACTTCGATGGCTAAGGCAATTCCATTGAAGATTGTTTTTGAAAGTAAAGAAATGAATTTTGTGTCTACAGCTATCAAAGTAGAACCAATGAGATTAAGTAAGAGTATTTTTGATGTGCCTCAGGGGTATTTAAAGAAGGTGTTTTGAGGTGAAAGTGTCACCGATGGAAGTTTACTTTGATGATTTTAAAGTTACCCACGTAAAATCGCCAATAATTCAATCAGATTCGTATTATCCGTTCGGTGCAAAGTTCGATAGCTACTCTCGTGAGAACTCAGTAATTAACAAGCGTCTTTACAATGCCGGATCGGAGTTGGTGACTGACCTGGGATTGGAAATTTATCTAACAGATTTAAGAACGTATGATCCCTGGGGTCGCTTAGGTTGGTGGCAGATTGACCCGAAGCCTGATCATGGAGGACAAGAAAGTTTATCACCTTATCAATACTCATTCAATAATCCTATTCGCTATAATGACCCGAAAGGTGATTGTCCTCCGGGAGTTAATTGTAACAATCCTTTAGCAACCATGCAGGTAAGACGTAATACAGCGAGCCATATAGGTCCAGGACATGTTCGCAATGGAGGTACACGATTTCATGCGGGACACGATTTGCATGCTCCAACTGGCACAAATATCAGCTCAAGTTTGGCAGGAAAAGTAGTAAGTGCAACGAATGCCGGCAACAATGGCTATGGCAATACTGTTGTGGTGAAATCTAATATTCATCCTGAAGCACAACCTGGATTTATGGGACCTCGACAGGATCCAGGTGCACCTGCGACAGGAGTTCCTGAAAAAAATCTTTACGTACAGTATAGTCACTTAGAAACTATGAACGTGGCTACAGGTGCAACTGTAACCAGTGGTCAATCTGTAGGGACTGTTGGTATAACCGGAAATGCTTCGACGATGGTTGGACCAGATGTTCATTTGCATATAAATGTTGGAACGGGGCTCAATGCTTCAGGAACCAGCATCCCAAATAATGCTACGGTAAGCCCTAACATTGTTTACAACAACGTCAGCTTTACGTCTGCAAATCCAGCAGGAAATCAATCAACAACTGGTGTAGTGCAAACCACAACGAATGCTCAAGGTGCGCAAACGTCCACAACACTTCAGCCGGTGTTCCCTCAACCACAGCCTCAACAAAACAATAACGCAAATGGTACGCCTATTCGTCAGTAAATTAATTTTTTTGGTAAGCTTTGCGTCATTCGGTCAAATGCCGGACAGTGAGAAATACGAAGCAGCCGGATTTACTTTTAAGTTAGAAAGAAAAGCACTTAAGGTATTAACCGATGGTTGTTCAGAGAACCGCGTGACACTATCTGTGACGCACAACAGTTCCGCTTCTTTTTCTGAGATTTTTTGTGTTGCCGACAAAGAGGATATTAGGTTTAATGTAAAGGGATATATGACTGTAGTTGAATACTACTCATCTCCGGTGGGATGGACGATATTTTATATTTTTGATTTGTGTAAGAAACGCTTGATTGTGACCAAGCGAATTGACGAAGGCCAATCTTTGAAGTGGGAAGATTTTATTGAGTTAACAGACGCTACAAAGAAAAAGTATGTCGAGAAAGTCAAAGATTTAAAATAAGAGAAATTGAATTGATTAACAGAAGCCCAGCCTAGTGCTGGGTTTATAATTTATAAACTATGAAGCAATCTGAAATGCTTGACGTAATAATGCGTTACTTATATGAACGCAGAAATGTTAGGGGGGAATTTTCCATTGCAGAAATCCTTAAAGAGTCGAATATCGATGCAGATGAGAATGAAATTGGTAGACTAGCAAACCAACTGAGAGTCGACAAGTTGATAGAATTAAATGTGTTGAGCCAGAAGTTAAAGAAAGCCAAGATCACAGCGAAAGGCATTACGTATTGTGAAGAAGACTCTCATGCAAAGAAGGGTGAGAGCATCGTGAATCATTACCATATCGTCAATAGTCCACAAGCCAATCTTATTGTACACTCAAGTCAGGTTACTATTAATCAGCAGCAACACGAAAAGGCGAGTCAGATCATTAATGAAATAAAGACTGTAATCAGCAAAGACGAATCTGTGACCATTGATTTAAGAACTGAAATACTCGAATGCTTGCAGGAAATTGAAGCTGGTGTGGCTGCAAAGAAAGCCCCGAAGTTTGCTATGAAAAGTTTATTGGGAATGGGGTCTGATATTGCATCGATCTCAGGCTTGCTATTAAATCTTGCGCAGCTTTTTCAGGGACTTCCTGCTTAATAACGGTTATCTCTTCGTGGTGGTCCTGTAAAGAACACAGGAGCTTCGTAGGCTTTTAATGTATCCTGATGAAAAGCTTTTTCATAAGGCGAATTTTTATCAAACCATTCACAGATAACTTCTTCGCCATCTTTTGGTTCATAGCCTTTGATGACCATCTTTGGGCCCCCTGATTTATGGCGAACCTCGTCACCGATCTTGAATTTTTGATTTACTGCCATTCTTAAGGAAGTAATCTGGTTACTCCGTGTTTTGGTTTATAAACTTCCAGAATATCCTGATGAAAAGCTTTTTCCTGCAACCTGGTTTTGTCAAACCACTCTCAGACTACTTCATCACCTTCATATCCTTTAACTGCCATTTTAGGTCCGCCAGATTTATGCTGCACGGCGGTTCCTATTTTAAATTTTTGAGCTGACATAGTTTAAGATTTATACCGAGAAAAACGAAAGTGGTTCATGTTTTCTTAGAACATCCTGATGAAAAGCTTTTGTCTCCAACTTTTCTTTGTAAAACCATTGGCAGACTACTTCATCACCGTCAATAGGATCGTATCTGACTACAGTCATCGTTGGTCCGCCAGAATTTAGAACGACAGCCTCACCTGTTTTAAATTTTTGATCTATCGCCATAGGAGAATTTTAAGCAGCGTGGGCCTTGCGGGTCTTAGCATCCCTGATATAGGTATCGATCAGATCAAACAGTGTTTTCTTTTTATCGTCTTCCAGGAGTTCCAGATCCTGAAGTCGTTTAAGTGCATGTTTGTCAAGCTTGGAATTAATGCCTTCACCGACCAGGTAGTCGAGAGAGACCTCTAAGGCATCAGCAATTTTTTTAGCGGCATCGATGGAAGGCTGCGCTTCACCGCGTTCGTACTTACCAATCATGACACGGGAGACTCCGCTTTTATCAGCAAGATCTGTTTGAGAAAGTCCCTTACTATCACGAAGGTCTGCGATTATTTTACCTGTTTTCATAGCCTATCAGATACCTTTTTAGCTTAAAATCAACGAATGGGTCAAAAGTATGTAACCTAAAAGGGAAAAAGAAATCTTATAGGTTCTTGCATTTTGGCAAGTATCGGATAGTTTTGTATCCGATAGTTACAGCTAAAAATATTTTTATGGCCCGTCGAAAAGCACCTGTTCGCCCTCCCTTTACGGAGGAAGCCATCTACCGATTTGATAATCTCCTTGAGTTTGCTGCCCCCAATGAACTGCGGGAATACCTGCTTGAGATCTACCATCACTACATCATCCATGAGCATGAAAGGCTTCCCTGCAATTTTTCTGATATGGCCGAGAGCATGCAAATCCTCTTTGACCTTTTGAAGTTCCTGGAAGAGGAGAAGAAAACTAAACTGATAAAACGATAAGCTTTTTTATGGAGATCCCCGAAATCAAAGCCCAGCTCACCATCGCCCAGGTATTGAATCATTATGGCTTAAAGGTTGATAAGAACAACCGCCTATGCTGTCCCTTCCATGAAGACAAGACCCCGAGCATGCAAGCTTATCCCGAAACGGGCACTGTGCATTGCTTCTCTAGTAACTGCAAGCTGCATGGCAAAGCCATCGATGTAATTGACTTTATCCTTTATCAGGAGTGTATCTCTAAGCACGAAGCGATTGTAAAGGCAAAAGAGCTTATAGGTTATCAAGAACCGGAACAGCCGTTCGAGAAATTGTTTAAGGTCTTCCAGTCAACGTTAAAGAAAGATGATAAAGCGATGGGCTACCTGAAAGAGCGCAGCATCGAGAAAGCACAGGCAGGGTTTAATGATGGCCAGTGGGAGAACTTAAAGCAGTGTGTGATCTTCCCACTAAGGAATAAGAAAGAGAAGATCGTGAGCCTGTATGGCAGAAGCATTATTAACGATACGGATGCAAAGCATTACTACACGAGGAACCGAAAAGGTCTTTACCCTGGATATCCGAAATCAGACACAAAGCTTCTGATCTTGACAGAAGCAATCATTGACGCGGCCACAGTGTCACTGCATACAGAAGATCACTCCTCACTGGCTTGCTATGGAACGAACGGCTTTACAGCGGAGCATGAGCAAGCGATCAAAGAGTTAAAGCAACTGGAAGAAGTAGTGATGTTCTTTGATGGTGACGATGCCGGAAGGGAAGGAATGAAGCGAATAGCGGACAAGTTGCACAGCTTACGCCCTGAAATCAAACTCAGTTCAATCACAACACCAGAAGGGGAAGACGTTAACAGTTTAGTACATGGTCACGAAGCAGGGATCTTGGCGCACCTGATTGAACAGCGATCACTTCTTTCTTTTTCAAATGAAGAAAAAAAAGCGGTCGAGACAGAAAGCGCAGCGCCAACTCAAAAGCCAGAGCGGAAGATCCCTGGAAAGTTTGATAGCTCGAATCCGCTCAGGCTTGTTTATAAAACAGTGATTGCAATCTATTATGTGAAAGGCGGCCTTCGTAATGAAACCGACAGCATGAGAGTAAGCCTTGATATCGAGCATCCGGATAATGGACGCAAGAGCAGGATCAAGCTTGACCTGTATGAAGATAAGCAGGTGGAGAAGATCGCAAGAGAGGCCGCAGAGAAATTAGACCTGAGAGCCGACATGATCTCCCTTGGACTGGAATTACTTACTGAACTGCTGGAACGATATAGAGAGGAACAGAACAAGCCCAAAGAAGCGGCACAGGTTCAGCAGGTATCACCACAGTATGAACGTGCAGCAGCAGAGTTTTTAGCGAAGCCGAATCTGATCAAGCGATGGAATGATCTTATCGGTAAAGCCGGAGTGGTAGGTGAAGAGAATAACAGGATGTTCCTGATGGTGATCGGCACGACTTATAAAATGCCTGATACGTTACATGCGCTCATCCAGGGATCGAGCGGCAGCGGTAAGACCCATTTGATGGCAAAGATCTTCACCTTCATACCAGAGAGCGATAAGAAAGCTTTTACGCGGATCACGGAAGGTAATTTATATAACTGGGGCATGTATGACCTGTGCCATAAGTTTATCTGCATCGAAGACCTGGACGGCCTGAAAGAAGAAGCGCTCTTTGCCTTGCGTGAGCTGATCAGCAAGGGATTAATTATCAGTGGCACATCAAACAAAGACGATAACGGAAATGTGAATGCCATGCAGCGGATTGTTTACGGCCCGATCGCATCGATGAGCTGCACAACCAAAGGAGAAATCTATGAAGACAACATGGGTCGCTGCTTTATCATTGCCGTGGATGAAAGTCATGATCAGACAAAGCGCATCATTGAATACCAGAATAAGAAGGCAGCGGGTCAGATCGATGAGCAGAAGGAAAAGCAATGCGCTGAGTTTATCCAGACGATGGTAGGCCTTTTAAAGAGCTATGAAGTAGTGAATCCATACGCTGATAAAGTACACTTGCCGGAAGAAGCGCATAAGATCAGAAGGTTAAACGGGCTGTACCAATCCTTTGTGAAAGCGATCACGCTCTTGCATCAATACCAACGCAAGAAAGACCAGCGTGGCCGCCTGATCAGTGAGAAAGAAGATTTACAGATCGCTGCGGAGATCATGTTTGAAAGCATCTTGTTAAAGGTGGATGAGCTTGACGGAAGCCTGAGACAGTTCTACGAGCGATTAAAGAAGTACATCAAAGCCAAGGCCAGCGATCATCATGAAAGCTATGAGTTCGGCCAGCGTGAAATCCGGCAGGCGCTGCACGTTAGCAAGACACAGCTACAACGTTACCTGAATGATCTGTCTGCCCTTGAATACATCCGTCAATCCGGTGGTCACATCAACAGAGGATTTAATTACAAAGTGTTGTACTGGGATAATGCCGAAGTGATGAGAGCAAAAGTAAGAAGACATCTTCAAGGTCAGCTTGATCAACTTGAGTTAGCGGCCTAGAGTGCAGCGACCAATAAGTCCCTGCCCGGGTCGGGCCTGGCGACCCAAACCCTTGGGTCACCAGATGGGTCGCCAGAATTTAAAATAATCTTTGAATCTATTTTAGAAACAAAGAATCAGTGTGCGGATTGGTCTGGCGACCCGTGACCCAGGAAAGTGCTAAGGGAGAAAATCAAAAATCAGTTATGGAAAAGTTTATTGTTTACTCAAACGAGTACCGGAATCGCTACAGCCGGTTTACCAAATATCTGAAAGCGATAGGTTACAGCGCTGCCAGTTGTAAGACGTTCACCAGTGGCATGAGAGAGTTTTTATACTGGCTTGAAAAACGGAAGCTCCTGGCAATCGAAGAGGTAAAAGAAAGTGATATAGAAAGCTTTTATATCTACCAGCAGCAGCGACCTAACTTAATGAAAGGTGGAACATTGAGCGAAAGCCGGATCACGCTGCACATGTACACGCTGAAATTATTCTTCTCTCACTTGCTCGATACGGATCAGATCGAGATCAATCCAATGGGTAACCTTGATTACACACGCGACTATAAACGCAGACGTGAAAACCTGTTGAGCCATCATGATATCGAAAAGCTTTACGATGAATGCCAGACAGCAAAGCAACGGTCATTGCTTGGAATCATTTATGGCTGCGGACTCAGGAGAGAAGAGGCTGCAAAGCTCAACACAAAAGACATACAGCTTAAAGCCGGAATGCTGTATGTAAGAGAAGGCAAGGGCGGAAGAAAGCGAACGATCCCATTAAGTAAATCAGTATTGAATGACTTTAAGGATTACTACTTCAATGAAAGACCGAAAGAAATTAATTACAGGACCGGAGACCTGGAAGCTTTTATGCTCAATCGTATCGGCAAGAGAATGAGCGGAGAAACCTACTCCAATGAAGTGAGAAAATTACTTGATAAAGCTGAGCTTGATAAACAGATCTCACTGCACCACTTCCGTCATGCGATAGCAACCCACTTGCTTGAAAGTGGAATGAAGACCTGTCATGTAAAAGACTTCCTGGGACACATGAGCATCGAGACGACACAGACCTATACGCACATCACTACGAAAGAAATGAAAAAGACAACAGCCTATGAAGATACACGATTACTTACTTGATCTCTTTGCTGAGCGAACGGCACACGGCTATGAGCTGATGATCAAAAATTACTGCGACCAGGTGAAGCACTCCCAGCCCGGGTCGGGCCCGGAGCAGGCGAAATATAAAGATGTATTGAACTACCTGGACAAAGAAAGAAGCAAAGGACGAAAGGCCAACACACTGTTAACCTACATCGCAGCGATCAAAGTTTATTATGATTACCTGAAGAAAACAGGAGTTAGAAAAGATCATCCCTGCAAGCACATGCGACTCAAAGACCGGATCGATCACCGCGTAGATGTTCAGGATCTTTTTTCTTCAACTGAATTAAATCTTTTACTGGACCAGCCATCGAGAGGAAAAGATAAACTTCCATCCATTACACTACGCGATAAAGTGATCTTAAGCTTACTGATTTATCAAGGGCTAACGACAAAGAATATTGTCAGTCTTGAAGTCAGTGACCTGGACCTGGCACAAGCTGTTATCAATGTAAAAAAGGAAACAACATTGAACGGAAGAATCTTAGAGCTACATCCCAAACAGATCATGCTTATCAGTAAATATTTAACAGAAGAGAGATCGATCCTCAATAGAACAAACTCCGATAAATTGATTTTAACAAGACGCTATCAGGATGAACGAGGCTGCGGAGTTCATGATGTTGTGAAGGCTTATAAACATCTGTTCCCTGACAGAATACTTACGCCACTAGCGATCCGTCAAAGTGTAATTGCTAATTTATTGAAAGCTGGAAAAGATGTTAGAGTGGTACAGGTATTTGCAGGGCACAATAGTCCAATGACAACAGAGCGATATCAGCAAACAGGTATTGAAGAGTTAACGGCAGCAGTGATGAAGTTCCATCCATTGAAATGATTATTAAAATGAAAAGCCGCGCAAACAAAAATCCCCGCCTCGTGAGACACAAGGCTTGCCCGGTCTTTTTGTTTTGCTTCCCTCACCAGCCGCGCTAGGCCTAAGCTACTTTACATAACGTGATCTTAATGCAACTCCTCGGAACAACTAAGGTGCGCTACCGCGCTTTAAAACCTGCGGGTTGCATAAGCACATTATGTAAAATAGCCGCTAGAGATCCATCGCACAGAGATAGAGTTATCCCATTCTTTTTTTATTGGCGCTCTCACTGCGTTCGGTCAATGCGCCGGCCACAGGCGTAAGGCTGGGATTTTTTTACTATTAAATTAGATACCAAATGATCAAAGAAAACCCTGACGAGCATAAAGCTGAAATCCTTCCAGTGATTACTGAAACAGTACTCTCATTACTGGTAGATCTGTCCTTATCGACCAAAGAAAAATTGCTGTCAGGAGAAACACCTGAAGAGCTGATCGAGCGCTGCAAGAAGAGATACGACCATGAGTTTGATCTGAACTTTCCTTCCCTTGGAATAGCAGGCGCTCATGAGGTTGCCTGGCGTGAAGTGTTCGATGAGTTTAACGATGAAGTGTGGGATTGATGATCGTTCAATGGTGGGCGATTAAATCAGTCTTACAGGGCAGTGTAGGTCGGTGCAGGGTACATACAGTAGCAAGACGTGTTACGGGATGCCCAAAACTAAAATAGAAAGGCTTAGCGCGCCCATGCCAATCTCATTGCCAGAAGACCGTGAGCAGTTGGGCTTGCATCATTTTTTTGAAGGCCAAATGCCGCACGAGGCCCACCGCACATCCTGCCTACGCGAGACGCTTCGGCAGGCTCACCAAAGCACTTGCCCTTCAAAAAAACGCGACCGAACTTTGACATTGATCCCGGCTTTGTATATACTCGCTATACAAAGCCACATTTTTGGCTTATAGAAAATCCTTGGGAGAGCACACTAAACTACTAACATTATGGCAAAAGGAACACTACGGGTTTTGAACCTGAGAATCCAAAATGTTCGTGCGCGTGAAAAGCACAACAGGCGTCTTTATACCCCTGAGCAAATGCCGGAGAATGTCATCGTTGCAAAGACCCCGGGAAACTTCAACAAGATAGTCGGAGACAAGGCCACCTATAAGGAAGCTATTGATGAACGCCTGAAGGGTATGCGTGTACGCAGAAACTCGGTGGTGGCCATCGAATTTGTCATAGGAGCATCAGAGGATTTTTACAAAGGAAAAATGCCGGCAGGTAAGTACTTGAGTCACTGCTTTGACTTTGTAAAAAAACGGTATGGAGCCGACAATGTGATATCAATAGACGCGCATTATGATGAAGCCAACCCACACGTTCACGTCCTGATTACACCTGTTGTTGAGAAGATGGTAAAGTGGAAAAACCAACGCGGGTCAGGGATGAAAAAAGAGAAGCGGTTATGCGCCCGTGACATTACCGGAGGGCCTACGAAACTGCGGGCATTACAGGAAGATTTTTATCAGCATATCCGACAGATTGAACGTGTTGCCGGTGTGAAGTTTGAGCCCAGAGTATTGGCAGAGAATCAGACGAAAGAGTATTCCAGGAAAACCGATTACCGGATGGCACAAATAAACCGGATCTCTGAACTGGCCAGACTTGAAGTGGATGCAGCAAAGCGTTTAGAGTTGCAAAAACAAATCCTAAAGGAAAAGGCAGAACTGGATAAGGCACTGCAATTGAAAAATGAAGCCGAACGGAAAGCCGCTTTGAACAAGGAAATAAACAAGAAACTCAACCGGAATAATGATCAAGGCATGGAGCGGTAGTTTAGTATTACCTGTCTGAAAAGTATCTTTGTTACATCATGATCAAGGCAATCCTATATGAACGCATCGAGCAGAAGAAGGAGATCGAGCGTGAGCTGTTCTCTAAGCTCACTCCGAAGGAACGCCGTGCTATGGCAAAATCCTGGATGAAGTTAATGACTAAAATATCCAAAGCAGGTGAAGCGCAAAGAGCGGTTGCTAAGAAGAAGGCAAAGAAAAAGAAGTGGTGATCATTTTTTTATTTTTTCAATTGAAAGAAAAAAGCTTAAGCAGCTAATGCAATAAGCTGAAATATTATTCCAATTAATAGAAGCGAAAATCCAATCCTAAGTCGACGGTTCTTTTTTCTATTTATCCCTGCAGTCTCATCTTCATTATAGACGTAAGTGGTTACATCTATCTTCTGGTACATCATAAGGGCTCCACATAAATCGAAAACGATCCCTAGAATGGTTAAAATGGTAGCTAATTTTATCATATAGCACAAAAATAAATACTTATCTTTACTTATAGCAACTAGGGTTTGAACGTTCTTTGAAATCCCTCGCTGGCCTTTTGAATGGTATGAAAAAGTAAGTGTAGGAACGCAGGAAGTTTACTTTGATGACTTTAAAGTAACTCACGTAAAATCGCCTGTTGTAAGCACTGACGATTATTATCCAGGTGGAGCAATGTTCAACTCTTACGTCCGGGAGAACAGCTTACTCAATAAGTACAAGTACCAGCACAAGGAGTTCCAGACGGATCTCGGCTTAGAGTGGTTTGATTTCGGGCCGAGACAGTATGATGGTTGGTTATTGCGAACGACTACGCCAGATCCTCACGCTGAAAACTATTACAATTGGAGCAATTATAGCTGGGAGTTTGGAGACCCGGTTCGGTATGGAGATCCAAGTGGAATGGATCCGGAAGACGGGGTAAGTATTGGTACATTGTTCAGTAAAGCAGTACAAGCCGTTAGTGATTTCGTCAGTTTCCATTTTGGTAGTGGCAATGATGGAAGTGCGGAGAGTGCTAACAACTTATCTGAAGCACACAGCACCTTAGAGA
>Ga0209512_1004817_pt1 | contig 11553 bp, 8 predicted proteins | sample frozenSSSSmetaG_FD_184142 | JGI IMG/M metagenome (GOLD analysis project Ga0209512, IMG submission 184142) | Glacier valley bacterial and archeal communities from Borup Fiord, Nunavut, Canada, to study Microbial Dark Matter (Phase II) -... | ecosystem: Environmental > Aquatic > Freshwater > Ice >... | reverse complement strand
CGAATCCATATAAAGCGGTGGATTTATTATTTGATAGTTTTGCCCATGGCACCAAAATAGTTGTTACTGTCCCAAATTATGCAGCATTAGATTGCGTGGCTGCAAGCATTCACAATACTGAAACTATCCACCCACATCATTGTTGGTATTTCTCTCCTTTTACTTTAAATAAACTTTTTGATAGCAATCGTTTTCGTTTAGAGCAATTACATTTTGGAATGTATTACCAGCAAAAAAAAAATATTAACATGGTAATGCAAAAATTTCCTTTCAATGGCGATTGTATTATGGCAGTTTTTTTAATCAATAAATCTTAATCCATGTACAATGTTTTATGGCTTGCAAGTTGGTATCCAAGCAAGGTTGATTCATTTGCGGGTGATTTTATTGAGAGGCATTCATTTGCAGTTGGATCTTTTGTGAAACTTACTGTACTATTCATTGTAAAAGATGAGACTATGGAACGAGGACAATCGATTGTAGAAAAAATACAGCATAACAACCATGTTGTCTACAAGGTTTATTATGGAAGATCAAGTAGTAATAGTTTATTAGAAAGAATACTTTCTTATAGAACCTACAGACAACTTCAAAAAAAAATGTACAAACAGATAGTATCAGAAATAGGTAAACCCGATCTGCTTCATGTTCATGTTGCAATGAAAGGCGGCATGTTGGCGGGGTATCTGAAAAGGAAATTTATGATACCATATTTTGTTACAGAACACTGGTCTGGTTATTTTAAAGAATCTGCGCCAAACGTGTATACCGGTAATTGGGTAATAAACAATCAAAATAAAAAAGTTTTAAACAATGCAAATTTGCTTTTACCTGTAACCCAAAATTTAGGTAATACCATTAACAAAAATTTTACCAATGTCAAGTATGTGGTAATACCCAATGTGGTAAATACAGATTTGTTTTTTTACAAACCTTTTCAACCTAAAAAATTCAGGTTTATTCATCCATCAAGTATGGATGATAACAAAAACCCCAAAGGAATTTTGATGGCTTGTAAAAAGGCCAAAGTAATGGGATGCGATTTTGAATTGTTGATGGTTGGCAAGTTGGATAATTCAATATTGGAGGTGGCAAAGCAACTTGATTTATCTAAAGATTTTGTAACTTTTAAACCTGCGATTTCTTATGCTGAAGTAGCAAAGGAAATGCAGCATTCATCAGCCTTATTATTATTTAGCGGTTTTGAAAGTCTTCCCTGTGTTATTTTAGAAGCACTTTGTTGTGGCCTTCCTGTAATTAGCAGCAGGGTTGGGGGTATTGATGAGGTAATTGACAATGAAAATGGAATTTTGGTAGAGAGTGGAAAAGTTGAAGAACTGGCTGTTGCTATTTGCAAAATGATAGAAAATTACGCAGATTATAATAGACATTCGATTGCCCAAAAAGCCGCTCAAAAATTCAGTTATGGTGTTGTGGGACAACAGTATTTTGATCAATATAAACGATTACTAAATCCTTAAATCAATGAGATATGTTTTTATATTAAGTGGCTGTTGCACTTTTGCTTTATATACTATATCTAAATAGGTTATCGTTTTTTTTAATCCTCTTTATGTAAGTTGGTATTTACCAAACGCTCAATTAAGAATCTATATTTAGTGAGACTGATATTCCAGTTTTAGGTATCATAGTTTTTAATATAATTATGGTAACGTGCAATTAAGTAGATCAAAATACGTTCTATAAATGGTTTTTCATAGGATATTGGATTTTAATGCGGGCTGGATTTCTATCCGGCCCTATTTTTTTCCCTCGCTTCAACTTTCCTTAATACACTGTTCAATAGCTACAATTACAAGGCTTCATTAATTGCAGTATTTCTCTTAATCATCTACTAAATCTCTGATTTGTCATTCTTCAATTTTTTAAACAATAGCGATATATTCAGAAGTAATTTTACCGAAAGTAAAACTACATCAAAAAATATTATACACGGGTAGTATCCCGGTAAAAAGATCGAGGCTGGCAGCCAATGCAGTTCCACAGGGCTTCTTAACCCTGGCAATTGTTTTTATTGAGAAAAGTAAAATGAAAGTGTATTATTATTTACTAATACTGGTATACGATACCTGGTCAATTCCAATACCGGTTCCTTTGGCTGCACTTCCAACATCTTTAATAAAATACCTGAAAGCAAACCTGCCGTTAGTTGGTTTGGTAAGACCGGTAATTTTTCCTTCAAACCTTGTCCACTCAGTAGGGTAGGCTTGAGCGATGGTTTGTGTTGTACTGGTTGGCCCACCATCAATAGGGTAGCTTCCGGGAGTATTATGCCATTCATAATAATTGGGATTGATGTCAATTACAGGATCTGTTACGCCGGTAAAACTACCGGTGTTTTCTCCTTCTCCAATTAGCTCAGCACTGTCGCTTTGTGTATTTACCAATAACTGTAACCGGTTGGCAAAATCAGTGCTGTCATCACTATTATCATTGAGATATCCAGGCAATTTTTGAGCCCTGGTATAAAAAATAATTTTGTCACCATTTTGCATTAGTAAAGAAGGGGACACCAACCACTGACTGATGATACCTTTTTGTGCTGACGTAGATAAATAATTTGTTCCAATGAAACCTGCATTAACTCCATTGTTACTATAGGCATCAAATAAGGCCGGAGATCCGCCACCATCCTGCCAAACTGCATCGCCTAAAGGAACACTTTTGTTAAAAATCTTCCAGCCTCTGGCAAGTGCGGTAACAGTAGTGTCAAATGTTTCCGTAAAAGAGGAATGATCTACAATTGGTGGAGCTATCGTTAAATAACTATCGTCTTTACAGGAAAATAAACACACTACAACAGCGATAAAAAGGGAAAGAACGATAGATAGTATTGGTCTGCTCATATTGGTTGGCACTGGTTATTATAGCTGCATTTAAAGTATTATAAAATTAAACATTATTTGAATAGAAAGCGCTCTGTTTAAATTAAAAAAATAGCATTCAATCTACACCTGGAATACACCGGTTTTAAATTCTTCCATGTAGTTATTGTGATTGGCCGCTGCAATGGCTTCTGCAATTACCACCCTTGTTTGTCCGGGGTCAATAATTGCGTCTACCCATAACCGTGCTGCTGCGTAATATGGTGTGGTTTGTTGTTGATAGCGTTGAATGATTTCGTTTAGCATGTCTTGCTCATCTTTTGGTAAAATTGTTTTACCCTTAGCCTTTAGTGAAGCTACCTGAATTTGTAATAATGTTTTAGCAGCCTGCTCGCCACCCATTACAGCAATTTTAGCACTTGGCCATGCGTAAATAAACCTGGGATCGTATGCTTTGCCACACATGGCATAATTGCCTGCACCATAACTGTTGCCAACAATAATGGTAATTTTTGGAACCACAGAATTAGCGACTGCATTTACCATTTTGGCACCGTCTTTTATGATACCGGAATGTTCACTGCGACTGCCCACCATAAAGCCGGTAACATCCTGTAAAAAAACCAGGGGTATTTTTTTTTGATTACAGTTCATAATAAAACGGGCGGCTTTATCTGCGCTGTCATTATAAATTACGCCGCCCAATTGCATTTCGCCTTTTTTATTTTTTACTATCAGCCGCTGGTTAGCAACAATGCCTACAGCCCATCCTTCAATGCGGGCATAACCGCAAATGATTGTTTTGCCATAGTCTTCTTTAAACTGGTCAAAACTGCCTGCGTCTGTGATGCAATCAATGAGCTTTGTCATATCATAGGGCTTTGTATTTCCCTCGCTAAGGATTCCATAAATGGTGCCTTCGTTGGTTGGCGGTAAGGAAGCTATCCTGTCGAAACCACCATCGGCTGTTTTGCCCAGTTTACCGATTATTTTTTTTATGTGGTCAAGGCATTCCTGTTCGGTTTTAAATTTATAATCCGCTATGCCACTAATTTCTGTATGAGTAACAGCACCACCTAATATTTCACTGTCTACCTCTTCACCAATTGCCGCCTTAACTAAATAAGGGCCTGCTAAAAAAATGGAGCCATTGCCTTCAACCATCAACGTTTCATCACTCATTATGGGCAGGTAGGCACCACCTGCAACACAGGCACCCATTACCGCTGCAATTTGCGTAATGCCCATGGCACTCATTTTTGCATTGTTGCGAAAGATGCGGCCAAAATGTTCTTTATCCGGAAAAATTTCATCCTGCATTGGTAAATAAACACCGGCACTATCCACCAGATATATAATGGGTAATTTATTTTCCATGGCTATTTCCTGCATGCGTAAATTCTTTTTGCCTGTTATAGGAAACCAGGCGCCTGCTTTTACAGTTTGATCGTTGGCAACAATAATACATTGCCTTCCGCTAACATATCCCACGCCACTTACAGTACCACCGGCCGGACAGCCACCCTGGTCAGCATACATTTCATAACCGGCAAAAGCACCTATTTCAATAAAAGGTTTACCATCGTCACAGAGGTAATTAATTCTTTCTCTTGCCGTTAGTTTATTTCTTTCGTGTTGCTTTGTTATGGCATTTTTACCACCACCTTCGTAGATATGATCCAGCCGGTGTTTTACCTGGCTGTAGGCGAGGTGCATGGCATCTTCGTTTTTATTGAATGTTAAATCCATAGTGAGTTTATTTTGCCCTGGTAACTCTAAAGTACTAAGTTATTGAAATGTTTGCTTGAAGTAGTTCTTTTATTGCCTTTTCAATTCTTACAAAATAGGAGGTTGTTATACAATTGCTATGAAACAGATTTGAAGGGTATGATCAAAATATACTTCATCCTATACCTGACGTTGATTGTACGCTAAATAAGATATATAATTAATTTAAAAAAGAGGTTTAAAAATAGCGGGCAAGTAAAATGGATTTACTTGCCCGCTTGTATTATATCCAGCTCAATAAAAAAATTAAACCCTAACATATATCTTTTTCTTATCCATCCAATATCCAACTACCCAGCAAATCAGCATTACACTTATCGCAAAAAGCAGCGAGCCAAAATATGCTCCGGCATTTACGTAAATGTTCTCATATATCCATTTATAGACTGTTACTTTTGGTTGAACAAAAAATACATACAAGAGGATAACACCCAATTCGCTTAACAGGTAAATGAATAATGGATTACGGCCAAATACTTCAAAGAAATAGGTCCATTTAGTTTTATGTAAAAAGTCTATTACATAAATAACAGCAGCAATAATAATGCAGTCAAGGCCAACAGTTAATAATACAAATGAGCTTGTCCATAATTTTTTATTTACTGGAAAAAAGTGGTTCCATATCCACGCAATTGCCAATAATGCAGCACCGGCGAGTAATAATTTTGTGAGCATTTCGTACGTTTTACCCTTCTTTTGTATAAAGCTTCCTACAACAAAACCTGCTACTACATTGCTGATGGAAGTCATTGTACTTAATAAACCTTCGGGATCAAAAGCAACACCTTCGCCATGATACATATGCGCTTCACCCAATAGCCATTTATCTAATAAAATACCTGCATTACCGTTCATGCTAAAAGGATCGCCTTCACCAAAAATCAATAAAATAATCCAATATAATAACAAGAGTCCTATGCTTATAATGATAGTGAGCTTTGGTTTTAAAAAATATAACATTAACGCTGCAATGCCGTAGCATAAAGCAATACGTTGTAAAACACCAAAAACCCGGGTTTGGCTAAAAGGAGCAAAAACTACTTCGCCGGCAACCTGTTTTACAAAAGGAAACCAGTACATTAAAAAACCTAGTAAAAAAATAATTAAGGTGCGTTTCAATATCTTCCATACTACAGTGCCGGTGGGCAGGTTGTACCACTTTGGCATTACAAAACTTAAAGCATTGCCAACTGCAAATAAAAAGGAGGGAAATACAAGATCGGTTGGAGTAAATCCATGCCATTGTGCATGCAATAATGGAGAATAAGTAGTTACACCATTGCCGGGCGTATTTACAATTATCATAAAGCAGATCGTCATACCCCGAAAAACATCGAGGGCGGTAAATCGTTGTGTGGTCATAATCAAGGTTTATTTTTTAAATGTATAAAAAATAACCTTACTAATTGCATTTGTATTTCTGGAAATTTAAATTAGGGGCCTGTTTAATTTTAAAGGATGATTAAAAATCTAATTGTAAATAGGAAGATAAATTTGTAAGGATTTTTGCAGGCCGCCTATTTGTTGAGACAAAAATTTTATTATAATTGCTGTTGAGATATTAACTATTGATGGTCATCAAATTAAGAAAATAACTTAAAATAGTTTTTGCATTTTGTAATCGGGTTTCTTAAACTAAAAAGCAACCTGGTGATTTACCAAGTTGCTTTTTTGTGTTGTTTAAGGGATAATGTAATAAAGCGGGAAAAATAATTAACTAAACAAGCCACCTTTTTTCAATTCACGGGTTCCTTCGCCAATTTTAAATCCGTTTTGATAAATTTGAATAGTATAGTTTCCTTTTTGAAAATTTGCACCAGGAGTAAATGCAAACTCTACATTTTTCTTTTTAGCTGTTTCTAAGTCAACCAACACTTTAGCTGTAAATGGTTTGTCACCATCCTCACGTGTTGTAAAAGTGCCTGATCCTAATTTATCTACACTAATTGGTTTACCGTCTGGGCCAATTACACATACATAAACATCAGTTGAACCAGTTTGAATAATACGGTTGTTTACATCGAAAGAGATTACTAATTTGTCAACACGTTTTGCCGTTGTGGTAACTTTTTCTTTTCCGTTTTTCTTAATATCAATAGCTGTAATAGCTATGTTTGAAGCATTTAAAGTAGAAGCAATATCAACTTTCTTTTCCAAATCCTGCTTAATAACAGTTGTAGCAGTAAGGTCGGTTGTTAATTTTTCTTTGTCAGCCGTTAAAGCAACTTTATCTGCTGTTAACCCTTGATTTTCCTGTGTTAAACGTGCTACTTCCTGTTCCATATTGCTGATCTTACCATTTAAATCAGCTATCAGTGTTTTAGCTTTTGCCAATTCTGAAGCAGTTGCATTTTTCTTATTTAAAATGGTGCGGATTTGATTTTTTGTTTTAGCAATTTCACTGTTCTTATCTTTTAGTTTTCCTTCTAAAGTTGTATTTACTGTACCCATAGAATCAAGGCGTGCCAATGATCCGTCAAAGCTTTTCTGGATATCACTTTTTTCTTCAGATACTTTAGCAATAGTTGTTCCTTGTTGCTGAATTACTTCTGTATTTTTATTTTTATCAACAACTGCATAACCACCAACAGCTACTAGAGCAACTGCTAATGCGCCGATAATGACATTCTTATAATTTTTACGTGGAGCCTGACCTTCGGTCGAAGCTGCTGGAAAATTTGTTGTACTCATGATATAAAATTTTAGGTTTAAAATGTTTAGAGGACATTAAAAATAAACAAGCAAAGTATTCTCGAGTAGATTTTCAACTGTCTGATGCCGTCAATTCCATAACCATGCCAATATTTTTATTTTAACAAACAATGCCTGTTTTTTTCATTCTTTCAGTTCAAATTACCTTAAAATTTTTTCATATAAATTTAATTTAATGCATTTCGATGCTTTTGTTTTTGATGAAACCTATTTTTAAAAGGCTCACAGAGAGTCTGGCGGTTTGGTTAGAAAGTGCGAAATAGTTTATCAAAAAATTCCTTCATCGTTTTTTAAACCGAAAGAGGGGCGCTGGTATTATAAGTATGATGGAAATGTGTTTTAATAAAATTGCAGTCAGGTTTATGATAGATATAACATCACAAAAGAAATAATTTTTAAAATTTGCAGAGAGATTATTAATTCATAAAAGCAATTATTTTGCGTAGCTCTTCTTCATCAGCAAGGTATACATTTCCAAAATCAGTTACCAATGGATTGGCAAACTGCATTGGGTTGGCTATTGCTTTTCTTGCTGAACCATGGTATTCTTTTGCGCCACTTTCCTTTATAAGTTTTTCAATATTGGTTGATTTTATTCCTGCACCAGGCATAATGATGATGCTGTTTCCAGCCTGTTGAACAAGCTGATGCAACACTTCACCAGCTTCAGGTGCAGCAGATTTTTGACCAGAAGTTAAAACCCTTTCACATCCGGCACCAATAATATCCTCCAATGCTTTAAATGGATCAGGTGTGGCATCAAAAGCACGGTTACAGGTAACACCCATCGGGTAAGCCCATTCAACAATTTGCTTTAATTTATCCGTGTCTATTTCACCATCAATTTTTTGTACACCAATTGAAATACCATTGCAGCCAAGTTCTTTGCACATCAATATATCATGTTTTATAATCTCCATTTCATTGTCGTCGTATAAATAATTGCCTGATCTTGGCCTGATAATCGGATACAATAAAATTGAAATCTTTTCTCTTGTTTGCCTGATGGCACCATAACTTGGTGTGGTGCCACCTTCTACGGGGTTATCACACAATTCAACCCTGGCTGCACCGGCTTTTTCAGCAATGATGGCCGATTGTAGATTGAATGCACAAACTTCGAGAATAGTTTTATTAAACATGTTGTTTTTTGTAGTTTAATTAGTAAATGCTTTGGCCATTATAAACTTTTTCTTCTTTATTATTACGTACTGCATAAGTAAATCCCTTCTGTAAGCAGTAGGCACCAAATTCTCCTTTTTTATTTAATGCTAAAAAGCCAACCTGCACTTCTTTAGCTCTTGAAGGGTTGCGTTTTATAATTCTTTCAACGCCTTCTTTGCAGGCAGCCTCAGGGCTGTAGCCCTGCCGCATTAGCTCTACAATTAAATGAGCACCCACAATTCTTATAACTTCTTCTCCCACACCGGTTGCTGTGGCAGCACCAATTTCATTGTCAACATACAGTCCAGCACCAATAACGGGGGAGTCGCCCACACGGCCATGTATTTTATAGGCCATACCACTGGTTGTGCAGGCACCACCAAAATTACCTGCCGCATCTAAAGCCAGCATACCAATAGTATCATGGTTTTTTATACCGCCCGGCATTGGGTCTTTCTTTTTATCATACAGTTGATTTTCTATATTTTTTACCGGTTCGTATTTGGCTGTTTTTAACCATTCCTTCCAGGCTTTTTCACTCGCCGGTGTCAACAGATTTTGTTTTTTAAAACCATTGGCCAATGCAAACTGCAAAGCGCCATCGCCAGCTAAAATAATATGAGGTGTTTTTTCCATTACCATTCTGGCAACTGAAATAGGATGCATAATATGTTCAAGACACATCACGGATCCACAATTATAAAACTCATCCATAATGCAGGCATCAAGCGTTACTCTTCCATCTCTGTCAGGCAAACCACCATAACCAACACTCTGGTTGGTTTCATCGGCTTCGGGTATTCGCACGCCAGCTTCAACAGCATCAAGTGCCCTGCCGCCTTTTTTTAATATTTCCCATGCGCCTACATTAGCTGCCTTGCCAAAATCCCACGTAGATATAACAATGGGTTCATTCAAAAGTGGCTCAATTTTATTTATCGAACCTGCGAATATTTTTTCGCCTGATAAAACTGCAGCCGAGCTAACTAGAGCACTTTGCAAAAACTTTCTACGTGATGACATATTTTTTAATTAAATATTGAACAGCAATGGTACAGTTTATTTTTAAAGGTTGCACAATTTACAATTCGCTATTTCATGTTTTTTACTTTCAGCAATACATAATTATTTAGATCATCCTGTTTATAAAAAAATAATATCTTACACTTTGTAAAATTAAATTGAATTTATCTTACTGTTTAAATAGGTTGGGCGTGTTACACGGTGTTTGAATATCCAGGTGCTATATTAAAATCAATCAGTAATTTTAAAAAATCATTCCATTTTAAAAGCTAATATAAAATAGTACTAATGAAAAAATCCATAGTCTTTCCAGTGCTGCTCTTTTTGTCGGTTGCATTAAAAGCCAATATCCGGTTACCAAACATAATAAATAATAACATGGTTTTGCAACAGCAATCAACCGTAAAATTATGGGGATGGGCAGGTCCCAATGAAAAAGTATATGTTACTACTTCATGGAATAATAAACTTGATTCTGTAGTAACTACAAGAGATGCGAACTGGATGCTAACTGTGCAAACACCCGCTGCTGGAGGCCCTTATAGAATTACACTGAAAGGTGAAAATACCATTGTGCTTAACAATGTGTTGATCGGCGAAGTGTGGGTATGCGCTGGCCAGTCAAATATGGAGATGAATTATAATTGGGGCTTGCCTGATGTGAAAACAGCATTGGCCAACTGTGCCAACAGCAATATCCGCTTTTTTTATATTCCAAAATCAACTGCTAAATATCCGCAGGACAATTGTGGTGGCGAATGGGTTAACTGCGATTCAAACACCTTAAAAAGCTTTAGTGCTGTTGGTTATTTCTTTGGCAAAAAATTAAATGCAGACCTGAATGTACCTATTGGTTTAATTAATGCTAACTGGGGTGGCACACCTGCCGAAACGTGGGCAGAGGCAGCAGCAATCAACAGTGATTCAGCATTAAAAACCGCTGCAGCAAAACAACAGCCTTATGATTGGTGGCCCTATGAGCCAGGTGCTGCATTTAATGGAATGATTGCACCGATCAGCAACTATGATATTGCTGGTGCCATATGGTACCAGGGAGAAGGCAATACGATTGCACCAGATACTTATAGCAAATTACTAACTACCATGATTGGTACATGGCGCAAAGCGTGGAATAAAGAATTGCCCTTTTATTATGTGCAGATTGCACCGTATAGCTATGGCAACAAATATATATCTTCCATTATCCGTGAGCAACAAACAAAGGCAATGGCTTATACCAATGTTGGCATGGCTGTAATAACAGACCTTGTTGATAATATCAAAGATATTCATCCAAAAAATAAACATATTGTTGGAGACAGGCTTGCTAACTGGGCGCTTGCAGAAACGTACCATAAACAAGGACTGTTATATAAAAGCCCCATGTATAAAAGTATGGAAGTACAGAAGGAAAAAGCCATCATTAGTTTTAACAATGCACCTAATGGGTTGATGGCAAAAGACAAAGTAGTTAGTGAAATTTATATAGCAGGTACGGACAAAATATTTTATGCAGGTACTGTAAAAATTGACAATAATAAATTAATCGTTACAAGCCCCAAAGTTCCACACCCTGTAGCAGTTAGGTTTGCATTCAGCAATACAGCAATGGCTAATTTATTCAGTAAAGAAGGCTTGCCTGTAAACTCTTTCAGAACAGATGATTGGGAACTGGATAGAAGTAAAGAACAGTAAGTTTAAAAAACAGGTAGATCTTCCTTCAGCAAAAAAATATGATTGACATCTCTAAAATTGCGATTGCTTTCATTGCTGTAATCTTTTTGATGCATAAAACTGTTACTGCACAACAAGTCAGCAAACCTTTGGTGCAATTAGGTTTAAAAGATTTCTTGAAAGAGTTGTATGATGTTTCTACATTGCCTTCCTTTGCAACGGACAGTTATGTTGCAGAAATATCAACTTACGATTGTACGGGTGGTAATAACGATGTTTTTAATGGCACTTATTCTTTTGTTCGCGGCAATGCAGATAGTTCAATGGTATTATTTGATGTTAAAGG
>Ga0209512_1004814_pt1 | contig 11555 bp, 12 predicted proteins | sample frozenSSSSmetaG_FD_184142 | JGI IMG/M metagenome (GOLD analysis project Ga0209512, IMG submission 184142) | Glacier valley bacterial and archeal communities from Borup Fiord, Nunavut, Canada, to study Microbial Dark Matter (Phase II) -... | ecosystem: Environmental > Aquatic > Freshwater > Ice >... | reverse complement strand
CCAGTAAATTATCTACAATTTACGTAGCCTATTTATGGAAAAACAAAAAAGACAATGCAGCCATTGGCATTGGTCCTGCAGTTTCAATCTGTACAATTAACCAATCAAGCGAATTTTTGACCAATGTACTTTCCAATAAAACTTATGTGCTGCCAGGTGCAATCTTTACCGGCTACTGGAATTTTGTAAACAAAAAAAGTTGGTTTATGGGTTTACGAACTGATATGACAATAACAACACCTGCCAAAACCGAAGGAGTAAAAATTATTAACCCCGATAACAAAGGCTTTGTATCCACATCCAAAAGTACTTCTGTGGGATCGGTTATAAATACAGTTTCAATTTCAGCTGGTATTAAATTTTAAAAACTGCAGGCATTTTTTCATCTATAAACTAACCGCCATGATAATGTTTCTGCTATATACTATTTTTAAAAAGTGCAGCAATCAACGCAGTGTAGTAAATCAATCAGTGCTTCATACATTATCAAGGGTTCGCTTTTATATTATTTCAATTTCATTATTGCTAATGCTGTTACTTATTTCTGAAATCACAAAAGCACAGCATCTGCAATTGAATTATACAATTAAACAGGGAGAAGATACGATTGGCTGGATGAAGCTTGAAAAAAAGGTGGCTGGAAATACATCCATTTTATCGTTAATTTCTGAGATAAAAACCAGGGTCGTTTTCATGATCAATGTTTCAGCGAATGAATATTGCACCTTTCAAAATGGGCAACTCATTTATTCTTCTCAGTTTAGAAAAACCAACGGCACTATAAAACTGAATAAAAAAACTAGGTTCGTGGCCGATAAATATGAAGTGCTGGAAAATGAGGAAAAGAAAACCCTTTCTTTCGCTTATATAGGTGCCAACCTATTGAGTATGTATTTTGAGGAACCCGTAGCAATTAACGCTGTGTATTGCGAAACGCGGCAGTGTTTTATGCCTGTATCAAAATCTACAGACGGTGGTTACAAAATAAAATTCCAGGATGGTAACAGCAACAGTTATTATTATACTAAGGGAGCCTGCACTAAAATAAAAATCAGTCATACATTTTATTCAGTAGTCATCTTACTTAATCATCAATAACCATGAAACATTCATCTTCTGTCTTAATATATGCAGGCTGTTTTGCAATGCTGTTTGCAGCTACATGGATAAGCAAACACAATAAAAGTAACAGGCTGTTTGATGCACAAGGTGTATTGGCCAACAATAGCAACACTCTTTTAGGTTTACATATTGCAGGAATATATTGGTTAGGATTGGTTCCCCTAATATTGCTAAAAAAATCGCCCGAAATAATTTTTGTTGACAGTGGATTTCCTGATTTTTTGTGGTTGACTGTGTGGGTGTTTTTATTAATCGTGATAGTGATTACTGGTTTAAGAGCCGGACGTAATATTCAAATCTATCAGCCATACCGACATGGTTTTTCAAACCAATTTCTTACCATTTATTTTCTATTAAGGGTACTGTTTCTCTGCTCCTATGAATTATTTTTCCGTGGATTGCTGTTATTTGATTGCATAAAATGGCAGGGCATTTATCCGGCTATTTTGCTTACAACTTTTTTCACTGTTTTAATCCACGTATTTACAAATAAAAAAGAAATGCTGGGCTGTATACCATTTGGAATAATGCTCAGCGGCTGTTGTATTGTTTTTAATGCAGTATGGCCGGCCATTGTATTGCATGTTGCATTATCCATGGCTTATGAATTACCTCCACTTACTCATTTTTTAAAGCTTTTAAAACTTAGCAAATGAAAATTTTTGTTACGGGTGCTACAGGTTATATAGGTACTAATCTTGCTCATACACTTGCCGGAATGGGTAATGAGGTTCATGCCATTGTTCGTTCAGGTAAAGCAAAAGAATTGCTGCAACATCCCAATATCATGCTCTTTAAAGGCGACATTTTAGAAAAAGAAAGTTTACTGTTGGCTATGACTGGATGTAGACAGGTTTACCACACTGCAGCTAAGGTGGGCGTATGGGCAAAAGATCCTTCTTTATTTTATAAGGTAAATGTTGAAGGCACAAAAAATGTGTTGGATGCAGCACTGCAAAGTGGCATCGAAAAATTTGTTTTTACCAGTACCTGTGGTGTGATAGGCTCATCGCTTTATGAACCCTTGAACGAGCAGGATCCTCTAAACACCAGCTTTGCACTTGAGTATGATTTATCAAAAAAAATAGCGGAAGAAATGGTATTTCAATACGCCGGCAAGGGAATGAATACAATAATAGTATGCCCATCAAAAGTATATGGACCAGGCAATATCTCCCATTCGCTAACTGCCAATGCTGTTATAAATATGTTCTTAAAAAAAAGGGTTGCCTTTATTCCCTGGCCTGGCACCTACAAGGTTTGCTTTGCTTTTATAGATGATATTGTTAAAGGTCATTTACTGGCAATGGAAAAAGGAAAAACTGGTAATAAATATATCCTTGGAGGAATAAACACATCCTACCAGCAATTTTTTAATAGTATTCGTTGTATATCCCATTGCAATGGGCGCATCATACAGCTTTCAAAAGAAAGCATTCGGAGATGGGCGGTTTTAGAATTGCTGAGTTATAAAATCACAAGCATACAGCCACACTTTACTGTTAAGTCATCAGCATACATCTTCAACAATTATATCTTTTCCAGTGAAAAAGCCACAAGAGAACTCGGTTACAAAATAACTCCCTTAGACGAGGGATTAAAAAAAACGATCTGGTTTTTAAAGGGGCAAAAAAAATAATTTACTGTTTAATGTGTAATTGAAAATAGATAATTGAAGAATAGCAGCAACCCTGCTATCATAGTAAAAATCCCAATAACAAAATAAATTAACCAATCATGCATAAGTTTGATATAGCTGCAACTACCCTTTTGTTTATTGCATTTTTTATAGAATTCACTTTAATACTGTTTCATAAGCCGGAGAAAAAAATGCTGAAAGATATAAAGGCAAATTTTTTGCTTGGGTTATGCATTATACTGGTAGGATTGTTCGAAAAGGGGTTTTCGTTTAGTGTTTTTTCTTTATGCTATCAGTTTGCATTTTTTACACCCCCTTTATCCTGTTGGTGGTGGGCAGTAGGTTTTTTAAGTTGTGATTTTATCCATTATTTTTATCATTGGCTTGGACACAAAACCCGGCTTTTTTGGACAGCGCATGTTACGCATCACTCTTCACAATATTTTAATTTATCAACCGGGTTACGTACTAATTTTTTACACCTTTTTTACCGCTTTTTATTCTGGGCTCCTTTATGTTTTATTGGTATTCCTCCGGCAATGATCCTATTTTTTGAATCCATTACTGCCATCTTAAATTTCCTTGTGCACACAGAAAAAATTGGAAAGCTCGGTATACTGGATTGGATATTCAATACCCCTTCCAATCACCGTGTTCACCATGGAAGTAATGCTGGTTACATCGATAAAAACTTAGGAGGCATTCTTATGATTTATGATCATTTATTGGGGACTTATGCAAAAGAAACAGTATCTCCGGTATATGGTATTACCCATAATATAGAAACACATAACCCAATTAAAATTTTATTACATGAATTTATAAAAGTGATACGTGAATTACACAAAATAAAAGGAATGGCTTCCAAATTTAGTTACCTGTTTTCCAGGCCCCAATAAATAAATGCCTACACCAAATAAAACTTATCGAAATGAAAATTTTAGTAACCGGTGCTACAGGCTATCTTGGCCACCAATTAACACTTACGCTGGCAGAACGTGGCAATAGTGTGCAGGTATTAGTAAGAAATCCTTTGTCTGCAAATATTCCCTCACATAAAAACATCGTGGTATTTACCGGCGATATTACCAACAGGCAATCGATAAAATCCGCTATGCGTGGCTGTGAGCAGGTATATCACACAGCTGCGCTTGTAAAAATTTTTGCAGCAAATGCAGCTGATTTTTATAAAGTAAATGTTGAGGGAACGCAGCATTTATTAGCTGAAGCACTTTGTGCAGGTGTAAAAAAATTTGTATTTACCAGCAGTTGCGGTGTTTTGGGTACATCTGTTCTTGAACCTAAATGCGAGAATGATCCCCGAACAACTGGATTCGAAAATGATTATGAGTTTACAAAATTTATTGCTGAAAGCCTGGTTAAAGAATATATCTACAAAGGTTTAGTTACAGTAATAGTATCACCGTCAAAAGTTTATGGCCCGGGTATTGAAACACATCCTGTGAGCATAAATAATTTAATACAACGCTTTATAAAAGGCCGTGCCACTTTCATTCCGAGCCCAGGCAAATTATTAGCTAATTATTGCTTTATAGATGATGTAGTGGAAGGGCATATTCTTGCAATGGCAAAGGGTGTTGGCGGCGAAAAATACATATTGGGAGGAGCAGATATTTCCTATTCGGATTTTTTTAAAACGGTCCGTTCTTTATCTGGCTCAAAAGCAACATTAATAAAAGCTCCCCAATATATAGCTAAGCTATTCGCATTGTTACAATGGGTGCAATTTATAATTACCCGTAAGGAACCTTTCGCAACTTTAAAAGGTGTAAAATCAATTTTTTGCAACAAAACTTTTAGCAGTAAAAAAGCAATTGGCCAGTTAGGTTATCATTTAACTCCATTGGAAGAAGGCCTGCAGCAAACCATTCACTTTTTAAAAACTCAAAACCATGTATCATAAAAATTATTGCTTAATAACAGGTGCCAGTGAAGGTTTCGGCAGAGCATTGGCCATTGAATGTGCTGGCAGAAAGATGAACCTTATATTGGTAGCATTACCAGGCCCTGAATTATTTTACCTTGCTAATTTTATAGAACGAAATTATAAAGTAGAAGTAATAGTATTTGAAAAAGACCTTACAAAGGAAGAAGAATGCACCATGCTTTATAAAGAAGTATGCGAAAGAAATTACAACATAAATATCCTTATCAACAATGCCGGCCTTGGAAATACACAGTTATTTTCTGAGGGAAGTATTTTTTTTTATGAGCAACAGCTAAAGTTAAATGTTGTTGCCACAACCCTGCTAACAAGATTGTTTCTTGATATGTTACGAAACAATACACCCGCTTATATTTTAAATGTAGGTAGCCTTTGTAGTTTTTTTTACCTGGTAAAAAAACAAGTATATGGTGCAACAAAATCTTTTATTTACTTTTTTTCAAAAAGCCTTCGGCGGGAGTTGCAAAATGAAAATATACATGTAAGTGTAATTTGTCCCGGCAGTATGAATACCAATACTTCAGTAATACTACTAAATAAAAAAAGTGGCTGGCTTTCTCAGTTGGCAGTAATGAATCCTGAAGAAGTTGCTCCCATAGCCATCGATGGTTTATTAAAAAGAAAGGAAGTTATTATACCTGGCAGCGTGAATAAATTTTTCCTGGTATTGAATAAATTAATACCCGCCTCATTAAAAAAAATAATTACCAATAACCAGATGAAACTATTGAATGCTGTTCCTCCGAGGTTTCAGCCTGCTTATATTGTTGGGTTGTCAATCTTGGATTTTCAACACACCTTCCAACCACCGAGTACATCATGCAAGTAACCCCGAATACATTGATAAAAATCTCGATGGCATTCTTATGCTTTATGATCATCTGTTTGGAACTTATAAAAAGGAAACGGTGCCTCCTCTTTATGGAATAACACATAATATCGATACCAATAATCAATTAAAAATTTAATACATGAATATGTGCATGTTGTTTCATAAATTTTAAAAATAAAAACTGTGGCTACAAAATGCCGATACCTGTTTTCACCTCCACAATAAAGCCATAAAGCGTTTTTTAACTACATTCCAAATCCAGTATCTTGATCGTTTTATCATAATAGGCCTTTGCCCTTTCGGGGGAACTGCCGACACATACCAACCCTAATTTTCCATACTCAGATAAAGCCCCAACAAGGTGAAACATAACGCCTTCCTGAGCTGCACTATCATACATCAGTTCGTGAAAAATAGAAATATCCATGAGGTCATCAGGAGTAAGACCAATATATTTATCACTAATCACATTATCTGATGCAAAATAAAATCTTTTGTTGCCGCCTGCGGTAAAGTATTCACCGGTATCTGCATTGTAAATCCCATCTGTTAAAAACTGCAGCATTAAAAAAGGATGCGTAGTACCACCTTTGCGCAGGTTAATTTCAATGGCATAATGTTTCCACGAATCATCTGACTGTTTAACAGAAATAAAATCAATAGCAAACCTGCCGAGTGCTCCCCTGCCTGCAAGTGTTTGTGCAATTTTTTTTCCATCTTTAGCCAGCGAAATACTATACGCTTCATCTGCAGGAAAAACAGCACCTAAAAATACCTGTCCGTCTTCACCACCAAGTAACTGATCGTGTGTGCTAACAATTTCAATTTGGTGCGAAGGACTGATAACACACTGTACCGAAGGTGACATCTTAACATCGCCATCAATAAACACTTCCACGATGCCACCCATTGATTGGAATTTTTCAAAAAATAATTTTTCGCTTACCTCTTTCGCTACCATTTTAAGCTGGTGAGATAAACTATTTTCAATATTTTTTTCAAGAGAACTATCTAATTCAAGTGTAGGATAAGTATAGATGGCATTACCATCCCCACTAAATCCATCATTCATTTTGATGACAGCTTTTCGCAGCAAAGGGTTTCTTCTTTTAAGATCAGCCAATGCTTTTACAATATCTTTTGTTGTTGTAAGGTCTTCAAATCCATCTGGAAAATTTACCCCGCTATCTCTGAAATTTTTTCTGCTGCCGGATTTTGATCCTTCATAAAATTTATCCGGGTCAGTACCAAACAAGGGAATTCCTAATTGTACGGCCAGTGTTTTCTCAAGGCTGGTAATATTATAGCACGTAAGATGTGCTGAATTGGTATCCGGAATTAATTCTCTTATCCGTTCCATCAGCCTTGGCCTTTCCAATACTTTTTGTGTAAGAGGTTTAACGGAAGCATCATAACAACTAAGCATGGTAAGTCTTTTTCTTGCATGATGACCGGTGATGCCAGGCAACAGGTGCAGGTAATAATCTACAATGCTATCTGCTACCGGAACACTGGTTACATAAATAATTTTTGTAGTTGGCATACGAAGCAACATGAGCAGGCAAAGCATTCTTTCTTCGTAATGCACAGCCCCTTTTACTTTGGAGAGTATATCCTGGTCAAGGGAAAGTGAAGGAAGGATAAGGATGGTTCTTGGAGCCAGTTTATCAGGAAATACTTTTTCGTATTGCTCTGTAAAACGTTGCTGGATAGAAAGGAATGCTTCCCTTTCTTCTTTGGATCCCTGTAAGGGAAAATGGTACGTGTTATTGAAGCATTTTCTGGTAGTATTGGTATCTATATTCATATGCTAAATCTTTTCAGAAAGTTAACAATTTTCAGTAAAGAAAAAGGCTTGTTACAAAAGCATTTTAAAAAAGGTACATAAGTTTTACCGATGCAATTTATTATCTTAAGTTATCAGCCTGCCGTTTAAGCCATAGTAACTTTGCTGAAAATTAAACACAATGAAAATTATTTTAGAATTAGAAGAGGCCGCAATGGCTGCTATCGCCATTTATTTTTTGAATATCTACAACCTTGGTTTATCAAGTTGGGTTTGGGTAGTTTTATTTTTTACTCCTGATATTTCCATGCTAGGTTACCTGTTAAACACACAGACAGGAGCCATAACTTACAATCTGTTTCATCATAAAGCAATAGCGTTACTGATTGCTGCAACTGGTTGTTCTTTACACAATGATGTTGTGACTGCTATTGGAATACTACTATTTGCACATGCTTCATTCGACAGAATTTGGGGTTATGGTTTAAAGTATCCTGATAATTTTAATAATACCCACCTGGGCAGTCTGGAGAAATAACCAATCTATTTCTTCAAAAGCCTGTTGCGGATGCGGCTCATACTTACCGGCGTTATGCCTAAATAATTAGCAATGTAATGCTGGGGAATACGTTCAATAATTTTTATTTTATTACTATTTAACAGCTCAACATAGCGCTCCTTCGGACTTTGTAACAACAGGCTTACCATTCTTTCTTCAAGACCAATCATAATGTATTCGGCAATGAGCCGGCCAAATTTTTGCCATGCCATACTGCTATTTAATAATTCATCCATTTTTGTAAATGAAAATGAAACATAGCTTGCATCACTTAGCGCTTCAATCTTTACCAGTGAAGGTTTGCCGGTGATGCAACTAATATAAGCGCTTATAAAATGCTGCTCAAAAAAGAAGTAGGTAGTTTTTTCTACCCCATTTTTTGTGTAATACTGGCGAAACATACCCGTTATTACAAGCCCTATTTCGTTGGCCTTTTCCCTTCTGCTATAAATAATTCGTTCTTGCGCAACTGCCTCAATTCAAGAAATGGCAATAACATTTCCCAGTCAGTATCAGTAATGAATGAGAATGCCGTAATCTGTTTACGCAAAAGTTTAAATGCTTCGGCTTCATTTGTATTCATACAATAAATGTAAAAATAGTTTTGCAGGTAATAGCTATTTAACAATTTATAATAGCAGGCATAAAAATATTAATTCATAGAAGCCAATTATTTCTGCCCTACTTTTAAATTTTGTATGCCTATTTTTGTGCGATGCAAAAATTATTGACAACTGCAATTTTAATGCTGTTATTAAATCTTGTGCTGGCGCAGGACAACTACGAGATACAGGTTTATGCTTCTCCAACACAAACAAAGGGCAGTACTATTTTTGAACTCCACAGCAACTTTACTTTTAAAGGAGACAAAAAAGTAGTAGATGGTGTAATACCTTCCTTTCATGCACTGCACGAAACTGTAGAAATAACACATGGCATAACTGAAAATTTTGAAATCGGCTTTTATCTTTTTACCAATTATACCAACGGCTATGGGTACAAGTTTGTTGGATCGCACATAAGACCACGGGTAAGTGTACCCGCAAAGTGGCACTGGCCTGTTGGTGTAAGTCTTTCAACTGAAGTTGGTTTTCAAAAAAGAGCTTATTCAAATGATACCTGGAGTCTTGAAATAAGGCCCATCATTGATAAACAATTTAATAATTTCTATGTAGCCTTCAATCCTACATTTGGTATTGGTTTAAAAGGCAACAATGACCGTACACCGGCATTTGAGCCCAACATTAAAACATCCTACAGTTTTAATAAAGTAGCTGTAGGTGTTGAATATTATGGCAGCCTCGGCCAATTAGACCAGGTACCCAAAATAAGCCAGCAAAATCATGCTTTGTTTGCAGTAGCCGATTTAACCTTTGACCCAAGATGGGAAATAAATGTTGGCCCTGGTTGGGGGTTAACAAAAGCTACCGATGGTTTTGTTTTTAAGCTATTGGTTGGGCGACGCATTAGCTGGAAGAAATTATAGCGTAACGCACAAATATTAAACCATACAGTTTTAAAAATCACCACTGGTTTTGTTAAATTGATTACATTAGTAATAAATTATGCTGCCATGCGAAGGAACATTTTACTTGCCATTTTATTACTAACTGCTTTACAACATTTATCGGCGCAATTTACCATTAGCCCAAACCATCGGTACTTGTTAAAAGAGGGTAAACCATTTTTTTGGATGGGCGATACTGCCTGGGAATTATTTCACCGGTTAAATAAGGAAGAAGCCGATCGCTATTTAAAACGTAGAAGTGAGCAAGGTTTTACGGTAGTTCAAGCGGTGGTACTTGCTGAAATGGATGGCCTTCATACGCCCAATGCTTATGGTGAAACGCCGTTGATAAACGATGACCCGACAAAGCCCAATGAAAAATATTTTGAACAGGTAGATTACATTATCGACAAAGCTGCCACATATAATATAAACATTGCGCTGCTACCCACCTGGGGCGATAAAGTTTTTAAAGACAGCTGGGGCGCTGGTCCGGAGATATTCAATGAACAAAATGCAGCCGTCTATGCTGAATGGATTGCCAAAAGGTACAAGGATAAAAAAAATATTATCTGGGTATTGGGTGGCGACCGTACACCAAGGGGAGAGCAGGATATTGCCATCTGGCGATCTATGGGTAATGCCATCATGAAGGCTACCAGTGATAAAGCTATTATTACTTTTCATCCGCAATCCAACCAATTGGGCTCTGCTGAATGGTTTCAAAAAGACAAATGGCTTGCCCTCCACATGTTTCAAAACGGGCACTGCCGGGATGTAGCCATCTACGATAAAATGAGTGCTGTGTATAAGCTTGAGCCTGTAAGGCCCGTGATGGATGCCGAACCGATTTATGAAGATCACCCGGTTTGTTTTAATGCAAAAGACCTTGGTATATCAAGTGCCTATGATGTACGCAAGTATGCCTACCTTGATTTGTTTGCCGGGGCTCATGGACATACTTATGGCTGCCACGATATCTGGCAAATGCATTCACCAAAATATGAACCCGTTAATGGCCCGCATTATTTTTGGTACGATGCATTAGAACTGCCGGGCGCCAATCAAATGATCTATGTGAGAAAGCTGCTGGAAGCATACCCAATAACGGATAGAATTCCCGACCAGTCATTAATAAAAGAAAACGCACTTACACCTGCAGAACGCATACAAGCAACCAGAGGCAAAGATTATTGCATGGTGTACACTACAGCAGGAAAGTCATTTATATTGCTTGATACAAAAATAAAATCTGATCATTTAAATGCGTATTGGTACGATCCCCGAAATGGCAAAAGCAGTACTGTTCAATTACAGCATGCCGGCAAAAATGAATTGTTTATACCACCGGGTTCGGGGTATGGGCAAGACTGGGTGCTGGTGATAGTAGATGCTGATAAAGGGTATAAAAGACCATGATACTACCTCTAACCAATACTCATTTTTTTATTAATACAACCTATCTATTTTCACGACATGCCAGTAACGCATCCGCACATCATCCAATTATTACAGTGTATCGATCTGGAAGAAAAGGAGCAGGTTAAACGATATAGTTTAGATCAGCAACATACCCTTAAATCTTTAAAGGCAGAAGGTTTGGCGTTGCACCCTATTGTGGTAACCCGCAAAAATTTCGGTTATGCAGATTATCCTGAAATTAGTTTTCGATTAAATTTTCCGGCAGAAACAAACCAGTTTAAAGATGGAGCTGCAATAGAATGTTTTTATACCGGCGAAGAACCGGTTAAAGGGGTATTAATAAGTTTAGATGGTAAGGTAGGTGAGTTCAGGTTATTTGCACCCGACTTTCCTGACTGGATAGAAGACAATGGTGTAGGTATAAAATTAGCTCCCGATCAACGCACGACCACCATAATGAAAACTGTTTTAAACAACTTGGAAAACAACAAAGAATTGTTGCAGTTATTTAAACAGTTACAGGATAATTCGCCAGGAGAAAACACGCCGGCAATTGCAGCAAATCATTCACTGGTTTTTAATAACCAACATTTAAACGAAAGTCAGCAAGAGGCAGTAATTGCCATTATACAAAATGAAAATATTACCATTGTGCATGGTCCGCCCGGAACCGGCAAAACTACCACACTAATTGAAGCCATTGTTCAATTGACAAAAGCAGG
>Ga0209512_1004813_pt1 | contig 11560 bp, 12 predicted proteins | sample frozenSSSSmetaG_FD_184142 | JGI IMG/M metagenome (GOLD analysis project Ga0209512, IMG submission 184142) | Glacier valley bacterial and archeal communities from Borup Fiord, Nunavut, Canada, to study Microbial Dark Matter (Phase II) -... | ecosystem: Environmental > Aquatic > Freshwater > Ice >... | reverse complement strand
TCACTCGGTTACACGCCGCCGGGGTGGACTTGTACACAATTCAAAAAATCACTGGGCATAAAGACCTGAAGGCGTTAGGGCTATATGTCGAGATTTCTGCTGATCGCGTTAAGGGCGCAATAAATACTTTATGAAATTTGCAATTGACTACGGACATAACTGCCCGCCGGATACTGGCTGTCCTGGGGTGAAGTTAGAAGACAACTTGACTAAGCTCGTTGGTCAGAAGGTGATCGCCAAGCTAAAAGACTTGGGCTACGCGGTGGTAGATACTCATCCAGGAAGCGCCGCGACAATTACCGAATCACTCGCCAAACGCTGCAAGTCCGCGAATGATGCCCAAGTAGATCGATATATCTCGATCCACTTCAATTGCTTCGACGGCACGGCACACGGTACGGAGGTGTTTGCAATCAGTGAAGCTGGGAAGAGACTGGCGGCGTCAGTACTAACCGAGATTTGTCAATTGGGATTTTTCAACCGTGGTGTCAAAGATGGATCTCACTTGTATGTATTAAAAAATACATCTATGCCAGCTATCCTCATTGAGTGCTGTTTCTGCGACTCGGTCAGAAACATGAAAATATTTGATGCCGATGTGATGGTAAATGCGATCGTCCTCGGCTTAACTGGCAAAACGGCATGATGTTTATGAAATTCTCCCCAGAGCTGGCTGTAGCCATTGGTGAGTTTGTGGGTCGGATCATTCGAGGTGACTTGGACGATCCGTGTCGATTAGCGGTGGAACTGGATAAATTATCTAGCGCTGCACGTCAGGAGCAATGCCTGAAACTCAATCAGCTTTGTGAGGATGTGCCGCCATCGATCCGGATAGATTAAGGCGATTGTCAAACAGTGGCGATTGCGTCAAGGGGGCGATCGCTACACTTTGATCTCTTACTGTTTTGGAAATTCAATAATTAGCCTCTTGATTTCTTGCGGAGTTTTTCCCTCCGCGATCGCGCCCTCAATTATTGTCAACCGAGCTATTGCAGTTTGAGATAAAACATTTCCCCCACTGATGTGGTGATGGTGGATTTTTCGCCCACTCATCCAGCAGTAGCGGTAATACTCATTTTTACGAGAGCCGCGTTTTACCCAGTAAACTTCTGTCCAGTGAGTAAAGGGATGTTCGGGAGCAACAGTAGAAGCAGGCTGCTCCCGAACATGGAGCGAGCACGAAGAATCTAATGTAACCTGCTCCCGAACATGTTTAGTTAATGGGGGTGTGTAACCAACGTTATCCTGCTCCCAGTAAAAATGGTGTTCGGGAGCACTAACTTTGGTTTCCGGTAAAACCAAGTCCAAACCTAACTGCTGATATTCTTTTGACATGATATTAAACCCGACCGCCTGACACGCGGTCATTTTTTATGGAGAAAATCCAAAGGCGTGTAGCAGGTTGTCGAGTGACCAAGATTGTTTTTCCCAATAACGGTTACGCAGGCAGTTGATTACCCACCCTTCAGGATTCCCAATCTTCGCCCTCCCAAACCCATCGACCGAGTGACCGCCTTTAGATTGAAAATAGGCTAAAGCTAAACGAACATCCTCAAACGCGTACTCGAATATTTCCGCATCGGGACCAAAATGTAACCCCGCCTCAGTACAAGCGGTGAATATTTCCCTGATCTCCTCCGTGACTTGGAGAGGAATAGAAGAATGGTTGCTGTTGTTCTCCCCCTCAACGACAGACTGCGGCTTTGGCATGTCAAAAGGGGAAGTTTGCTGCCGAAAATAGGATTTTTCTTCCCGCTTTTTAGGGGGTCTCAGCCACCCCAGAGGGCGAACTATTACTTTGTAAACTGCCCAAGTATATTTTTTTACTACTTGGATTATTCGGAGAGATGCCAGTTTATTGAAAATTTGCTTTAACCACTTCGGTTCATAGCCTTTACCGCGAAATTTCTCTACTCGAATGTTAAATTCTACTAGGTCTATTTCAATCTCAGTAGTCGTCCCAAGCTGCATTAAGAAGTGCCATAAATCCCTTGCGGCTCCTTTTATGCTATGTTCTAGACAGTATTCATCGTGTCGTAGCGTCCATGTACCCGCCGCTAGAGGCATGTCAGACTTTGTTTTTTTGTTCATAATAAAGTTACTAATTTTTGTTATTTGAAGCCGCTTAACTAGAGACTAAGCGGCTTTTCTATACCTAGAAGTTCCTAATCATTAGTACCTCCATGCGGCGATCGCTTCAACTGCAAGTAGTCGTCTGGTAAATCGCTAATTAGTTCGATTCCTAACTCACTGCATACAGCTTTCAACTGAGCAAGAGTTAGTCCATCATCGGGAACATTGCTAGCCTCTAGGCGCATTGATTTAGCCAAAGTCTTCAGAGAAACGCCTAACTCTCGGGCAAGTGCGATAGCCCTGTCAAATCTTGGCGTAGCTTCACCTTTTTCCCAATCGCCAATAATCCTAATACCCACGTTCATACGTCGGCTTAGCTCTGGCTGAGTCAAGTTTGCGCTCTCTCGGAGTGACTTCAAGGTCTGGTACTCTTTATTTTCTTGATCCATACTAGCAGATAGTTGCTAGCAATTTACTGCTTGACATTGGGATAGACTAGCAATAAACTGCTAGTTAAGAAACAACAAAAAAGGCAGGCATCAATACTGGTTGACGCCCAAAATGAATACCTGCCTTTTTTTAAGTCTCTCACCCACATGCAAAACATAAGCCGTCGCGTCGCAGTAGTAGCAGTCGGGACAGCCGAAACCCTTACACACCAAGAATTTGACTACATTCCTCTAGCAAGCAAGTTCAATGTATCACCTCATAAACAAGGAGTATGCAACAGGAACAATCCATAAGTAATGGCACTAAAGCCAGTGAAGACAAGGAGAAGAAGGATAGTAAGCAAACCCGTAGGCACAAGTCTTTACCCGGTTTACCCTCCGCAAGCTCCGCCTCTGATATGAATGATGCGACTTATACCGCTAAGGTCGATCGCACTCCCGTTGACTGGGCATCACTAAAAAATTACGAAGTCTTTTCGCGATCGCCAGATGGTTCATTCCCAATGATCAAAGTCTCTTGCTCCAAAGCTGTTCTCGTCACAACTAGGGAAGTATTTCAAGTTGGCTCTGGCAGAGTTCACAAAATATCCCTATCCAATCACTAATTATGGAAACACCAAAAGACCCTGACTCAACACAATCTCAATACCTAGAAAAACTGGAAGATTTGCTCACCCAGTTCAAAAATGCCGGAATTAACACCGTCTACGACATCTCGCATAATCCAGTGCAACGCTCTACTTCTGAAGTCCTAGAAGAAGTAAAGCAAGCACGTAAATCCGAATATTGACCAGCGCCTACGGCAAAGTTTGCGCTGGTTTTCTATCACCACTATCTCATTGGCAACTAAACAAATTATGACATTAGATCGACCGATACGCGAACCAGAACCATCTCTCCGTCGATACGAATCGTACTCAACCGAGTTTGTTGAGACAAGGAATTCTACCAGAATCGAGTTTTACGAATGCGCTGCAGCCAGAAACGACTCAACATGGCGCGGGGGAACATACTCAATATCTAAACCCGTCGTCAAGGATTCATTTTTAGTAACTGGCGATCGCGAAAGTTACTACTCAAAGTTTTTCCGGGAGTGTGACGCCAAGAGGGAGAGTAAATCCAAATGACACAACCAAACCAAAACCCACAATCTGAAATAGACGGCGCTAGCTTTCCTGAGTGGCAACTTATTCCCAATGGTGCAACTCACACTCAAGCAGCCGAAATCAGTGAGGCTTATCACAAGGGCGAGCCGATGCCCACAACCGGGAACGAACGGGTCGATTCAATCAGCGATCGCCTAACCCGAAATTCTGGTTATGGCAAGTACTCTGATTTTGACGAGGACTAAAAATGCAAAACCTCAGCCTCGGTTTAACACTGGGGCTGATAGCCGCACTAGTCGTTGGTTATCAGTCCGAAAACGGGCGTTTACAGAAAGCGCTTGAAACTTGCCATACCGAAATGCAAGCATTTAAGGAGGGTGTAATTTATGGAAGACATTAATTGGGAGAAAGTAGAATCTCCACTCTCAGCACGTTACGCGAATATTTTTGAGGATAAACCCGATCCTGAATTTTACGAAGCGGTTTTTGAGTACAAAGGCTACTCTTACACCTGGGATGGCGTGATAGGTACTATTGACAACGGCGTAGATTTTTTTGAATGCGAATTTGAGGAAGATGGCAAAGACCTGGCGCAATCAGCAAAGGCTTTTATTGATCAGATCTGTTTCAACTCACCCTCTCCAGGACAGCTAGACATTCCATTTGTGGAGGTCATCAATGGACATCCGTAAAGAGTTTGTGACCATGCCACTACCGGGTTGGAGCCAGATATCCCGCTTCCTCGGCTGGGGAACTGGTAGGGTTGTATTTTCCAGTAGCTACCTATGTATTCACGTCACCCGCGCCACTGCAAAAGCAATAGTTTGGTGCTGTGATGCTACCGAGCGATCGCTCAACAAGTTAGTACAGGTGTACGATGCCTTGCCCTATGGCGGAGTCATGGCACCTCAAATCATTGAGTCAGCGGCTCAAATCATCACAGAGCCGATGGAAATCATCACCGATATCATCGGAGCTATTGAAGGTAAACAGGTGATGATTATCGGCGAAATGGGCACGGGTAAATCGACCCTCGCCCAGTACCTCGCTTACACCGTCGGCGGACGAGTCAAGGTCTATGAGTGCGAGGGAACTCCTACTGACTGGACGGGGTTGGAGGTTATCGGGCGCGGTGAGGATTGGGAAGCGATCACTCACGGTATGGATGAGGATTTAGAAGATTTATCCAACCAAATGAAGCTTAGAAATGAGCGAGGTGATGGCGCTTTAGTTGGAACTGAGCAAGTTTACATCGTTGAGGAGTACCCAGAACTGGTATCAAAAGTACCCAGTTCTGGCGAGTGGTTAGACCGACATGCAAGGCGAGGGAGAAAAGCCAAGCGTTTTGCTATTTGCTTAAGTCAGTACGATAAGGTTGGTGCGTGGGGATTAGAGGGCAAATCTGACCTAGCAGATGCCTTTTACAAAATTCGATTAGGCAAGAAAGCTATCTTTCATGCCAAGTCACTGAGAAACGATGACCTCATCAACTGGCTAAGGCAAGACAAATCCCATTGCTTAATCGACGATCAGCCGTGTAAACTCCCCTCCTACCGGGAAATGAAGTCAGTTTCCGGGCGCGGTGGTCAGACTATACAGCAACCATCACCCAACAACTCAAACCACACCCAAAAAGCACCGGAACAATCGCCACAACCCGCATCTGATGAGGATTTTGAGGCTTTTTCTCAGGACAACAATCGGATTTTGTGGCGCTTAATTCAGCAATTTGGGGCGGAAAAAACCGATAGCGCGATCGTTACCGAAATTCTGGGATTTACCGGAAAGCGGTACGGACAAGGTAAGGCATTGCTTGATACATTGCGTCAGGAGTTTGAATGATAAATCCAAGGTGCATAGATTGTGGCTCATACAAAGTTGAATTTAATAACGACACTGAAGCTTACGTATGTGATTCCTGTGGATTGCTCTGAGTACACCATAAAGATGACCCCGACGATCAAGAGCCACAAAAGTGTGAAATATGCCTCAACACCCAGATTGTTTGGGATGAGGATATCGGAGGAGAAGGCGTTAGCGGATACGTTGATTGTCCGCGTTGTTATGCAAAAGGATACATCGCCTGAAGAGCCGATCTGACCCATCGGCGAAACGGTAGGTCGTTACCTACCGTCGCGGTTTGGGTCCAAACCAACCGTTTGCAAAAGGTGTAGTGACTTCGGGCTTTTTAAAGGAATCAAGCCTAATGGCTTTTTCAGCTTCATAAGCTCAGTTATTGCACTTTTTACAGTAACTCGTAAAGCCTTAAGAGTGAACTAGGCTAACGCCTTTGGGTGATTCGCAGGCTTTTATACGAGATTTTTACGCTCCTACCACCCAATGCAACAAAATAAAAAAATCCTGGGACTTGATATCAGCAAGTCTTCAGTTTCTGCGTGTTTACTTGAAAGTAAACCAAATGATCTGCGTCAATTCTACTATGAATATCCGTTCATGCTATTTCGCGCCAATAGCGACGGAATTAAACAACTCCTGGCGCTAAAGCCGGATATTGCCGTGATGGAGCCAACTGGGGTGAATTACTCCCGTCTTTGGGGAACACATTTAGCTCGTGCTGGAGTCGAAGTACGGCTGGTCGGACACAAGGAATTAAGAAGTTACCGGGAACACCATCTAGGACTACCAGACAAAGACGATGACGCCGATTCTCTCGCACTTGCGTGTTATTGTTTTGAATACTTTGATTATCCCAAGCGTTTTGTACAGATTCGGGATTACACCACAACCCGAATACGGGAACTAGTGCTAAGGCTTGCCCATCTTAATCGGGTGCAGTCTCCCATTATCAACCGCTTGCGACAAGATTTGGCTTGGCAAATGCCAGAAGTTGCTCACATAAAGTCTCGGCGGTCAGCTAGTGGCGATGTGCCACTGCTGTGGGGTTGGCTTTGCAGCGAACGTAAAAGCAAAAGATACAATGCGATTCTTGAGCGCTCTGCTGGATTAGGAATCACAGATAGCGTTCGCCATCATGCAAGACGGCTGTGTGATTTACAGCGAGAGGAGTACAGTATTGAAATAGAGTTGGAACAATTGTTAGCTGAATCTAAATTTACGGCTTATCACCAGGTTTTTAAGACTTTTGGCTTTGGAGCACGGTTAGAGGCAATCATCCTCAGTCAGATTTACCCGCTGGAGAATTACTTTGGCGCTGATGGCAAACCAGAGGTGACAATTAGAAAAGGGCGAAACTCTGGAAAGCCTACAAAACGCCATCTCTCCTTGCGCCGATTTCAGAAATCGCTAGGACTTGCGCCATCTTTGGAAGCTTCTGGGGATAGTCGGAAGATCAAGATTGTTGGTGGTTCTGACTTGTGCAGAATCGCCTTTTGGCAGTGGGTTTTTACTCGAATTGAACCCAAGCGAACCCGCCTCAAAAACGAGATTGGACAAATGCTTGGTAGTCAGTTGGATGCTGAAAAATCAGCAGGTCGCCCAGTTCGATTAGTGCGATCGCGCATTTCTGCTAAAGCTGCTAAGCTTTTGTTCAAGGAATTAGTGCAGGCAATTTGCACAAATACCTAAGAAGTTACAATAATAAAGTTATCAGTCAAGCCATTAATTGACTGATAACGTTATTCCTCAAATTAACTAGAGTGAAGCTGAGATTTCCCTGCCCTTACAAATTGCTAAGATCACAGCTAAAGCAAAAGATAGCCCCAAACTGAGAAGTCAATTAAGACAATACCTCGAACCACGAACTAACAGTATTTTGGAGTCAATTAATCAAGAAATTCTGGAACGTAGCAACCAGGAGTTAAGAGCTAGGGGTAAAAAAGGACTGGTGGTAATTGTGGATAATTTGGATCGGGTAGATCCTCGTGCCAAAACTACCGAGCGATCGCAGCCAGAATATTTGTTCATTGATCGCGGCGATCAGTTACGCAAGCTGAATTGTCATGTGGTTTATACTCTACCACTTTCGTTGATGTTTTCTAATGAAATTGAGACTCTGAAAAATCGCTTGGGGGGTGGTGTTGCAGTTAAAGTTTTACCGATGGTACCAGTGCAATTCCGAGATGGTAGCGATTGTGAGGAAGGAATTGCCCTATTGCGACAGATGGTTTTAGCCAGAGCTTTTCCGGGAGTTAATCCCCAGCTAAGACTAAGTTTAATCGCCGAAGTATTTGATAGTCCCAAAACCTTAGACCGACTTTGCCGAATTAGTGGCGGTCATGTGCGTAATTTGTTAGGAATACTCTATAGCTGTCTCCGGGCAGAAGACCCACCCTTATCCCGAAATTGCGTGGAAAATGCCATTCGGGATTCCCGCGATAGTTTAGTCCCGGCAATTATAGATGATGAGTGGAATTTGTTGCGTCAAGTGGTGCAGCAAAAAAGCGTCAGTGGTGAAGCAGATTACCGCACTCTGTTACGAAGTTTGTTTGTATTTGAATATCAAGACAGTCAAGGACGCTGGTTTGGCATCAATCCCGTGTTAGCGGAAGCGCATAAATTGCAGCCATGAGCGAGTCAAGTCATCCAGAAGATGTTACTGCACAGAACGAGCGATCGCTTTCCACCCTGATGAGAGCAATTACTCGTTCTCAAGGAAGATTTTCTTTGATTTTAGTCCGCTGCAACTACACAAGTGTCAGAGAGGAAATATTAGCAGAATTGCGACGCGGCAAGTTACAAATTCGCGAAATTACTTTAGAGAAGTCAACAGCCAATCTTTATTTAACAATTCAAACAGCAGGTTTACAACAGCCAAATGCGGTGATGGTGTTGGGTTTGGAGTCGGTGACGGCGCTGGATGATTTGCTGATTTCCCTGAATCGAGTGCGGGATGATTTTCGCCAAAGTTGTTCGTTTCCCTTGGTTTTGTGGGTTAACGATTTGGTGTTGCAAAAATTTGTGAAGTTGGCACCAGATTTTTATAGTTACGCTGGTGTACCGATTAATTTAGCGATCGCTACCAATGAATTAGTCAAGTTTCTCCGACAAGAGGCAAATGAGTTATTCACCAAAATTTTAGCAGCAGGTGCAGACCAACAGGAGTATGCTGCTCTGAATTTGGAAATGGTTGCGGGTAAACGCTTTGAAATGGAGTCAGCACTTCGCGACTTACAAAATCGCGGTGATCACGAAGCAGAACTGGAAGCCAGTCAGCAATTTATTTTAGGACGCGATGCTTATCTTAATAATCAGATGGAGCGATCGCGCCTACTCTATGAGCAAAGTCTGGCTTTTTGGCAACAAGAAAATGAGGCTAAAAACGGAAAATCCAAAATCCGACATTCAAAATCGGTGGAGTATCAAGCTTGTTTATTATTTCATTTAGGAATGTGGTGGCGCAGATACGCAGCTTTGCATCGCGCAGAGTATCAAACAGCGTGTTGCCGTGCATTGGATTATTATCGGCAGTGTGTGGAGATATTACAACAGGCATATCCTCAACTAGTAGCTAAGTTTATCAATTCCTGGGCAGAAGTTTTGCTACAGCTTGAGCGGTGGGATGAGTTAGAAACTGTTGCTCAAGCATCTATTGATTTGCAGATAAAATATCCTCATGGGAGGAGGCTGGCGAATGCTTATGCTTTTTTGGCTGAGGTAGCGTTGGTAAAATCGCAATGGCGGGAAGCCAAACACTATGCAGAAACAGCATTACAAACGATTGGCGGCGCTAAATCCTATCTCCCCAAAATTTCTGGCGGTGTTTCGCCTGATTGGGTACAACAATCTCATATTACTTGGTATTTGTTGTTACTATTAAGAGCTACGCAACATCTCGGTGAGGTGTCAGAAGCGTTGCAAAATTTGGAAACGGCTAAACAGCAATTCAAAATAGACTATAATCCGAAGCTTTACATTCGGATCTTAGAGACGTTGCACGAACTCTACTTTGAGCAACATCGGTATTTAGCAGCCTTTAATCTTAAACAAGAGCAAAATTCTATTGAGCAGCAGTATGGTTTTCGGGCTTTCATTGGTGCAGGTCGATTGCAGTCGCTGCGACAAGTGATTAACCCGATGGAGCTGGGAATATCACACCCAGGCGCAATTGCTGCAGAAATTTCTGCTTCTGATCGTCAGCGAGATGTAGAGCGTTTAATCGAACGAATTAGTCGCAATGACCATAAATTGATCGTCATTCATGGGCCATCTGGTGTCGGTAAAAGTTCCCTATTGACAGCAGGCTTAATTCCAGCACTACATGAAATCACCGCTTTTGATGGTCGAAAACCCTTATCTGTAGTAGTCCGAGTTTACACAGATTGGGTCAAAGAATTAAACAAATGCCTAGCCGACACCCTTGCCCTGACGCAATTAATCGTGTCTCCTCACCCTACAGACCCCTTAGAAGCGATTGTTGCAGAATTACGACAAAATATAAACCGCAATTTATTCACAGTTTTAATTTTTGACCAGTTTGAGGAATTTTTCTTTAACTGTCCTCACCCAGTCCAGCGCCGAAAGTTTTGGGAGTTTTTACACGTTTGCTTAGATAGTTTAGAACTACCCTATGTACAAGTAATTTTGTCGCTCCGGGAAGATTATTTGCATTATTTGTTAGAGTGCGACCGCCTGACAAATCTAGAGGTAACAAAAAACGATATTCTTAATAAAGAAATTCGCTACTCTGTTGGTAATTTTTCACCAGCAGATGCTAAACACGTCATCCAAAGTTTAACAGAATGCTCTTTTTGCTTAGAATCAGAGCTAGTTGATGAATTAGTGCGAGATTTAGCCGGAGATTTAGGCGAAGTGCGTCCAATTGAGTTGCAGGTAGTAGGAGCGCAACTGCAAACAGAAAATATTACAACCCTAGTACAGTATCAACAAAGTGGCCCGAAAGAAAAATTAGTTGAGAGATTTTTAGCAGCGATCGTCAAAGATTGCGGTAGTGAAAATCAACAGGCTGCGGAATTGGTTTTATATTTACTCACCGATGAAAACAATACTCGCCCGCTGAAAACTCGCGTTGAAATAGCCGCTAATTTGGTAGCAGAAGCTGATAAATTAGATTTAGTATTAGAGATTTTTGTAAAATCGGGATTAGTCTTGCTGATTCCCCAATCTCCGGCTGACCGCTATCAACTGGTTCATGATTATCTTGTATCTTTTATTCGCCAACAGCGAGGCGCAGAAATACTTGCCGAACTGGAAAGAGAGAAAGCCAAACGCCAGCAAGCGGAAGCACATCTTAATCAAGTTTTAAAACGGCGATTGCGAGAGGCTTACATCGCCGGCTCAGGGTTAGTAACATTAGCTGCTATCTCCGCGATACTAGGGTTACAATCATTCATTGGTCAAACAAATGCTCAGTTAAACGCTCTAAGTGCTTATAGTGAAGCGCTTTTTGCATCCGATAATCAGCAGGATGCCCTCATAAAAAGTTTACAAGCAGGAGGGAAACTGAAAAAGTCATTTGGCATAGAATCTGATACCAAAATTAAAGTTGTCGGCACATTGCAGCAGGCACTTTACAGCTTAAAAGCCAGGGAACGCCAAACCCTCAGCGGGCATAACAATGCGGTAAATGGCGTCAGCTTCAGTCCCGACGGCAAGACCCTGGCTTCTGCAAGTTGGGACAACACAATCAAACTCTGGAGTGTTGACGGCAAACTACTGCAAACCCTCAGCGGGCATAAAGATGCGGTTTATGGCGTCAGCTTCAGTCCCGACGGCAAGACCCTGGCTTCTGCAAGTAGTGACAAGACAATCAAACTCTGGAGTGTTGACGGCAAACTACTGCAAACCCTCAGCGGGCATAAATCTGGGGTGATTGGCGTCAGCTTCAGTCCCGACGGCAAGACCCTGGCTTCTGCAAGTAGTGACAAGACAATCAAACTCTGGAGTGTTGACGGCAAACTACTGCAAACCCTCAGCGGGCATAACTCTGCGGTGATTGGCGTTAGCTTCAGTCCCGACGGCAAGACCCTGGCTTCTGCAAGTCATGACGGCACA
>Ga0209512_1004809_pt1 | contig 11572 bp, 10 predicted proteins | sample frozenSSSSmetaG_FD_184142 | JGI IMG/M metagenome (GOLD analysis project Ga0209512, IMG submission 184142) | Glacier valley bacterial and archeal communities from Borup Fiord, Nunavut, Canada, to study Microbial Dark Matter (Phase II) -... | ecosystem: Environmental > Aquatic > Freshwater > Ice >... | reverse complement strand
TCGGAACCAGCACCCACAAACTTTTAGGCACGACTCGAAACGTCATCGGAGTCATCCCCAAATAGTCGCCATCGACTTGCACGGGCAACACGGTTCGTCCCAAAACCTGCACCTGTCGCGCCCGATAATAGTCCACTTTGGGGTCACGATCGTAGTGCCGCAGCAGAATCGACAACAGCCGCAAGGGTGCCCACATCATGCTGCTGCCCTTAATCACGCACACATCTAGCAAGCCATCGTTGAGAACTGCGTGAGCCGTCAGTTTGACTACGCCGCCATAGAGTTGGCTGTTGCCAATCACAACCATCAAAATCCGTCCACGAATTCGTTTCCCATCAACGCGAATGTGAGCGCGAGTGCCCTTAAATTTTTGGGCAAGTTGAAGCGCTTGAAACACATACGCGATCGCGCCCAGTCGTTTTTTCTCGCCTGATCGAACCGCTGCCGTCACCGCCGCATCAAATCCGATCCCTGCCATGAGCAGAAAATAGCGATCGCCGACTTGACCGACATCGATTTGCTTAAGCTGTGCTTGTAGAAATGCCGTTGTCGATCGCGGCAAATCCATTGGCAATCCCATTTCTCGTGCCCAAATATTTACCGTGCCGATCGGCAACATGGCTAGAGCGGTTTGAGTCCCGACTAAACCATTGATGACTTCATTGACGGTGCCATCTCCCCCAGCCGCAACGACAATGTTGTAGCCTTGGGCAGCAGCTTCTCGCGCCAAGCGTGTCGCATCTCCTGCGCTGCGAGTTGGACGGAGATCGACCAACCAGCCGCTGTTTCGCCAGCGATCGGCGGCGCTTTCTAACGCTGAAATCAAGGTTTGGGCTTGTCCTGCTGTAGGGTTAAACAGAATCAAAACACGCGGCTGCGGCGGAAGCGACATACTCATGAGCCAAAGAGCCTTACAAATCAGTTCACGATCAGGTTCTCTTTGAGAAGTTGACGGCATTCCTCGATCGGTTTGCGCTCCTCCATTGCCGTCACTAATGCCTCGTAAGCCTCCTGATTTTGTTCTAGCAAATTTTTTGCCTGAAGCGATGCCCACCGCTCTTTTTGCTGAATTTCAGCATTGGGTAACCGCAACTGCGCCAACGTCATACGAAGTTTTTGCACATCATCCGCGCCGCCCTCTGCTGAATCGTATGCCAGCGTCTCGGCAACGCCACCCGCCATCCAGACGGCACAGTAGCGATCGACCCACTGCACCGAGAGTTTGCCTGTTTGCAACTGAGTGTCTAATTCTTGCGTGTCAAACTGCACGCCACCCTGCCCAACTTGCCCTTGCCGAAACGCTTCCCAGGCTGTGAGCGTATAGCTCGTCACCGGAATTCCTAATTGTTGGGCAACTAGAAAATGACCTGCCTCATGTCTCGCTACCCGCACCCGATGAGCCGGAGAAAAATTTGCCAGCCAATCCAACAAGATTGTGCCGCCTCTCCCTTGCCAGGTAAAGGTGTCGATCGTCGCGATGCCCAATACCGCAAATGTCGCGATCGCTGGAACTGCCGGAGACAGATGAATCAACGGACCTAATATCGTCGTCACGGTCATCGCAAAAATTGAAATGGCGATCAGATTGAGAGCGATTTGGTTCATCAAAAAAGAGTGAAACAGGATGTATCCTTCACTTTATCGTTTGTTGCCCTTTTGCAGAATTACTGCTTGCCTCTCGCCTTGTAAAAGGTTTCTAAACTTTGACGATCGCCCACAAATCTCCAGTGCCAGGGTTCATAGCTCACGCCCTGCGGATTGTTTTTAGGAAACGAGATCTCAAAGTTAAAGCGGACTGCATTCTGTTTGAGCCAGTTGAAGGCAGCCGTTTGATCAAAGCTGGGGCTGAGATTGGTCGCCGGGACGTTGCCATCTCCAATATCGATCGCGTAGCCCGTGTGATGTTCGCTATAGCCGGGAGGGGCGCTGACCTCGGCTCGCTGGTTAGGAGTCTGCGATCGCTCTGCTTTGACTTCAAAAAAGACGTGCTGTTGATCACTGAGCGATCGAAATGCCGACAGCGGGGCGAGAATAACTCCTTCTGCTTGAGCCGCGCTAGACATCTGCCTAAATGCCTCTGCCGCTGATTTGCGAAGCTTGATTCCACCATCGCCACTAATGGCTTGCAGTTCGGCTTGGGGCGCTTCGGCGTAGGCAAAATGTCCCAGCAGGGTATTGGGAGCCGGACTCGCACTCGGAGATGCCACGATCGAGCCACTTGGCGCAGGAGGACTCGCAGCCGGAATGACAGAACTTGCCTGACGCACACTGTAAGCAAACCAACCGCCCGCACCGAGCGCGATCGCCGCCAAGCCGATAGTTAGCCCGACTCGACTGACGCGAGGCTGCGGCTTGGGTTCGCTCGTCTCTCGCAGAGCTTCTGGAATGTCGTCCATTGAGGATGCAGCCTGATGATTGGGGGGTTTCCCAGGTGAACCAGCGTTATTCAAAGAAAGAATTCCTACACTTCTTTTGCAATCGGCGTGAACGATTCAGAGACGCTACCCTATCGAAAGGATCACGGCAAGGTGGTCTCGATCGTTAAAGCTTACCAAACAATTTTCTGATCTCAGGGGTTTTTAAGCTACCCCTAAAGATACCGATTCTCTGTTCAGGAATGCAAATTTCGTCCCAAATTCATGCCCAATCTTGCGATTCAACTGGTTCATCTCTATCTGCCGCTCATCGGATGGACGCTCCTCGGCTGGTTAATGGGGCGTTATTTACCCAAAACAACCTCGACTTATTTAGGTCGGTTTTTATTTTGGATCGGAGTTCCCATCAGCATTTTGGCATTTTTGCGGGGGGCTGACTTGTCAGGGCAGGTCTGGATCGCTCCGATCGTTGCCTGGGTCGCGATCCTATTAGGTGCAGGATTTGCTTGGCTGTGGATCAAACATCAACCGACTTGGAGCAAGCCCACTCAAGGCAGCTTTCTACTTGCCTCAATGGTGGGCAACACTGGCTATCTAGGCTTCCCGGTGGCGTTGGCTCTGGGGGGACAAAAACTTTTTGCCTGGGCGCTTTTTTACGATATGCTGGGCACCACTTGGGGCGCTTACGGCTTAGGCGTTGTATTAGCGAGTCGATTTGGGCTGGGCATCGAGCGTCGATCGCAGCTCACCCTCGCCCTGCTCAAAAATCCGGCACTTTGGAGCTTTGGACTGGGACTTGCTGGACGCAATGTGCCCTTACCAGGATGGTTAGAGACTAGCTTGCATCAAGCGGGCTGGGGCGCGATCGTTCTGGCTCTCGCGTTAATCGGGATGCGCCTCAGTCAGCTACCGTCACTTTCTCGCCTCAGTTCCGCGACGGTCAGCTTGACGATCAAAATGCTGTTGGTGCCTCTGACGGTAAGTTTGAGCCTCCCTTTTTTGCCCATCCCTGAAGCGACTAAACACACGATCGTCCTGCAAATGGCAATGCCACCTGCTTTTGCAACGCTAGTGCTGGCAGAAACCTATGGGCTAGACAAAAATCTTGCCGTGACCTCTCTCGCACTCGGCTCGATCGGGCTACTCTTCACTTTACCGATTTGGCTTTGGCTGTTTAGCGTCTAGCCTGCCCAACTCACCCCATCATCAGAAAGCACCGAAGGAAGAGGCTTGCGCTCATTGGGCAGCAGGTCAGAAGATTTTGCGGCAATTGCAGGGGGAACCTGTCTGGCAATCGCAGGGCTTAACGACCCGTTAGAGATGGAGGGATTTTGCTGAGAGGGCTTTGCCGCTCGTTGTTCGGGTTCAACGACTTTTTTAATTAGATAATCTAAAGTCTGTTGCTTAACCCAGCCCCGCGCCACTAACACTTCACCAAATCGCATATTATCCATGATCTTTTGATCATTCAGCGCTACGGCAACTTGGGCAGGTGTGATCAAGCCTGCCTCAACTAAATAGCTGCCAATATATTTCGCTCTGGGAGAAGCCAGTGAAACAGACGGAAATTGAACACGATCGCTTCTATCTCGCATTTTCACTCAATAGAGAAATTTTGTTTGTAGTGATGGAACCGACACACCCTTCTTAAATCCAAGCCTACCCAGATTGCTGAAATCACGGGCGGTCACTTTACATTAAGTTCTTCAAACTACCGTGACTTGTAGAGTTATTGCAAAGTTCCCGACAATTCTTCTCAGTATATCAGCCAAAATCAGAAGAAGTGGTTACATAGATCGCCCTATTGCTCAAAACAGCCTTCGGTGAAATCACGCGTTTGATTTATCTCAGAGCGGCTGAAACTCTCCCATCATTTTGACTTCTGGCTCTAAAAAGAGTGCCCACTGCTGCTGCACCTGCTGCTGCACAAACCGAATTAGTTGAAAAATGTCGCTTGCTGTTGCCCCACCGCAGTTGAGAATAAAATTTGCATGACGCTGTGCAACCTGAGCACCGCCGATCTGATGCCCCTTTAGCCCGGTCTGCTCAATTAACCAACCTGCTTTATAAGCGTCAGGGTTGCGAAACACACTGCCACAGCTTGGCATATCGTAAGGCTGAGTGGTCAGTCTCTGGTGCTTGTGGTGCTCAGTCGTGACTAAAACTTGAGCGGGGTTAGCGCCTGGTCGAAGTTGAAACGTTGCCTGAGTCACCAGCCGTCGCCGCGAAGCCATTTTTCCATCAGAATAACCGCCCTGTAAATCAGACGTGCGATAGCGATAATTTAACGCTTGGGGCGTGAGAATCTCAATCTGCCCACTAGGGAACAGCACCTGCGCCTCAACCAAAACGTCCGCGATCGCTTCTCCATGTGCGCCTGCGTTCATCACCACCGCTCCGCCTACCGTGCCCGGAATGCCAACTGCCCACTCAAACCCTTGCCAGCCGCGATCGGCAAGCTGCCATGCTAAACGGGGCAACGGCTCCCCGGCTCCGACCGTCACTTGCCCAGTGGCGTGATCAAAGTGGTTATGCCGCAGATGGCGCGTAGAGATCACCAGACCTGGAAGACCCCGATCGCTGATCAGCAAATTTGACCCGGCTCCCAGCGTGGTTACGGGCAGCCCTTGAAACTGTGCCCACTCAAGGCTTGCCTGAAGCTCTTCAAGTCGGCGCGGCGCAATATACCACTCTGCTGGACCTCCAACCCGAAAGGACGTTAGCGTTGCTAAGGGAACATTGGCTTTTAGTAAGCTGTCAGTGCCGGGAAGCGGGATCGTCTGAACGTCACTTGTGATGGCAAGTGTTCTCGATAATGGGGTGTACGTTGAAAAGTCAGGTGTGTGAGAAGTGCAGGAAGTCCGGGGATCACTTGAAAGAGTCATGGTTATATTAGGTGTTTGAATGCTCCAACTGGAGACCCTGATGGATCTCGTGCACAGAATCTAAAATGGTTGTGCCATAGCCTAAGCGCGCCTGCACCATTCTGAAGACGAGTTTTGTTCAACACCCTGCTGATGCGCCATCACATGGGGAATGATTTGATTTAAGCTTCCTGCCCCCAAGAAAAGCGTCAAATCTCCAGGAGCCAACGTTTTATCTAAAAAGCGAGTGATTGCCTGTAGCGAAGGCTGGTAATAAACATTCGCGTGATGCTTTGCGATCGAGTCTGCAACCTGCTGACCGTTGATTTGTCCCAAATCGGGTTCTCCAGCGCTGTAGATATCGCTGACAATGACGACATCCGCGTCGCGAAACGATTCGGCAAACTCGGTGAGAAACGTGAGAATGCGACTGTAGCGATGGGGCTGAAAAACTGCGACAACCCGACGTTTACGAGTCGTTAACCCAGCATGAATTTGGGCGGATGAGAGTGTGGCTCGAATCTCACTCGGATGGTGAGCATAGTCATCAATAAATAGAATGTCATTGAATGCGCCCCGATGCTCAAATCGCCGCCTCGCTCCTTCACAGTCAGCGATCGCCGCCGCAATTACCGCAAACTCTAATCCCAACAGCCGCCCCACCGCCACGGCTGCCAGTGCGTTACTCAAATTGTGCTCACCCAAAAGCCTAATGCTCAACTGCCCTAACACCTGCCCTCGCTCCCAGACGCAGGCGATCGTGCCCTCTGGGTGATAGTCAATCTGATCGACGGTATAATCGGCTCCAGATTCGAGGTGAAGACTATAGCTGATGCTGGGTTTGAGGCGATCGCGCACCGTCATACAGTCAATGCTGCCGATCACCGTATGACAACGGCTCGAAAACGTCTGAAACGTCTCTACAACCTGTTCTAAGCTGCTGTAGTGGTCAGGATGGTCAAGTTCAATATTCGTGATGATGCCAATATCAGGAGAAAACTTCACCAGCGACCCGTCTGACTCGTCGGCTTCTGCAACCAAATAATTGCTTTGCCCCTGACGGGCGTTGCCTTCCCAAGCGGGAACTTCACCGCCGATAATGATCGTGGGGTCAAGCCCAGCCATCAGCAGCATGTAGCTAATCAGGCTGCTAGTCGTGGTTTTGCCGTGAGTTCCGGCAACGGCGATGCTTTGATAATCTGCAATCAAAGCGGCGAGAATGTCCGATCGGTGAAAAATAGGACAGCCTAGCTCGATCGCTGCCCGATATTCAGGATTCGCAGCATTGATCGCCGTAGAGCAAACAACCTGGGGCAAAGCCGAAGTCGATTCGGTTTTCGACGATCGACTTTTCACAGATGACTCAACTGTTGCAACGGCTGTAGAAGCTAGATTGACCGCAACGGTCGGGAGCAAATCAGCCTGAGACTTAAAGAACTCAAGATTGGACGCATCTTGACGACTAAAAATATGGGCACCTAATGTTTCGAGGCGCTCGGTAATATGGCTTAAGCGAACATCAGAACCGGAAACAGGCAGTCTACGCTTCGTTAAAACATAAGCGAGAGCCGACATTCCAATCCCACCAATTCCAATAAAATGAAACGGTCTGCCGCTGAAATCAACGGAATTCAGCATCTTAGCTCCTCACACACCACACCAATAACACGCGCTATCATATCAAGAATTGCTTTTTCACGGTATAGATAAACGAGAATTTCCTTCTCTTCAATTCAAAACCGCGATGTTGGCTTTTGCCTGACATAGCAAGAGGCTTGATTTCTCCCAACTCCTTTGACTGATCCATCATCAGTCGCACCCCTAGCTAAATTACTACACGATTAAGTGAGTCAATTCCTGATGAAAATTCATCAGTATTTAGGGGGTCTTCAGAGTTGAAATGAGTTGCCATCTAAAATAACCCGAATTCCTCAAATCAGCACATGGATTAAAAAATTAGCGTTGCTCAATCGATCTATGAAGCACAGATTGTACCCTCACCCTAGCCCTCTCCCTAATGGAGAGGGGACAAGAGTTTTGGCTTCCTTCCCTCTGGGGAGAAAGGTTGGGCAAAGCTCTCGCCCCACCTCGTGAGGCAGGCATTTCATGTCTGCATTCACCAACGCCAAAAAATTGACAGCAGATTGAGTTTTGTCCAAAACCAACGTGGTCAGCTATGTCTTGACGATGCAAAAGCTGGCAGTGTTGGGAAGGGACGTTTAACCCAATTCGTCAGGAGCACCTGCTGATTGCTGAGACGGCTCTAAGCCAGTTGGCGCTCGATCGAGTCGGTTGGTGCCGAGTCGCATATCGCTTTATCAGTCCCGGTTGCTCTTTAGACGTGAACCCCGATTGCATAGGATTCAGTGGGCGATCGCCTTTCTGTCAATAGTCAAGCTTTTTCTCAATTTTTGACCTTTGATCCCCACTCCCCGATCCCGCTCTTTCACTGCCTGTTTTCCTCTAATAATTTCTTTACCTTTTACGATATGATGTGTCTCATCAATAGGTATTTATCTACAGAGGGCGAGCGCAGTCATGAGAGTAGCGATCAACGGCTTTGGACGCATTGGGCGAAACTTCATGCGTTGCTGGGCGGGCAGGGAAAGCAGTCAGATAGAAGTAGTCGCTATCAATGATACGTCTGACCCCAAGACAAACGCTCACCTGCTGACCTACGACACGATGTTAGGTAAGTTTAAAGCCGATGTGAGCGCCGATGAAAACACGATCACGGTCAACGGTCATGTGATTAAATGCACGAGCGATCGCAACCCAGAAAACTTGCCCTGGAAGGATTGGGGAATTGATTTAATCATTGAATCAACCGGAGTGTTCATCAGCAAAGAAGGCGCATCCAAGCACATCAACGCTGGCGCTAAAAAGGTGTTGATTACGGCTCCGGGTAAGGGTGAGGATGGCACGTTTGTGGTGGGTGTCAATCATCAAGATTACGATCATTACAAGCACAACATTATTAGTAACGCAAGCTGCACTACTAATTGTCTTGCCCCCGTTGCCAAAGTCATTCACGAAAATTTTGGCATCATCAAAGGCACGATGACTACGACTCACAGCTACACAGGCGATCAACGTCTGCTAGATGCGAGTCACCGCGATCCGCGTCGGGCACGGGCTGCTGCGATGAACATTGTTCCGACTTCGACGGGTGCTGCAAAAGCCGTAGCTCTGGTGCTGCCCGAACTGGCAGGCAAGCTGAACGGGATTGCAATGCGGGTTCCGACTCCTAACGTGTCGGTGGTTGATTTGGTGGTTCAGGTTGAGAAAGCGACGATCGCCGAGCAGGTTAATGAGGTGCTAAGAGCCGCTGCTGAAGGTCAGATGAAAGGAATTATCAAGTACTGCGATTTACCTCTAGTGTCGAGCGACCACGCAGGAACCGATGAGTCTTCGATTATTGATGCGGCTCTGACGATGGTGATGGGCGGCGACATGGTGAAGGTGATCGCTTGGTATGACAACGAGTGGGGCTATAGCCAACGCGTCGTTGACTTGGCTGAAATCGTAGCTCAAAAGTGGGTTGCTTAAGATTGGTTAGACATTAACTTTAAGGTCCCCAATTCCGAGTTTGGAGTTGGGGGTTTCTTGTATAGTCGAAGTAGCATTGTCAAGTTGCTAGGGTTTGTCATGAGTACGCTGAACGAGATCAAAGAGGCTGTTAGTCGCTTTTCACCAGAGGATCTTGCTGCTTTTCGCGCCTGGTTTGTGGAATTGGATGCGGATGCATGGGAGCGGAAGATTGAAGAGCATAGGAAGGCAGGTCGATTAAGTCCGAGGCTTCTAGAAATTCTTGAAGCTTTACGAGATGTGGAAGGTCAGAGCAAAAGATGGCTAGAAGAATATCGGACGGACGGGATTGACTTAAAATCTCAAGGAATTGATCAAGCGCAGGCTCAGGTTCTACGATCTAGCCTCGCCACTTTCTTAGAAGATTGGGACAGTCCTGAAATGAGCATCTATGACAACTACGACGCAGCTAAAGCCAGTGTTCAAGCGAGGTGATGTAGCGCTGGTACTTTTTCCCAATTCCGATCTGATTTCTTTTAAGACGCGCCCTGCCCTAATCGTTCAAGCGGACGGCTTGCAGACTGAACTGCCACAGATCATTATTGCGATGGTGACAAGCAAGATGTCTCGATCGGGGCATCCCAGTCGCGTTACAATTTTGCTAAATTCATCAGAAGGGCAACGATCAGGTCTGCTAAAAGACTCAGTGGTGATGACTGATAACTTAGCCACGATCGTGCTTTCAGCCGTTCATCGAGTGATTGGCTCATTACCGACAGAAGACATCGATAAAGCGCTGAAACATACGCTTGGGCTGTAGCAAAAGTCTTTGACCTAAACTACTTAAGACTCGTTTCGACATTCGCTAATAGTTGTTGTAGTTGCTGTCTCTGCTGATCGAGCCAAGCTTTTTCTGCTGTGCGCTGTTCGGGTGGCTCTTGTTGATAGCGCTTTTGCAGGGTGAGGAAATGATTGTAGAAGGTGAGTGCCCATTTCACGACTTTTTCGAGCATGGCAAGACGATCGTTGATCACAAGCTCAACTCGCCCCTCGATTTTTGCAAATCCTTTATCTCTGAATTTGTCTACTTCGTCCCATGAGATGTTACCAAATCGGCTCTGCCACTCTTTGACTTTAGAATTAGTGTCATGAGATAAATCAAGAGTATGACTATTAGACAGCGTGCCTAGCTTCCGATAGAATTTATCTTCTAGCTCTGCCAGCAAGCTTTCTTTTTCTTGCGTGATGCTAGATTTCAATTCTGGATCGAGCAGATCTGTGAACGTTTGTGCTGAGTCTAAGTGCTTAATGTCGAGTTTTTGGAAAAGTTCATCTAGCGTTTCTTTAACTGCCTTGTCTAAGCTCTCAGAGATATGACTGATCTTACCTGGCAGTTCTCGCGTAAACCCATCTTTGTCAGCCCAGCCAATCACTGCGCGTTGCTGACTTTTTGAATCAAAAAAGAATTTCTTCTTTAACTCCTCAATCTGATTAAGCCAGTTCTGGTTAGCTTGCTCAATAATTTTCGCCTTTTCTTCGGCTGCAAATTGCTGAAGGTGGTTCCACCATCCGCTAATTTCGCCGACTTTCTCCAAAATCACAGAGTCCGAAACTGCGATGACCTGCTGCTTGCTGTGCCAGACGGCTTCTGACTGCTCTAGAGTTTTCATGCAGCCTATCAGGTTTCTTCCGAATTGAACTTGTGCCTGTAGAAGATCATCTAAACAAGGCTGGATCGAGCTACGCAACGTTGTAGCGGATTGTTTGATCTCCAAGGATTCCACCGAGTGATATTGACCCGCTAACAGTTCTGTTGAAGATTGGGCGATCGCTCTCAAAGACGTGAAATATTCTTTCATCAACTACCTTCCACAAGCAAAACAGTAAATTTACTGAGGCTGAATCGGCTAATTAGCTAATTTATTCACTACATCATACTTAATCAGAAAGTTTGCGAATAGACTGGTGGCATCTCTATCGAAATTATACCTATCGCCCTATGCCACTTGCATTTAGTCTTCTCGGAGAAGCTCTTCTAAAATCCGGCAAACTCCAGTACATGATGTCTAAAACAGGAGAAGTGCTTCCTATGCTAGTAGACGTTGATACGGGCAAGATTTTTGAGATTGGGAGAGTCGTTGCAGGAGGTTTTAATCCTGTAGTTGCACCATTTAAACTCATAATGGATGGTGCTCAAATGGTTCAGACTCATCGTGGGTTTCAAAAAACCTACCAAATGATCGGAACGCTTCAGCAAAGTTTGGGAGTCTTGCAAACGACAACCGCCATTATTGGGGCAGGGGTTGCAGTCACCGGAGTTTTAACAGCAGTAAACCTCTATCAAACGCTGCAACTGAGAGAAGACGTAAAGCAACTGCGAAAAGAATTAAACAATGGCTTTCTGGATATCAAACAAGTTCTGACCTCGCAACACACAGAGATTTTGCAACGCATTGATCAGCAGACATTTGACGATCGCCGACGAGAATTAGAACGCGCCTACGCTCGGTTTGCAGAAGCGACGAAATTAGTCAGGTTAGGGCTGGAGTGCCAAAACGTAAATGCTAGAGACAATTATTTAGCGAACGCAGTGCAAACCATGAGTGAGTCACTGGCAATTTATAACGACCCCAGGTTATTGCCAGAAATGAATGCGGCTGGAAAACTGCGTCGATTTGAGTGCGCTTGGACGATCGAGCAAACGATCGCCCTAGTCTTTCAATTACACAATGAGCCGATCGCTGCCAGTAAATGTATTTCTGATTTGCAAAACAACATCAAACAGAATACTCTCTCGGTGGTCGC
>Ga0209512_1004808_pt1 | contig 11574 bp, 6 predicted proteins | sample frozenSSSSmetaG_FD_184142 | JGI IMG/M metagenome (GOLD analysis project Ga0209512, IMG submission 184142) | Glacier valley bacterial and archeal communities from Borup Fiord, Nunavut, Canada, to study Microbial Dark Matter (Phase II) -... | ecosystem: Environmental > Aquatic > Freshwater > Ice >... | reverse complement strand
CCTCCCCCGCCACGAGCTGCCGTCCCCTCACCAGCATCGGCCCGACGTCGTCACGCGGGACCGTGACATCAATGCCTCTCAACGCCGTCTCAGCATCGTCCGCATCCACACCGCCAGCGAATGAGAAGGTGAGCACGACATCCCTCGCGACGCCCCGCAGCATCGCCCCCTCGTCGCCCGCAGCGATATCTCCCAGGAACGTCTCCAGCGCGCGCACGAGCCGCGCCGACGGGATCCGCAGCGGCGCCGCGCGCGCATCGAACGTCGCCGCCAGGAAGCCGACCAGCGTCGCGCGCAGCGCCGCCGGCATGCGCGTCAGCAGGAGCGGGTAGCTCGTGAACCCGGGCGCCTCCTCCTTCTCCGCCGCGCCGCCGTCGCGCAGCAGGATCGCCGAGTAGCTCGCCTTCTCGTAGACGACCTCGACCAGGATGCCGCGGCCGCCGCGCGCGATGTCGTCGTCCTCGCGGTCCGGGGATCGCGCGGCCGCCGCCGCCCACTCGTCGGGCGTGCCGAGCGGCGTGCAGAGGACGGCGCGCAGGGAGCCGACGCGCGCGAGTGCGGAGTCGGGGTCGGAGGTGGAGGTGGAGGAGAGGCCGACGCGGACACCGCGCAGGACGTCGCCGGCGAGGAGGTCGCGGAGCTGTGAGGCGTGGGTGCGCAGGGAGGCGGGGGTGAGGGCGGAGAGGTGGTGGAGGGGGGAGAGGCGGTGGAGGGTGAAGGTCGTATTGTAGAGGGGGTAGGGCGCTGTGTCGGGGGCCGCGGGGGCCATTGGTGCGGTGTCTGGTCTGTGGCGGAGATGGAGCTGTGCGCTGAGAGATTGGTGGTTGGGGATGGCGGTTGAGAGATGGGATTCTTGAGGGTTGTTGTTTGGCAAGGAGCTGGACAGCCTTGTGGTGCACAGGCCAGGATAGGTGAAGGCTGAGAGCGAGGGCGAGAATTGGACGCGATGATTGGCTCTCGGCAATTCGACCGCAAGGCTGTGGGTTTAGAGGGGGATTTGGCCAGAGCAATTGCTGTGCCAACCACAACACGACGTGGATCCTTCGACGCGGCTGAAGTCGACACCACGCTCTACACGGTAGCCCTTCAGCTTGAGACCAAGCTCGATTACCAGCATGAGTTATTTCCTCATCATTTATCATTCATCTTCTAGTTATACTTAAGCCCACTTGCTTACTTGTTTATTTCTCTATTGAGCACCCGGATCTCCGGATCTCAGCCATCGAGCGCATCATTATCACTACCCAACCATTGCATCTCATTTCTCCCCTCCGCATTCTCACATCATCACTCCAGCCATGAAGCTTCCCCTCTGCACCTCTCTCCTCCTCCTCCCCTCCGTCCATGCGTGGGGATCCCTGGGCCATACCACCATCGCCTACCTCGCCGAGCAACTCATAGCGCCGCCAACGACGCTCTACATGCAGGCCGTCCTCAAGAATCACACAGACTCAGGCTACCTCGCCGCCGTCGCCACCTGGGCAGACTCATACCGCTACACCGCGAACGGCCGCTTCTCCGCTGGCTTCCACTACATCGACGCCGCGGACAGTCCGCCGGAAGCGTGCGGCGTGGTGTTCGCGCGGGACTGCGAGGAGGCCGGCTGCATCATCAGCGCCATTGCAAACTACGTATGTCGGCTCTCTCTCTCCCCCCCTTCGCCGAACTCGGCACTACGCGCCAGGCACGGCTCCGAACGCGCGCTGACTCCCCGCAGACTACGCGCCTCCTCGACGCCGACCTCCCGCCGTCCCAGCGCGCCATCGCCGCGAAATTCGTAGTCCACCTCGTCGGCGACATCCACCAGCCGCTGCACGCGGAGGCACTGTTCCGCGGCGGCAACGGCGTCAACGTCACCTTCGCGGGCCGCCAGACGAACCTGCATTCCGCGTGGGACATGGCGATCCCGGAGCGCCTGATCGGCGGGTACACGGCGGCGCATGCGCTCAACTGGTCGCGGGCCCTGGGCGCCGATGTGACCGAGGGGCAGTATGTGGGTGAGGTTGGGGGGTGGCTTGAGGGGATCGGGTTGGAGGATCGCGAGGGCACGGCGATGGGGTGGGCGCGGGAGAGTAATGGGTTGGTGTGTGAGGCGGTTATGCCGGGGGGGTGGGAGGAGTTGGAGGGCCGGGAGCTGGAGGGGGAGTATTATGATGGCGCGATTGGGGTGGTGGAGAAGCAGGTGGCGAGGGCGGGGGTGAGGTTGGCGAGGTGGCTGGATTTGATTGCGGAGTCTGATAGGGGGGAGTTGTAGGGAGGTAGCATGATATTCCTGTCGGTAGTAAGTAGACGACAAATAAATAGTAACGGCAGCACCTTATTCTGGCGCAGATACATCGCGAAGGAAAATGTGCTCCAACGTCGTCAAACCCAGGCGTGCCAGTGATCACCAGTCACGACCAAGTGTGCCGCAGCCATAGGAAACAGGTTGAGCAAGTTGAGACTTTGTCAACTTCTAGCATGGAAATAATTCTGACCAAGGTCTCCTTCCTGTGTAAATAAATACTGATACTATACATCCTCCACCCTTTCGCCACAACGAAGATTAAGAATCAATATTATCAATTTATCAGCATTTCTCCCCTAAGCAGCATTATCCAGGCCCAACGCTCACAGGTGCAGTATTCACTTGCGACGTCTTCGTTCTTCCTCAACTATCAACATCGGCTACGGTCGATCTATCATAATATCAAATATCTCTCTCCTCCCAACAAATTCCCCCTTTGTAGCTCAGTTGGATTAGAGCATCGGACTGTAACTGTATGTCACGTGACAATCATCCGGGGGCCCGCGGTTCGATTCCGCGCGAAGGGAATCTACCTCTTCGGAAGAGCACACTCTTCTATGAATCTTCTTTTTTGGCCTTTTTTTCCCCTACGGATTTAGATGCTAGATGAGTGAGAGATACATAAAATAGGGGGTTCTAAAGAGCAAGGATTTATTTTGTATATAAGACACTGCTCCGAAAGAGTACAGGAGTCTATCTAGACAGTAAGTAGTATCTATCCATCCATCCCTCTCTCAGTTGCCATTTTTGCGGTTTTTTGCCCTGCGGGCTTTAGTTGTTGGGTGGTCAGATCCTCGCTTGTCCTAATCACAACCCTCTCTGCCCACCCACATCTTAACAAACATTGTTAAAATCGTTGAAATTTAAACATAAAAAATTTAGTAAAAAAGAAAGCAAAAGAATTGACAACTGTGGGATTCGAACCCACGCGGTTTCCCACTAGTAATTTCTGTGTCAGGTGATCCTGAAACTAGCGCCATAACCACTCGGCCAAGTTGCCTTGTATGAGAGAATGCCCGTTTATATATATATGTGTATGATTGATAAAACAATGTAAATTATTTAAACTATCCATCGACGTTCCGGGTAATGAATGCATCATCATCTCCGTCCCCGGTTCATTGATTCATGGCTAACTCGGTCAAATCCAGAAACGCCCACTAAGGTTTTCACAGGGTAGTATCGGCACTTTTCAGAAGTTATGTACTGTATGTACTGTACGGAGTATGTCATCATCCCAGCCACCTATGAGCAAGGACGGCGGAGAGGGCAGAGAGGGCGGAGACGGCCGCTTTGCGAAATTCATCATGCACGAGTGCCAAGTCGAATTCAGGATTATCGTGGACTCTGGTGGACTTTCCTGGCAGAACGCTGGTCGTCTGATCGGATCAAAGGACATCTGAGGAAACATCTGAGAAGACACCTGAGAAGGCATCGGGGAAGGACGGAGATCTAGAGGTCCTTCACCGTCGCTCTGGAGCACAGTGGGTTTCAAGACTTCCTGTGTAGACCGTCCTATGACCGTGACCCAGCACTTGTCTGTCGCATGTCAATCAGCTCCTCGAGACTCGAGACTCAAGACCGTCAAGAACAGATAGGCCATACTGCCATAGAGGTACTCATCAGCTTTCGAGATTTCCGAGACTGGAGACCGTTAAGAAGGCCATATTGCCATATACTCATCAGCTTTCGAGACTTCCGAGACTTCGGAGAATTGAGAAACAGAGACCGGGCCAGCCAAGATCGAGGATAGGGTCAGGTCACATATGTCCACATAAACAGACAACCAGGGTGTAATGCTGTACATGCAATATCCCAGCTCCAGGCTTCTCTTCTCGCATTCCAAACACTTTCGACATCCAGACCGCTCATGTGGTCTGTCTTGACACTTTCTTGACACATTCTCCATGCCGCTGTCGTCGATCTCTCGTCGATCTCGTCCAAAAAGATGGAATTTCGGATCTCATTCCGCTTCTCCATCGATGAAGAAGATGATTACAATAGTGCCGCTAGAACTTGCCGCAGTTCTAGCCCATACAGTTATGTGGGAACGTAGGAATGGGGTTGATATTGTGCTCTTGGCACCATTGTCTTACCATTCCGTTCTGAAAAATGAAGAAGAAAAAAAAAAAAAACCCTGTTAAATATCGATAGTTCTCCGACCGCTCCAGGTTCCATCGTGCTCCTCTAACCACTTGAAGCTTCCGTCGTCACGGACTATCAATACACAGTGGGCCATAGAGTAGCGGCATATAGGTAAGTCGACCTATTCATAGAGAGCGGCATGTAGGTAAGTGTCGACCTATTCCATTATTCTACGGATATCTCACAGCTCGGATTCATTCAAACTCGGTATAATTCAAACTCGGTATACGGATCACGTATCACCGGGCACTTTCCCGTCTCCACCCTTCTCATCTGGCCCCCTTACTTATGTACGAGTGGAGTTTTATCTTATTTTCTACGGAGCATATCGGCATTCATTCTCCCCTTTTCCCCTGTTCCCCTGAACCATGGCGGCTGCCCATCTCGGGACTTTCCTTAATATAATCGCTGATCGCTGATCGCTGTGGTTATTCATTTATCTGCCAAGTCCTGATACCCAGTTCCTAACTTAGTTTTACATGGGCATGGCATGATGCCGGTGCTGACGAGGGTCTAATCTCTAGTTGCCTCGCGGAGAAAAGCTTTTCATACTCCGTACCTGCGGAGTAAGACAAAAACCAAGAATAACCAAGACGCCGGCCGTACAGGCTGAACCGGGAGGTGGCCCGGTTGGTAGATTGAGAAACCCCTGTACACCCTACACCCGGGGAGGGCCGTATTCGTACATACGAAGTACGAAGTCGGTCTCAGGCTTTGGGTGGCAAACTGAACCACATGAACCACATGAACCACATGAGGAAGATACTCGCGAGGGCGAGGCCAAGGCCAAGGCCTCTAGCTAGTCTCTTCAGGTTTTCAACATCTTCAGCCCAGTACAAATGTACATACAATACGAAGTACGAAGTAGAGATAGTATTATTCTACTGTGTTATGTACATACGTGCGCTTTTAAAACGGGCCTCCGCGTGCCCCGGCCCGCCGAAGACAAGACCGAGATGAGACGCTCTGTGTGTGGGGATCAAACAGACTGGACCATTTTCACATCGCAACGTCATCGAAATTTCCACTCCGACCGCTCTGGGAGTAACTGCAATGCAAAAGCGGAACTGAAACGGCCGCCGTGGCCGGGAAAGTACTTTGCCTCGGTCAACCGACCGAGCACCTACGAGGCCGCATCATGGATGATGGATGATTGATGATTGATGACATTCTTCATTTCTCAGGGAATATGATATATCCAAACGTGCATAGCCGTCGAATTAAACTTTCTCCAACTGTCTCTTCCCCACAGCCCACAGACTTCAACATGTCGGCGTCATCGTCCCTGGATCAGGAATCTCATCGCACGAGAAATCATGCCACCTTCATTTTAGACTTTTCGCTGCCACGAGCCACGCTTGGCACTTGCTCAACGGAGCCTCAACTCGTGTGAACACCATGGAGAGATTTTTAGTGGAGATTTTAACCGACCCTGAATTTTTTTTCTATGGTCCCCAATTAGACGGCATTCCGCCCCACAGACTCTTCTGAATCATTTTCGAGAAGACGGTTATTTTTCGGAGACAGGCAGGGCACTGCCCACGAGACCAGATGCACCGAAGACGCATTCCATGTGGGCGTCATGCCGCTGCCAACCCGGATCACACTCATCCTATTTGCCGCTGTTCCGATCTTACGGGTTCTTTCGTCATGGGGATTTGGAGGACTTCTAGACCCCTCCCTCATTTGAATCAGAGCAATCTCCACAAACCAAAAAACTAAAGAAACTTCACAAAGTCATAGCATTTCGGGAAAAGAAACCCCCTCCAATCAAGATATAGCAGAGGAGACTATTGCCAACATCCCATGTTACCATTGCAGAAGGGTCTGGAGTCTGTTCTAGACAGACATAAGGAGCCGATTCCTGAAGACGCACACAAGGAAACTTTCCTCGACGCAGATTCCGAAGTCGACATGCCGTCCAGGATATCAAATGAGAGCAGAGACTCCTCCTTGAGGGTCATCATCATTGGCGCTGGCGTTGGTGGCCTCACCCTCGCACAGTTGCTCATGTCGTCGCCAGGAATAAAGGTTACATGTTACGAGCGTAGTGCAACACTCGATGACCGCCTCAGCGGGTTCCGTGTCATGCTCTCAGGCTCGACATTGACGACGTTGAAGGGCAAGCTCTGGAACGAGGTCTGGTCACATATCGCCCTCAGCATTGGCGAGCAGCCCGAGGGTGGACAGAGGATAGACTTCTTCAAGGGTACTGGTGAGAAGATGTTCTCATGGGACTCGGAGCCAATGCGGGATCAGTTCTCCGTCTCGAGGTGGCAGCTGAGGCAAGGCCTGCTGCACCAGAGCGAGCCCTTCCTGAGGGTCGGCAAGATCTTTGAGCGCTACGAGGAGTTGCCAAAGGGAGGAGCGAGAGTCTTCTTCAGCGACGGAAGTACGGATGAGTGCGACCTGCTGGTCGGCGCCGACGGCTGGAACTCGAGAGTCAAGAAGCAATTGATTCCCACCGCCACCGTCAAGACCGTGGATGTGGCAGTCGTCTATTTCAAGGTTCCCCTCACACCAAAGTCAATGGAGTTATTGGAAGAAGCTGGCAGCTCAATGGTAAGGCTCCGCAGCCCAACCCCACGTTACACAGGCATCGACTAACAAACCACCAGGCCTTTGGCCACCACAACCAAAACATCTTCCTCGGCCCCTGGCAAAACCCTCTCGCCCCCTACGCATCCCGCTACACAGCCTTCACGATCGAGCCCGAGGAGTCCTACATCATGTTCGGCGTCGGCTCGCCCACGAGCCTCTTCCAGAACCGCCGCGCCGCGCCCGACCGTCTCACGCCGGGCGAGCTCAAAGCCGAGATCGTGGCCCGCATCACCGACCCGACCATCCACCCGCGCTTCGCCGAGCTCGCCCGCATGGCCTGCACCAACACGGCCTACGTGCACATGGTGCGCAAGTGCGAGGCCATCAGGCCCTGGGCCTCGCAGAACGTCACCCTCCTCGGCGACGCCGTCTTCAACATGAGCAACATGCTGGGCAAGGGCGCCAACTGCGCGCTCCTCGACGCCGTCTCGCTCGCCGAGACCATCAGCTCGCCCACCTACAACCGCCGCTCGCCCACGCGCCTGACCAAGTACGTGACCGAGAACATCGAGCGCCGGCAGCGCGAGCGCCACCGCTCGGCGCTCATGCAGAAGATCGTCTTCTTCGGCCAGAACAAGCTCAAGGACTACGTGCGCAACAAGGCGCTGCCGTTTGCGCTGAAGCGCATCGACGTGCTGGACCAGGAGGAGCATGATCTCGCGGGCGGCGACTGGGTCGTTGACGAGGGCGCGTGGAGGGAGAGCACGGGCGAGGCCTGGGCCGAGGAGCTGAAGTGGGAGGAGCTCTACGACGCGGAGCATGATGGGGAGAGGCGGAGCACCCACAGCAAGGAGAGCAGGGGCAGCAGGGAGAGCAGGGACACGCGAGACGGGAGTGACAGTAGGAGCCACAGTCGCCAGACTGTGCCGAGCGCCGAGGGGAAGCAGAAGAGGAGAGGAGTTGTGGGAGACGACGAGCTGAGAGATCGCTTTCTGAACATCAGCTGAGCGATGCATGAAGGATGGATGGGGTAAAGAAAAAGAAAGTCCTCTAACGGCCGAAAAAGATACCCTTTGTAGCTATAAATTGATTGTAATAGTATAGTAATGTTCAACACGAAATTGCCTTTCTGATCCCTCTTTTTTGAAAGTAAACAAGCGCTAACTACCTCAGTCCAGAGCCACATCCCCTCATCCCATCCCTCGATGCCCAACCTTCGCGTCTCCTCCCCCCTCTGCAGATCCCCAGACCGCCTAGAAGATCGTGACGGCCAGCGTACCAGTGGGCCCGCGCGTCGTCGCAACATCACCCGTCGACACCGAGACCCCCGTGACCCCGACCAGCGCGCCCGTCACATGCGGCCCGCAGCCGCTCGTCCGCGTGACCGTCTCCGTCGCCGTCGCACACCCCGTCTGGCACGTCGCGCACCTGGGCACCGTGGTGGTCGCCGTCTTCGGGCAGCAGGCGTCGGCGCACGGCACCGTGACCGTGCGCGTCTCGAGGAGGATGCACATGGGCACCGGCGGGCACGTGGCGGCGTCGAAGCCCGAGCACGGCGTGGCGGCCGTCGCGGTGTAGGTGTAGCACCTGTGCGGGCGCGTGGCGAGGGACGTCACGGCCGTGGTCACGATCTGCTGCGTCGTGTAGGTCGTGGTGTGGATGGCGGTCACGACGGTTGCGGTGCAGGTTGGTGCGGGGTCGGTGATGAGGCTGGTGACGGGGCTGATGAGGGAGCGGGTGGGGGTGCCGAGGGAGGGGTTGCCGCCGCCGGTCGAGAGGATGGTGGTGCGCGTGATGCTGCTCAGGGACGGCGCGCCTGGGGCAAGGTCTGTTGCCACTCCGTCGATGATGGTTATGCGGGTTGGACTGCCGAGAGAGGGCCCAGCTGGCGCAATATCTGTTAGTGCGGCGTCGGCGATTGTGGTGCGCGCTGGGTCACCGAGGACTTGGGCGAAAGACGTGCTGTGGGAATCATTTAGAATTATGTTGTGCCTGAGAGTAAGGGATGAAAGTATCATACCTGAACAGGCCAGCAGCCAGCAGGAGGACATTGAGCTTCGCCATAGCGATGATGTTTGATGGATTTATTCTGTTGAAGAAGAGGCACTGTTGGAGAAGAGAGGAATATTGAACTATTGCTGAGGAGAAAGTAGAAAGACGAGTGACGCTCGATAAATAAACGAAAATAGGAGCTGTCCCTTGCCTTGATTGCTTTAAACGCGTGGATTTATACCTTCAAAATTCAGCGCTGTCGTTCGTTCCATCTGGTCAATATTGATATTTTAATATCAACAACTTACGTGGTGTTTCCTTGGTCATGTCAATTCAGGGCAACTGTCATCTTCGGATGAACGTTTATATGTTCTGAAATCTGGAGCAGGTTCGTATTTAACCTTTGGCAGAGCTCTGATGGGATGCCAATCGCCCTCCGAAGAATCCTTTTAATCTGGCCCATGCTGTCCTGGCTCCCGAGGCCGAGTAGAGACGTCGTACCTGGCATTAGCCGGCAGAATAAATGAAGATATATTGCGAGAACATGTGAGTTTTTCGATAGTTCGTCGTCGCGGATAATTGGCCTCTTGGCCTGGTTGCAACTGCACCACACAGCATCGTTCTTGGCGACGCAGGATATGATTATGTTGGACCTCGTGGATCACGGCAGCATGGAGAAGAGGAATGTTGATATAGATGGTATAGATTATATAGATTCATGGCAATTCGGAAGGGAAGGGAAGGGATCTAGCGAAAAGGAGGGGTAATCTGGGGTAAATGAAGCATGCGATCACAGACTCAGAGCTTTTAGGAATTCATGATAATGCTAATGCTTTACATATTCATTCTCCAATAATGTTGAATAAAGGAATAAAGGGTGGTGCCTGTAGGCACTCGGGATTCTCTATTTAGAGAATTCATGAGAATCTTCATGTGCATGCATTATGAGAGCCCTGACTTTGTCTAATTAATCAATTTACATTTAAACACTTCAACATCCATTTCATACATTAATCTCCTAGCCCAAACGATGACAACAACGCCCTTGGCAGGCTTGCCTACAGAAATTGTACGCGAAATATCAAGCTACCTAAGCTACGGCTCGCATCTAGCCTTATTACTTACCTGCCGTGAGCTTCATGCCAAACTCGAGGACCTAAATCAACCATCTAATCCTCTACCTTCTGGAGCGAACGATAAGGTCTACAGCATGGCAGACCTCCTCGAAATAGAGCGATGGCCGGACTACAATGCTTCAGAGTACAAGCCCCTCGAATCGAACGAAGCAGCCAGATTGGCAGGACTTCTTCGCCTGTCACCTTTGCTTAAAAATCAGCTCTGCTTGCAACTTCTCCAACGCGATGATGAAGGGTAAACGTGGGAAACTGGGCACGGGTACCGTGGCGGAGAGGGCCCGACACCTTTGCATACCATGCGGGATCGCCCATCGAATATATCCGCGAGGAACATATCTTCAGTTCGGGGGGGGCAGGGGGGGGCAGTGGGAGGGTACGGGTTTGTGTGCCGTCGGTGTGGTAAATTCGAGCGAACTCAGTATGGCTACGAGGCTCAGGCGGCTAAGAGAACTTGTGCTCCCTACTCGTGTGATCCCTTTTATATCTCAGTCGACTACTCAGATTGGCGAGATGTCCTTTTATAGGCGGCGTGTACTCGAATACTTGAATAAGCCATCAGTCTATTTCGTCCCGCCCGCCTATTATTACTGGAACATTTCACTGTCGTCAACTCTTTTGCTCCGTGAGTGTCTCTTCTACTGTCTGCGGGAAGTCAAACTTTCCGTCTTGCACAAAAGGATATGTATGGCAACGGTATTTAGAGCTCAGAACATACCTCGAACTCGAGGCCTCTCGTCAAGATTTTAGTTCAGGTTTAACCAGGGATGCCTCAGTAGCGCCGCCGCAGTTGCCCGTTCCTCTGGAGCCCACCGAAGCATGTGTCTGATGAAATCAAGAAATAGTTCAATGTCTGCCCCTTCCAATCTATCGCGCAAAGTAACTGGTTCAACATGATTTCCTTTCCAGCTACCTATGGCCATTTGTTAGTGTACTTGTATCAAAAGTTGACAAATAACTGGCTAATACAAACCATACTCATCGAAATGGAGTGAGGGCAGTATATTCCGTTCCAAGAATTCCATCGGTGGTGGTCCAAGATATGCTATCATCATCCCTAGGCAGTCTTCTTCTGTTGTGCTACCGAATAGGTGCTCCGAGAACAGAAGTTCCCAGATCTATTAGGTTGTCAGCATCAAGAGATCACAAACTTGATGTGGAAGGGATCACAGACTAAGATGCCCATGTTCCAAATATCGACGCTGGAATTCCACTTCATTTGCAAAATCACCTCTGGTGCCCTGTAAGGGAGCGGTTGAATCAACCCCTCATACTCGTCTTGGTCGAACCGTCCCATACCCAAATCACATATTATGGGATAAGTCAAGTTAGGATACTTTGGAGCTCGAGATTTGTAGATTGCACGGTTGTCATCGACTATTTTTCGTGGGCTTGGATCCTCACGTTCGGCATTGACGAGGCTTGTCAGGATCGCTTCTTCGTCATCCGGAAGAGTGGTCAAGATGTTATCAAGCT
>Ga0209512_1004805_pt1 | contig 11583 bp, 11 predicted proteins | sample frozenSSSSmetaG_FD_184142 | JGI IMG/M metagenome (GOLD analysis project Ga0209512, IMG submission 184142) | Glacier valley bacterial and archeal communities from Borup Fiord, Nunavut, Canada, to study Microbial Dark Matter (Phase II) -... | ecosystem: Environmental > Aquatic > Freshwater > Ice >... | reverse complement strand
CGATGCCATGATGGACGCCATCACCCGTGACGGAAACGGCAACTATTTCTACATCGACTCCGAACGCGAGGGGCGGAAGGTGTTTTTGAAAAACCTGACCGGAACGCTCGTCACCATCGCGAAGGACGTGAAGATCCAGGTGGAGTTCAATCCGGCGAAAGTCGGCAGCTACCGGCTCATCGGTTATGCAAACCGCGTGTTGCGCAACGAGGATTTCAACAACGACAAGGTCGATGCCGGTGACATCGGCGCGGGTCACACCGTCACTGCCTTTTACGAGCTCACGCCTCCCAATGCCCCTGCCGGAAATGATTTGAAATACCAAGCAGCACCGGAAAAACCCGCCGCTTCGGCCGAATGGCTGACCGTGAAGCTGCGCCACAAGCACCCGGAAGGTGATGAAAGCAGCAAGATCGAACTCCCACTGACCGGCGACGTTTCCTCCATCGAAAAGGCCGACACTGATTTTCAATTCGCCACCGCCGCCGCACTCTTCGGCATGAAACTCCGCAGCATGGAGGAGGTGAATGGAACGCCATGGGAAAAAGTGTTGGAACTCGCCAAACCCGGCCTCGCCGACGATGCGAGCGAGGACCGTGCGGAGTTTGTCGCGCTGGTGAAGAAGCTTGGGGGTAGCCATGAACGGATCGTTCCCGCCCCGGCGGAAATCGCGCCCCAGAACCGCCGATGATGACATGGAGTGCGGTGGCACGACACCGCTTTGGCTCAACCACTAGACGTTCGAAGTCCTTTCCCCGCATTGCAGGATCCCGCGTTCTGCCAGAAGTTTGTGTGACGCGCACCGCGGACAGTCGGCATTTCCGGACTGACGGCCGAGCAAGTGTTCTGTAGTGCGGTGGCACGACACCGCTTTGGATCAACCAAGAGGCGCTCGAAGTCCATTCCCCGAGTTGCCGGGACAGGCGTTCTGCTAAAAATTTTTGAAACGCGCACACCGGCAATTGAGGTGTTAGCTTGATCGGCCGCCGGGATTGAGCCAAGGCGGTGTCGTGCCACCGCACTCCATGATTTTACCAGTCATTCGACGGTTCGTATTCGTCGAAGACTTGGAGCCGGTCAGTCGGGAAGCTGTAAATCGTATTAACCTGCGCCGGGGTTGCCCTTCGCTCGAACCACCCGGCGGAACACCACGGATAGGCATCAGGAGTCAATACCAGTCCGTGTTTCACGGCATTCCGGTGGACGTAATGCAATCTAGCAAGATAGGACTTTTCATGAGTCAGCCGGGTTTCGCGGAAATTGTGCCAAATCTTGCGTCCGGGTGATTCTTCGAGCTGGTTGATCCATTTCGCCGTGCGCCCATGGAGCTTGCCGAGCATCAATGAAAGGGTCTCCGGCTGGGCCGGAGAATGGCCGATGAAATGATAGTGGTTCGAGAAAACCGCCCACGCCTCCAAGCGCCAGCCATACTCCGCAGCCACCGATAGCAAGCCGCGATGAAGCACCCCGACGCGGCTCTTTCCTGAAAAGTGGTGCCGTTTCAGATAGGTGCCTGCGCTCACCATGTAAGTCCCACGTTCGCAAAGGCGGTGATGGGGAGCATGCGGCCAATGAACCTCCGGCATGCAGAATCACTCGCAAGGTTAGAGGCGAAAGACAAGCATGGAGTGCGGTGGCATGACACCGCTTTGGCTGAACCGATGACCTCCGAAGTCCATTTCCCTGAGCTGCCGGAACCCGCGTCTGCCGGAAATCTTGGAAACTCCAACACCGGCAGTGGAGGTGTTCGGACTGACGGGGGCCGGGATTGAGCCAAAGCGGTGTCGTGCCACCGTACTCCATGATGGCTCACCACCTCACTCCTCCACTGCGAGAAACTCCGGCAAACTTCCCGGAACGCCTGCTAGGCGGGGGTTCGCCTCCCACAGATCCCGGCGTCCGACCATCCGGCCGGAGAGGCGGCTGAGCGTGTCACCGGTGTTGCGCCATTGTTCGTCGATCCGCCGCAGCCGGTCGCTTTTGGATTCGAGATCGAAGGCCCATGAAACGGCGAGGCGGCTGTCCACCATGCCTTTTTTGTCACCCCAGTTCCGTGCCTCGGCGTGGCGCAGGTCGCCCAGCCAGACGCCCTTGGCATTGGTGCGGGCGAGCCACCAACCGTCGGTGATGCGGGCGAGGGTTTTGATTTCCCGGCTGTCCGCCACTCCGGCGAGCGCGGCTTTTCCCTTTGGATAGATCGTCCAGCGCACCGGGGTGCCGTGGCTTTCGAAAATCGTCCGATAGCCCACCCACAACTCGTCGCCACGATCCACGACCGAGCGCCAGAGGAAAATGTTGCCCATCGTGGGAGCTTCCATCCGCCGCTGCCAGACGGTGCCCCGGCGTTTCAAATCCGCATCGAAACCGGCGGACGCGAGCAATTTCATCCCCACCGCTAACAAAACGTAGCCCGCGCACAAGCCCAGACCCCAGACGCACAGCCGCAGACGTTTCGAGGAGGGTGGCGGCTTTTTCCCACGCGATTTTTTCACAACCTCCTCCGGCAGCACCGCCAGCCAGACGGCGGCCACCACCAACGGCCCGCTGAACAGGAAATCGAGCGGGAAAATGCAGTGGAAAGCCACGCCCGCCGATGAAAATGGCCACAGCACCGAAGCACCCTCGACCGTCAGGCACTCCAGCAGCAGGTGCCCGCAGAGAATCGCAAAAACGAATCCGCCCGCCTGCGCCTTCGTGACTTTTTCCTTTTTCCAGAGTTTCTCCAGCCAGTACGCCAAGCCGTAAGCCAGCAGTGCCAGAAACCACAGCGAATGGCTCAGACCATGGTGGAACGCCAATTGGTGCGCGGTATCGAAAAACAACGAGAGAATCCCGTCGCAGCAGGGTAGGACTCCGAACAGCGCGCCCCAGCCCATCGCCTGTTTGCCCAGACGCCTCCCCAACATCAGCTCTCCCATCGCTGCTCCCAGCGCTGCCTGCGTGATCAACTCCACGGCGCGACGATGGCGGAAAATCCGGAATCTGAAATCCCAAACCGCGGATTCTTCATCCGCCGTCGCTCAATCAGTCTCCCGGCCCCGGAACGTTCTGCGAAAGAGAGCGAGACCGGGCGTTTCACGTGAATAAAGTAGAATCTGCTGGATTCGGCCCGATTTATTAGAAATAAAAAAGCCGTGAATAAAAGTTCGCGGCAAAAAGAAACACCCTCCCAGGTGCTCCTCCCGCGACCTCCGGTTTCCCCGCTGCGTCGCACCAGCCGTCGGCTACTCGCAAAAATTCCTTCGCAAGGAACAAAATTGGAGCCGCAAGCTGCAAAAATACCCCTGCTGGCAACGAAGCAATCCCCGCTGGAGACGAAAAGCCTCTGCTGGCTACAACGCAACCCCTGCAAGCTACAAAGCAACCCCCGCTGCCTACAAAACAGCATCCGCAAGCCGCAAAACAACCCCATCTACCCATAAAACAAGCGCCGCAAACCCCATTTCACCCTCGCAAACAACAAAACAAATCCAGCTCGCCAAAAAAAAACTCAATCCACCCCGGAAACCCGCTTTTCCACCTCTCTCCTCCCCATCGCAAATCACAAAACACCCCATCCCCATGATCATCCGCCGCATCTACACCTTCCCCACCGCCACCCTCTACACCGAGGCCGACCTCATCCTCACCACCGCCGAGAGCGCCGAAGAAAAACCCCTCATCGACGCCCGTCTCGAAGACGGCCACGTCGCCGCCACCCGCGCCCTCCTCAGCGAGCTCAACCCCGATGACGACTCCACCCACCTCATCCGTGGCCTCCTCGGAACGATGACCCAAGCCCAGCGCGACGCGATCAAGAAGGTCAACAAATTCAAAACCCGCGCCCGCAAATCCGCCCGCCTCGCCTACCGCGGCCAGAGCGTGCTCCTCCACGAGACCTTCCTCATCGGCAACGACGGCCCCGCCGACATCGGCACCATGCTCCAAAATGCCGACAAGCTCCTCGCCAGTTGCTCCCACGCCGACCACGCCGCCGCCCTCAAAAAACAAGGCTGGATCGCCAAAGACAACACCGACTTCGCCGCCGCCATCGCCGCCGCCAAAGAAGCCTTCAAAGACAACCTCGACAAAAAAGCCGACAGCAAGGACGAAACCAACGACACCACCCAACAAGCCAACGCCCTCTACCTCGCCCTCCTCGCCATCCAAAACGCCGCCAACAACGAGCACGACGAAGACGAGCCAGCCAACCGCGGCATCCGCGCCAAATACCGCCTCGGCCTCTTCCCACCCAACACTCCGGAAACCAAAGATCCATCCACCGATCCCACCACCCCTCCGGTTTCTTGACCCCCTTTTGAATTGAAGCTCCGCCCTTACCGCGTTAGCGTCCCTGCAATTCCGGCGGAACGGAAACATTCAATACACCACGCCATGGGCAAAACCATCGAACTTCCAGACCCGCTCTTCGCCGAGATCGACGGCTACGCCCATCGTGTCTCCGCTTCACCCATCACCGTCATCCGGCAGGCGTGGGATGAATTCCGGCATCACCATCCGCAGGAAACCACCGTGCCCCCCCCCGCCAAACGGCTACTGCCGAAGAGCTGCGCGCCATGGTTCGGACACTCCGTGGTTCCATTTCCCTGCCACCCGACGTGGACGACAAATCCCTGATCACCGAAGCCCGCTCTTGTCGCAACCAGCCAATCCTCCCATGAACCACCGTTTTTTTTCCCATCCCGTCCGCTGCCTCTCCGCCGCGTGCTTGTTACTCATGGGACAAGGCCTCACGGCCGGGCAGTGGGTGTATTCGGGAAACCAATACGCTCCCATTCCAGATGAAATTGCCGTGCCGTTGGTAACGAACGTCATAGCCATCGCGGCGGGAGAGTCTCACACGGTTGCTTTGAAGCAGGACGGCAGCGTCGTGGCTTGGGGATGGAACGGCTCTGGCGAGGCCACGGTTCCCGCCGCCGCGCAAAGCGGCGTCACCGCCATCGCGGCGGGAGGGGACCACACGGTGGCCTTGAAGCAGGACGGCAGCGTCGTGGCGTGGGGAAACAACGGCTATGGCCAGACCACGGTTCCCGCCGCCGCTCAAAGCGGCGTCACTGCCATTGCGGCGGGATGGTCTCACACGGTGGTCTTGAAGCAGGACGGCAGCGTCGTCGCGTGGGGAAGGAACGACTATGGCCAGGTCACGATTCCCGCCGCCGCGCAAAGCGGCGTCACCGCCATCGCGGCGAGAGGGTCTCACACGGTGGCTTTGAAGCAGGATGGCAGCGTCGTCGCTTGGGGAAGGAACGACACTGGCCAAGCCACGGTTCCCGCAGCCGCGCAAAGCGGCGTCACCGCCATCGCGGCGGGATCGTCTCACACAGTGGTCTTGAAGCAGGACGGTAGCGTCGTGGCTTGGGGATTGAACAACTATGGCCAGACCACGGTTCCCGCCGCCGCGCAGAGCAACGTCATCGCCATCGCGGCGGGAGGGCTTCACACGGTGGCCTTAAAGCAGGACGGCAGCGTCGTGACTTGGGGATACGGATACTATGACCTATACGCGGTTCCCGCCGCCGCGCAAAGCGGCGTCATCGCCATCGCGGCGGGAGGATATCACACAGTGGCCCTGAAGCAGGACGGCAGCGTCGTGGCTTGGGGATGGAACGACTATGGCCAGGCCCCGGTTCCCGCCGCCGCTCAAAGCGGCGTCACCGGGATTTCCGCTGGCCTTTATGTTACCTTCTACCAAATCAAGGGCAGCCTTCCCGGAACCGCCGCCATCACCCACGTCCGCGCCGCGCAGATCCCGGGCACGCATCACGTGAGGATCACCTATGACCTCGCCGCAAGCGCGCCCTGCACGGTGGTCGTGCGGGCCACGCTTGACGGTTCCGCAGTGAGCATCCCACTTGCCGCCTTCAGCGGAGACGTCACCGGAAACGAAGGAACGAAGGTGAGTCAAGGGATTGGGAAATCCATCGAACTAGATGCCTGGAAGACAACGAATCTGAAAGACATCTTCACCAAGAACCTGCGTTTCAAAATTACCGCCACGCCATGACGCTCAATTTTTATTCCTACATGGCCATGAAACTCCGCGATCTCGCCTTCGTCGTAATTTCCACTGCCTCCGCCCTTGCCGCGGACAATGAATCCAACCTCACGCTGCTGGACACACAAAACCCGGCTATACGAGATCTGGCGGCCACTGCGGGGGAATCTACCACCTACGACCAACTGAACGAGCGCAACAAACCCGGAGTATTTTTCAGTGAAGGACTGGTTCACGAAAACGACGTAGCCCCGGGATTAAGTCTTCTTTTCAAAGCCGATACGAATCCTTCTGCTTGGACTGCCACGGAATTTTTTCATACTGGTTCCCCCACCGTATTCACTGAGAACAGCGCGGGCTTCTACCAACCGCTCCCCACTCAATCCATTTCTTGGAAAGTCCAAGACAACTACCTGTACTGGCTCGCCACCCTGACCGGCCCCCCTGTATCTGTCTACAAATCCCAACTGCTGGATCCCGCGCTGAAGACGCGCGTTTTCAAGCGTTTTGAATTTCCCAAAACACCCGCCGACCTCCAATACACGCCCGAAGGCTCGGGTAAGAGCGGAGCAGCGACCGCCTTCGACATCGACAGGGCGACGATCGATAACAACGCGCGCAAGCTGGTGATCGTGATCCATGGCTGGAACACGGAGCCGGACACGGATCCCTACAACGGCGGAAACTGGCCCGACCTAATTGAGAATCTCCGCTTGGAAATGCTGGGCAAGAACAGCCGCGCCAACGGATGGGATCTCTACGCCTATCGCTGGGGAAACGACGCATACACTGGAAACCTCGACGGTAACGGCGGAACTTGGGATGCACTCAAGCTAACCGCGGCAAACTCGCATCTGGCAGGTGGAGTCGGCTGGGGAGTGGAAAACGGAACCCAAGCGGCGGAAATCGGATTCCAGCACGGACTGGCACTGGGTAGATTGCTTCGGGAACGTGCCGATATATCCGGCATTCCGCTGGAACAAGTGCATTTCATCGTCCACAGCGCGGGCACTTGGGTCGCGCGCTCTGCGAGCCTGTATTTGGATGCTACCAAGGGTTCCTCGGCCCTCATCCAGCAGATCACGTTGCTAGATCCCTACAACCCGCACCAAGGCAAAGAGGATTGGGTGGCGGCAGGCAAACCTTCAAGCGCGGACGATAGCGAGTTGGACACCGGGAAAATCACCGGATGGCCTGGGAAGATCACCTGCGCCCGTGCGGAAAATATTTATTCGGACGACACTTTCGTTTACGGCACCAACGAGGAATATGCAGGATTTCTCAACGTGCTCGTTGGCGAGGGCTGGGGGCAGACCGAGGATAACGCGAAACTCAATCAGGAATGGGAAGGTCATGGAGGCCCCATCCGTTTCTATGGCTTTTCGGTAAGACCGGAAGCCTACGTGGGTGGATCGGAACTCAACGCATGGCTGGCTGGCCCGGCCAGACGGGCCGGGTGGGATCAGTCCCTTTTCATGTATGAATATAGGCAGACCTGTCCCGCATTCGTGGACGCAGGGAGCATACGGATTCTGAAAGTAAATCCCTCCCCTTCCGGCCGGTCCGCACCGGCTGCACCCAGCGGTTTCCGCGAGATTCTCGTGGATGTGGACGAAAACGCGTGGGTGAGGGCGATGCTTCTTCCCGCCGATGGCAGTGCTGCGGAACTCGCTGGACCGGTCCGGCTGGGTGATGACGGCAAGTTTTCCATCGCCCGGAAAAATGGAGGAGTTCTTTCGGGATCTTTCGACAAAACTGTGACACCGGCCCGCCTTGCGCTTGCTTTGAATGGCGTCGCATTCGGACAGCCCACGGGTTTAGTTTCCGGTGCGGCGGGAAGCCGTGGCGTGAATGTGGCACTCAATGCGGCCGGTAACGTGGTGTTCTCCATGACATTAGCGGACCGAACCGTCGGCATGTCCGTGATGAAGGATACCACGGGCTCCGGCTGGGAGGCATCAGGCTCGGGCACAGTGGACAGAAGCGGGAATTTCACGGTGACAGGCTCGAATGGCTTTCATACGAGCGGCACTCTGGCGGCGCTCGACGGAGGAAGTGTGACGGTTGACCCGCCGCAAGTTCCGGAGATTTATGTTCAGAATTCGTCAGGAAAGGCCCTTCCATCGGGGAGCGCTCTAGCCTGGCCGAACACCCGAATCGGCAAATCATCTTCTCCGCTGGCAATCAAAATCCGCAATACTGGCACCACATCCCTCAAGGGAATGGCATTCGCAATCACTGGGAAAAACGCCAAGGACTTTCAAGTCAGCGGATGGGCGGGCAAAACGCTTGCCTCGGATGCCTCCATGTCTTTGGCGATTACTTTCTCTCCCTCCGCCAACGGCACTCGGAATGCCGTGTTGACAATCACCAGCAACGACGCCGATGAAGGCACTTATACGATTTCATTGCAAGGGGTTGGCACCAAGCCTGAAATCGATGTGTGGTCAGGCACGAAGGCGCTGGCCGATGGCAAATCCATGGTGAAGTTTGGCACGGTGAAGATCGGCTCTTCGGCCAACCGCAAATTCACGATCCACAACTTGGGAACGGCCACGCTTAATCTCGGCAAGATCACCCAAACCGGCAAGCAGGCGAAGGAGTTCACGGTTTCCAAACCTGCCGCCACCAAGCTCGCGCCGGGAGCCTCCACCATCTTCACGGTGACCTTCAAGCCGTCGGCCAAGGGTCTCCGCAACGCCACAATCCATGTGGCGAGCGATGACGCGAACGTAGGCTCGTTTGACATCCCGCTCGCGGGCACGGGAAAAACTCTCACAAAGAAGCCTGCTTCCCTTGCGGCGATGGTGATGGAGGGTCTGGTGGTGGACAAGACGGGCCTGATGCGCGGACCGGTGACGGGCAGCATGCTTCTGGACGGCAAGCGCTACCTAACGTTGACAGTTGAGAAATCCGGCCTTGCGGACCGTCCGGTGGTGGAGGTGTCTCCGAACCTGCTGGACTGGTCCAGCGGCCCCCGCCACACGACAGTGTTTCAGGATGACGAATCGTGGCTGCGGGTGCGGGATAACACTCCGGTGAAGCCGGATAAGAAGCGGTTCATCCGGTTTAAGCCGTGACGTGGACTGAATTTTTAATGGGATTTTCCAGGAGAGGCTTCGCGGCATCGTGCGCGAGGGGCTCGTTTTGATGTTCGAGCAGGAGGTGACGTCGCTGTGCAGCGAAACCTACCAGGCATGAATGCACCTGCTGACGCCTGCATCCCCGTCGAATCGAATTCCAATCTGTTAAATGATCTGAAAGAAGTGTGGGGAAATTCCGTGGGGCTCGATCCCGATTCCACAACCACGATCATCCTGACAGTGGCTGGTGGTATTGCCGGCAATTCTGTTCGCATCAATGCCGCCATGGTGGGGGAGTTGAGACCGGACCTTCAACTTGCCGTGGTAAGGGATACTGCTCCCGCCCTATGCCGGGGCCTACAACGGTTACTGGCCACTTCGAGGGTTCGATCTTGGAACACCTCAAGGAGCATGGGTACCTCACCTCGGATCGCGCCCGGCGTAACGAACTCGCCCCATTGGAGTCGCGCCTCAACCTCGTATTGATCAGCTGTGAGGAACTGGAGCGGGTCACGAATGATGAAAAGGCACAATGTTGAACCTGGCCATGAAATGTCAGGAGGTTCAGGTTCTGCTGGATGCAACTACCGCCCATTGGCGTGGGGTATCGCGTGCAATCGCCAAGCACGGTTACTCGCCAGACAAAGTTTGCCGCGATGGCGTGCGAGGCCTGTTGCGGCAGGCCCCTGAAATCCATTTGGACGACGGTCGCATCCTGGTTCTCGAATACACCTGAGAAAGGGGCACGGGCGTCCCGCCTGTTTTCCAAATCCAATAAAACCGCTGCCACAGGGCGACTTCATTTTGGAAGTGCCAGTGTCTATAGCAGGGCCTTGCGAAAAGGTGGTTCCGGTGCCTCGCCGCAAAGTGACGTTGCTGCTAGACGCCGCAACCACGATCCCCCCCAATTGAAAAACCGCTTGGAAACCAGCGATTCCAAAATGAGGGAGCCCTGACCGCCCAGGGTCACTACACTAGGGAGAAAGGGTCGGACAGAAGAGGATTTTGACCACGGATGACTCGGATGATCACGGATAAGAGAGACAGAATAGAGGCATTTGGAGTCATCTTCTCTGTGATGAATTTCAAAATAACCAAATCCAACCGGGCTTCTGAGTCTTCATCCGTGTAAATCCGTGCCATCCGTGGTTAAACCATCTGTGATTTTCCCTAATGTAGGGACCCTGCCTGACCGCCGCCAAAAGAATTCTTGGCAAAGTGGTCCCGAGAGCTACGGTCGCTACGGATGAATTTGACCGTCAAAACCAGAAGTAGCCATCGCGACACTGCTGTTTCGTCGCGTTTTTCTTCTCGGCTCACTGCTCACCCGGCACTTTTCACTTCTTCCTCCCCCTCTCCCCCGAACCCCCCTTTTCCCCGTCCTCCGGTCCAGCTACCGACTCTTTCAAAGGCCTTCACCCCAAAAGCAATTTCCTAACATTAGTTTTAGGAGCAACGAATACCTGAAAGCAACATCAACATCAACACAACATGAAAACAATAATCGGGCTGCTTTTTGCAGCAATCGTCAATATCGCAGGTGTCACCAACGCCGACACAGTCATCAGCTTCAACGAGCTGAAAACGGGACCTTTCCCCCTGATGAATTTCATCAGTAAGGGGATTAGTCTCACTCCAAAAATTGGTTCTGGCGACTCGCTGGTCGTGAAGAAAGTCGGGTCGGTGAAATGCCTCGCCCTCGTGAACCACTCCCGTCCCGGTACCGGCACTATCAACATCGAATTCATCGAACCGACCGAGGAGGTTCGAGGAAAAACAGTGAAGGGGAAAAAGGTAAGTATTGACATCATTAATACGACTGGAGAGCCATGTGCGGTCTCCGGTTTCTACCCAAATGGGAAGCAGGTGTTCAGGATTACCCGCAAGAAAACTGGCACCATCTACATCCCCACCACCGGCGGGATCCAGGATATCACGATCGACAGCAAGGACAAAAAAACCTACCTCAAAGGAATACGCTTGGCCTCCGGGTCAATCGTGAAATCCTGATCACCGCCACACATGCTTATCCGCCCCGTCCCCCTCACTGGACCCGAGTAGTTGCCCTCACCGCGCAACTCTCGGGTCTTTTTCACCCCCCTTTTTCCCGCCCTCCAGTCCGGCTACCGACTCTTTCAATGGCCTTCACCCCCAAAGCAATTTCCTAGGAGTTTGTCGGACTTACAATTTCGCCAAAAATCAACATGTGGAATCTTCTGCCCTTGCCGACACTGTATACGGTAGTCGATTTTCACGAATTCCTGAAAGCAATGGGCTTGGCGCAATCTATCTGTTATTATGACACCTGACCACCACAACATAGCCTTTCGCCGGCGTTCGAATCATCTGCATCTTGTGCTTTCCAAGCCCGACAGGCTGCTAGTTCGCCCAATGCCATCGAGACGAGTCGTTCCGCTGCCACCTCATCATGAGCTCTTGCCGCCTCTCCACCCACGCTGCCCTTTTTACGATCCATGCCAAACGGCATCTTGATCGCTTCCAACA